>ERZ827150.76-NODE-76-length-151966-cov-19.232300_pt1 | contig 151966 bp, 114 predicted proteins | sample MGYA00519779_ERZ827150 | MGnify/ENA primary metagenome ERZ827150 (study PRJEB31778, sample SAMEA3449267) | human gut metagenome | biome: human gut; feature: human-associated habitat; material: faeces | place: United Kingdom | collected 2010/2012 ...
GAATAGCAATGATGGTATTATCAAGAAAAGCAAATGACCAGAATCGTACAATTCTGGTCATTTACTCCAATCATCGACCAACCTCTTTTGGCATCATTACCCAAGAAAAAAGGAGCCTCAAAACGGGCTCCTTTTTCGTTTCTGCTTGGGAAAGGTGCACTTTGCTCACAAGTGTTAGAGTTTGTGTTGGGTGCGTTTGATCATTATATGTCGTTGCTCGGCTTCTCGGCGACACCTTCGTGTGCAAGGATTATGGTTTCGATATATGTGTACGGATCTTTGCCGTCGCTTCCGTTATTGATACCCTTAAGCGCCTTGGGCCACGCATTCGAGACGTTCCAACATGCCACCGCCGAGTTGTCCACATCATTGATCAGTTCGACGGTGATATCCCTGCGAACGATGTTGCAGTTGGTGCGAATATCCGAATACCATTGTGTAATCGCTTCGGGGTTGTCCGTGCGGCATAGTTTCAACGTTACGTCCGGGTCTTTTGCGAAGGTCGGGCATGTGGGGCGTTTTTCTTTGTCCCGAAGGGGTGTATTCTATATGTACGTCCGAGTCAATGCCGCTCACGGCGAGGCAAAATATTGTCCCGATGTCGGGTATCGTAACTCGGAACGGAAAGCTTTGTATTCCGCTGCCCTGTTCGAAGTTCATGGCGTGTATATTTGTAAAATAGGCGCCTGCGATGGGCGCCTCAGATCGGTGAACGTTACTTCTGACGGAAATATATCTGCATCGGCACGCCCGAGAAGTCCCAATGTTCGCGTATCTTGTTCTCGAGGTAGCGGCGGTAGGGCTCCTTGATATATTGCGGCAGGTTGACGAAGAAGGCGAATTGCGGCGTCGGCGTCGGCAGCTGCGTGGCGTACTTTATGCGTATGTACTTGCCTTTGGTCGAGGCGGGAGGGTAGGCCTCGATGATGGGCAGGATGTAGTCGTTGAGCTCCGAGGTGGGGATACGGCGGCGGCGCGAGTTGTAGACGCGGATGGCCTGCTGCAACACCTCGAGGATACGCTGCTTGTTGAGCGCCGAGGCGAAGACGATGGGTATGTCATTGAAGGGTGCGAGCTTCTTGGCAAGGAACGCACGCCACTCCTTCATCGTGTTGCTCTCCTTCTCCACAAGATCCCACTTGTTGACCACGATTACGCACCCCTTGCGGTTGCGCACGATGAGGTTGTGTATGTTGAGGTCCTGCGATTCGAGTCCCTGTTGTGCGTCGAGCATCAGGATGCAGACATCGGAGTTCTCGATGGCGCGTATCGAACGCATCACCGAGTAGAACTCGAGATCCTCCATTTCGCGGCCCTTCTTGCGCATGCCGGCCGTGTCGACAAGATAGAAGTCCATGCCGTACTTGTTGTAGCGCGTATGGATCGAGTCGCGCGTGGTGCCTGCTATGTCGGTGACGATGTTGCGCTCCTCGCCCAGCAGGGCATTGGTCATCGATGACTTGCCGACGTTGGGACGGCCTACGATGGTTATACGCGGCAGATCATCCTGCTGCTCGGCCTGCGTATCTTCGGGCAGGGCGGCCAGAATGGCATCCATAAGGTCTCCCGTGCCGCTTCCCGACATTGAACTTATGCAGTAGGGTGCACCGAGACCCAGCGAGTGGAATTCGTGAGAGAGATATATCAGATCGTAGTTGTCGACCTTGTTGCAGACGACAATCACAGGCTTTCCCGAGCGGCGCAGCACGTTGGCCATCATCATGTCCAGATCGGTGATTCCGGTACCGACCTCGACCATGAAGAGTATAAGGTCGGCTTCGTCTATGGCCAGCATCACCTGACGGCGTATATCCTCTTCGAAGAGGTCGTCGCTGTTGACGGCATATCCACCCGTGTCTATTACCGAGAACTCCTTTCCGTTCCAGTCGGTTTTGCCGTAGTGGCGGTCGCGCGTGGTTCCGGCGGTGGCGTCCACAATGGCCTGACGTTGTCCGACCAGACGGTTGAAGAGAGTCGATTTGCCCACGTTGGGGCGGCCTACGATTGCTACTAAACTCATTGTAAGATCACATATTGGTGCGTGCAAAGATAAGAAAAGCAGCGCAGCGGAGCAAATTTTTTGTTATGCTCCGCCGCGCCGGCCTACGGAGTCCCGTTGTTGCCGCTCGTAGCGGCAAAGGGCGTGCCGTAATCTTGTTGTTGAGTGGTGTGTATCGTTCTGACTTTTTCCGTCCTTAGTGTGTATGCCTTTATGAGAGACTTATAATTCCTATTGTTCTGTTTTGTGCTGCCCCCGTATCGTGGCATTCTTTCAGCCTTGCTCTTTTGGTCTTGCTATTTCAGTCTTTGCTTGTCGTGTCTTATTCGTGCTGATTTATTCCGTTCCGGCTCGAACCATTCATCCTCGTTTCGTTTTGGCTAATTCGGTGCAACATTTTCTGTGTGTCCCCTTCCTCTTGGCCTTTCAAGTTCAATTTTCCAATCGGTTCCTGCCTCGCAGTTTCCTTAGTTCTATTTTCCCTTCAGTCTCAGTCTCTCTGCCTCTCTGGCCTTCCCTGTACGATTTTCTCAGTTCAGTCCAAGCCTCTCGGTCACTCCTTTTATGTATTTCAGTTCAGTCTATGCCACAAGGCCACCAAGTTCGATTTTTTCCGTTCAGTCCAATCTTCGCGGTTCCCTCTGTTCTATTTCCTCTTCTGTTCCTGCCTCACGGTCTCTTCAGTTCGATTTTGCCGGTTAGTCTATGCCTTTCAGCGCTACTACCCGTCCTGTTTCCCGTGCCGTCACGGTCTCACGCCCGCTCCGGATTGGCATCGGTTCAGCACTGTCGCTAACGCGTACGGTAATTCTTGGGCAGGACGTTGTATTGTTTCTTGAAGCAAGACGAAAAGTACGATGGCGAATTGAACCCTACCAAAAGGCAGATGTCCGATATCGTATACTTGTTCTGCTGCAACAGATCGGCTGCATAGGATAACCGCCGCTGTCGCAGATATTCATTCGGATTGATGCCGTAGAGTTGCTTTACGCGGCGGAACAGCGTTGAGCGGCTCATGCACATTGCCCCGGCAATGTCATCGACCGAGAGATCGACGTTGTGCATCTGCGCAGAGACAAACTCCTCAAGTCGCTGTATGAGATCCTGATCGCTTGCCGATACGGGAACTCCTATGCTTTGTGCCGGTTTGTCTTGCTCCTCATTGGTGTTTGCTGTCGCAGTTACGCCGATGTCTGGTCGGGCGGTCTCAGAATGCGAGACCGAATCTTCGGACACCAAGTCTGATGCACTCGATAAATGTGCACGCGCTCCCGTTTCCGTGTCTGGGATTGTGTCGATAATGCTCGACCCCCCCCCATTAAGATGTTCGGAATTAGAGGCGTTTGCAGATGCGGGCATGGATGTTGCCGACGTCTCCTGTGATTGGCCGACGACGTTTGACGCGATCTTCGTTTGCTGCTCGGCTGTCGTCTCACACGGCGTCGAGTCAGACATCTTGGTTTGCAATACTTGCCGGCATGTTACCTCCGTGGGTGCCGATGCCGCTATGTCTTGGCGGACATCAGTCGCTGCGTCATCCTGTGCCATGAGAACATGTGTTTGTTTGCTCTCGCGGGCGGCAGTATTTCGGGCCTTGTAATGGCGCCTGATATATATGACAGCAAGAACGAGGCATATCAGTATGATTATGCCCGTGATGATGACCTTTCCTTCCGGTAGGGGAATGCGTATGATGAGGGCCTTGCTGCTGTCTGCAACGGGCGTAACGGCTTGAGATGCGACCGTCGGGACAATCACGTCGCTTCCGCTCTCGGCCATAGCCTCGATATTGGGATCGGCGGCATTGTCAGCCGAATAACATACCGAGATGTGTGCTACATGAAGGAGCAACACAAGGGCGGCAATGGTTAATATTGCTGACAGTCGTTTCATTGTTTTAGGTTGTCGATTCAGTACAAATATAACTGTTTTGGAAGTATTATGCAACTATTGATGCAAAATTTAAATATTTGACCAGATGAGTAGACTAATGTTTGCGACCGTAAGTATAATCTGGTACAGCCAAGACTTGTATTCTAAATACAATTTTCTGGTCACTCTACGTTGATCTGTTTCCTAGTGAGCTGCTTATAGATTTGTGTGGGTATTGCATCATGGATCTTGTACCGCTACGGGCTTGTGTTGAACTCGATGCCGGTAGATAAAAAAACAGGCTGTACGATTTCGTACAGCCTGTTTTTTTATATGACGAGTATCGTCGTTTATAAGAATATTTTCAAAGTTGGCGAGTGAAACGGAGGGTGCGGATTCCCTCCGCCCAATCGCCTTCGGGATCAAACAACACTAACTTCTTTTTTGTTTATTACCCCTTATGGTCGAAAATATCTTGCGTCAGCGTTACTCAGCAGGAGTCTCCTCGGGAGTCTCCGGTGTCTCTTCGGGATTCTCGGGGTTTTCGGGATCCTCGGGCGTCTCTGCCACCTTGGGAGTCCATACGCACATGTCCGAGATAGATACCGAGCTGCCACGTCCCGATGCACCGAAGTAGAACAGCAGGTAGCGGGTATTGATTGTCGGTACGGTGAACACCCTCACGCGGTCGCTCGAACCCTCGAAGTCGAGTGTGCCGAGGTAGGTGAGATTCGTGTACTTGATGTTCTCCCTGTCGCTGTAGTCGAGCGACTCGGCTGCGTAGCACTGTACGTTGGCGAGGTCGGTTACATAGCCGTCGTTGCGGCGCCAGATCTCAACCATCGTTACGGTCTGCTCCGAACCGAGGTCGAGTGCAGCGTTGAACGGCAGCGAGGTCGGTCCGTAACCGCTGCCCCAGCAGTTCTCCCACTTGTTGCTTACGTTGCCGTCGATGGCTTGTGCGGCGGGATCGCTGTTCTGCTGCGACTCGGGAACGAATGTCATGCTGGCCTGAGGAACAACGGTTGCATAGTCGTTCAACGCCGAAGCCGAAGCGCCCGTGGCTGCAACGTCTATGCCCGGCCAGTAGTCGAAGCGTATCATTGCGTCCAGCCCGTCAGCGTTCGATTCGATGGGAACTCCGTTGAGGGTCGCGTTGCCGAACTTGACGTTGAAGTAGTAGGTTCCGTACGGAGTGCCCTCAGGCATGGTCACGTTGTAGCTGAACGAGCTTGAGCCCTGTTCGAGCGTCCTGACGTCGGCATTCTGGATGGCCTCCAGCGGGAGGGCCTTGCGAAGCACCTTGGCTTCGAGCGCGCTGCCGATGGCGGTTGACGACGTACCGTTGTCAGCCTCGACCGATGCCGACTCGAACTCGATGTCCCATCCGATGTCAAAGTTGTTCTCGAAAGGTACGCTTACGGTCATTGCCATGGTGTTGCCCTTGAACGTGGCGTCGCCGGTAATGTTGAACTGCAGCTGTGCGTCAGAGATCACCAGACGGCGGAGAATGTAGTATTTCTCGTCGTTGACGGTGGTTTCGCCCTTCTTTTCGAGCTGGATGGCTACATAGTAGGCCTTTTCGGGGCTCTCTTCGGCGAGGTCGGCGATCATCTGGCGGAGTTCAACGATGCTTTCGGGCGTGAACGTTATGTCTATGACCTCATAGCCTTGGTTGGGAGCGAAGTCCACTTCCGAGGGGATGGTGTAGTATGACGGGTCGACGAGTACGTATTCCTCGCCATATGTTGCGAGTTCCTCCTGCGTCATGGACCGTATCGACGTTGCGGCCTCGAGTGAGGGGTCGCCGCCTGATCGGATGATTGTGAACGACGATTTCATCTCCACACCCACGTCGAACAGTTCCATGTCAGCCGAAGGGGTGTCCTTGATGCTGACCACGCGCTTGTATTCGTCGGGGATCAGGTTGTCGAGCTCCAACTCCGAGTTGTCGCACGCAGCGAATGAGAACATTGCGGCTGCGACGATACCTGTTTTTATCAGTATATGTTTCATATTCTATTCTTTGCTAACTGTTAATAACCGGGTGCCTGAACCATCTGCGGGTTAGAGTAGAGCTCTTGGTTGCGGATGGGGAGCAGATACATACGGTTTATCCACGTGTATGCGCCGTCTACTACTACTTCCTGGTTGAACTCCTCGATGGTGGGATCCAAGCGCTTGCTGACGAATGCGTCGAGACCGGTGCGGACGCCTGCTCCGAGGTACTGGTCGCATACTACCCAGCGGCGCAGGTCGTAGTAGCGGTGGCCCTCCATGAAGAGCTCGATTGCGCGCTCGTTGCGGACCCAGTCGCGGATGGTCTTGTCGCCCATGCAGTCTTCGCGCGTAACCTCGGGAACACCTGCGCGGGTACGGATCAAATTGAGGTTTTGGAGAGCCGTCGTAAGCTCAGCCTCGTCTCCCGTGTGCATATAGATCTCGGCGCAGCACTCTGCAAGGTTCAGATAGAGCTCCGTCAGACGGATCAGCGGTGCAGGGAACGAGTAGCTGGTTCCGCTCCAAGGCTGTGAAGCACGAGTAAAACGAGTATGAGGCGCAAAGAATTTGTCGGTCAGGTAACCGGTCTGGTTCAGGTCTCGGGCCGTTGAGGTGTTGTAGCCGCTGCCCTCCTTGGGCTTGCTGGCGCGCAGGTTGAGGCGGAAGGGCTTGCCGTCGCTGAGCAGGGGACCGAGGTCGCAGCCGTCGAAGCTGATCCATGCATAGAAACGGGGCTCGCGGTTGCAGTTGAGGTTGATGATCTCGGGACGGCCCTCGCGGCCTGCCGACTTGAGCCACTGACTCTCGGGGGTAAAGTTCGGGTCGTCGGCGGGGCGCTTGCCGTTGATCGTGTAGAAGGTCTCCACCATCTGCAGCGTGGGGCTTACGCCGCTCCATCCGCCTTCCCAACCGTCACTGTTGTTTTGTACAATATTACGCGGCTTACCGCCTCGGACTGATTCGTTGCTGTCGAAGCAGGTAAAGATATACTCCTTGTTACCCATAGGCTCGTCCGATGCGGCAACGTAACGCATCAGCATCACGCGCTCGGCGAACTCCCTTTTCTTTGCAGCGATCTCCTCGTCGGTGTCACCCTCGAAATCTACGGGGATGTAGTTACCGCCATCCTCTTCATAGATGGGCACACTTCTATCCCGTGCCATCTTCAGAGCATCCTCAATCTGCATGAGCTTGCGGCCGTTTACGGCGTTGGTCGCCTCCTCGATGGCCTCGATTGTGGCCTGCTTTGCGCGGTACCACTTCTGCAGGTCGAAGGTGTAGCTTACGAGTTCCAGACCGTAACCCGGAGTCTCGTAGTTGGTGTTGCGCCATGCCGGCCATGGGAACTCGCCGTTCCACAGGGGCGATGCGGCGTAGAGCAGAGCGCGAGACTTGAGGGCCTTTGCTGCGGCCTTGTTGCCCAGACCGTAGGTGTCGTCCTGTGCAAACCCTTCCTGAAGGTAGGGGTATGCGTCGTCGAGACGCTGGCAGATGAAGTCGACCACATAGTCGTAGTGCGAACGGCCCGGGTACTGGTAGGGTGTTACGTCCGTCTCGTAGTGGTGATCCATGATGGGGCAGGGGCCGAACCAGTTGAGCAGCTTGAAGTGGTAGTATGCCTCCAAGAATGCTATCTGGGCGTAAAACTTGTTGTAGTCATCCTCGGTAAGGAAATCGGGGTGTTGACGCTCGAGCTCGCGCTCGAAGAGGTGTATGTTACCCAACTCTCCGTATACGTGGCGGAAATAGGTATCGGGCATGTTCGATGCGTTGACGGTGCAGTATGCCGCGACTTGGCGGTCGTACTCCGACCATTTGTCGGGGCAGACGAACTCGTCGGTAGATGCCTCGTAGCGCGATGATGTAACAGGATGTTTGGCTGCAACCTGAGAGTAACAGCCTCTCAGCCATGCTTCAGTGCTGGCCTTATCTCGCATGGCATCTTCGAGTGAGGCGCGCTTTGCCGGCGCTACATCGAGAAAGTCGCACGATGCAAGCGTTGCGACCGATGCGGCTAATGCGATGGTTTTTATATATCCGAATTTCATATATATACTTGTTTTAAATGTTTGTTAGAACTTGAGCTGAACACCCAGCGTGAAGGTGCGCGACAGGGGGTATGTGTTCCATGCGAGCTCGGGGTCCCACAGCTTGAAGGGGCTCCATACGGCGAGGTTGTCGCCGTTGATGTACACGCGGCCGAACTTGAACGAGTAACCGATCTCGAGGGTCTTGAAGCGGATGAAGTTACCGTTACGCATCCAATAGGTGCTGTTTACGCGGTTGTTGGCAGTGTCAGCCGAGGTCAGGCCCAGACGGGGGTACTTCGCGTTCGGGTCGGGGTTGTCCTGACGCCATGCGTCGTCGGCGATGAACTGCAGTACGTTACGATCGTCGGTACCGAATACCTCAATGTTACCTGCGATGATCGTACGCTTGGCCGAACCATTGAAGAAGACGCCCAGATCCCAGTTCTTCCACTGCAGGTTGAAGCCCAAACCGTACTGAATGCGCGGCAGGTTACCGTAGGGCGATATGACCGCCTGGTCGTTCTGGTCGACGAGGCCGTCGCCGTTCACGTCGCGGTACTTGATGTCGCCCGGACGTACGATGGTACCGAGCAGCTGCTCGGGGCTGTTGTCGATCTCCTCCTGTGAGGTGAAGAGGCCGTCGGCGATGTAGCCTTCGGTGCGGTAGCCGTCCAGAGGCTTGCCGGTCTTGATCTGCCATACAGACTCGTATGCGGGCTCGTCGAGGAAGACATACTTGTTCTGCGTATAAGTGAAGTTACCGCGCAGGCTGAGGTTCAAGTCTTTTGTGATGCGCTTGTCCCAGCTTACGCTCATCTCGAAACCGTGGTTCTCGGCCTCGCCGACCTGACCCCACGGCACTGCATCCCAGTAACCGAGGATGAAGGGCCACGATGCGCGCTGCAGCATGATGCGGTCGCGCTTGTCCTTGTAGTACTCGGCCGTGATGTTCAGCTGGCGGAAGAGCGACAGGTCGATACCGAGGTTGAGCTTCTTCACGCGCTCCCAAGTTGCGCCGTCGACAGCGTAGCCAGAGATTGCGTGGCTGTTGAACGACCACTGCTGTCCTACTGCGGGACCGGTGGTGAATGAGCTGCCGCCTTGGATGGTTACTGTGTCGAAATAGAGGAAGTGGTTGCCGCCGAAGCCGTCGCTACCTACCAGACCGTACGATCCGCGGAGCTTCATGTAGTCGATGACGTTCTTGACGGGCTCCCAGAACTTTTCGTTGCTCGGCACCCAACCCAGCGATACGGCGGGGAAGAACTCGAAGCGGTCGCCCTTGGGCAGACGCTCGGTACCGTTGTAACCGAAGTTGAACTCAAACCAGTAGCGCTGGTCGAAGTCGTAGGTGAAACGGCCCGAGAGACCTTGGTTGCGCTGCGGTAAGTTGTTGGCGGGCTGGTAGCTGCGCATCATGAGCATCAGCAGGCCTCCTACGCTGTGCTTGCCGAAGGTGCGGTTGTAGTTGAGGCGCGCGTCGAAGTAGAAGGTGTTGTCGCCATTGGGGGTTGCCCATGACTCGGTCACGTAGTCGTTACCGGTCTCGCCGATTCTCTCCAGCTCGTAGACGTCGGGGTTGTTGATGTTCCACGAACCCTCGAGGATGCGGTAGTAGTAGGGCTTCAGGGCCTGCGTGAACGAGTTAGTCGCCCAGTTCTTCCAGTTGACCATGGCGGTCAGTTCGAGACCCTTGGTGATGAAGTCGAACTTCTGGTTGATCTTCAGCGTGGTGTTCAGCGTGTTCTCCTTCGTCGACTTGTGGTCGTCCATCATGGCGGCGTAGGGGTTGGTGCGGGTACGTGTATCCGTGAGGATCGCGTTACCGAAGCGCACGTGGCGGTCGTCCTCGCTCTGTGCGGGGAAGGTGGGCGGGAACATCACGGGGTTGGTGCGGATTACATAGTCGAACAGGTTGTTGACGCTCTCCGAAACGCCGTTGCGCTGGTAGATCTGCGCGTTCATGTGCAGGTCGATGGTCGTCGAGGGCGAGAGCTGGTACGAGATGTTGTTCTGGAAGATGTAGTCGTAGTTCTGGATCGTATTATTATATACGTAGTCCTTCGGTGCGTCCACGATACCGGTATCGTGGTTGAACTGGAGGCTCATGTAATACGATACACGGTTACCACCACCGGTGATGTTGACGTTGGCGCGCTGGTTGACGTTCATGTTGCGGAACATCACGTCCTGCCAGTCGACATCGGGGTATACGAGGGGGTACTGGTGGCTGCGCGTCAGGTCGATCAGCTCCTGCGAGTAGCGGCCGACTGATGCGCCGCGGGCCGTCTGTGCCTCGTTGTAGAGCTCCATCCACGTGGCGCCGTCGACGAAGTCGGGCATCTTCATGGGCTGGACGAACGAGTTTTCGATAGTGACGCCCACCTTGGCACGGGTGTTGGTCTTACCTTTCTTGGTGGTGACGATCATCACGCCGTTGGCGCCGCGCACACCGTAGATGGCTGTAGCCGACGCATCCTTCAGGATGGTGAAACTCTCGATGGTCTCGGGAGGTATGCGGTTCAGGTCGCCAGACGAAATCTCCACGTCATCCAGCAGGATAAGGGGGGTGGTGCGTCCGCCGAAGGTGCCGATACCGCGGATGTAGAACTCGGATGTCGAGCCCGGAGCTCCCGAGTTGTTCATCTGGATCACACCGGCCAGCTTACCTGCAAGGGCCGTGGTCAGCGATGATGACGAGGTGCGCAGCTGGTCGCCTTCGATAGACGTGATGGCGCCCGTGATAGATACCTTACGCTGGGCACCGGCACCGACGACAACGACCTCATCGACTTGGTTGTCGCTCTCGAGCTTGACCTCGAGGTCGCTCACGCCGGTAACGTCGAGCGTAGAGGTCTTGTAACCTACGTACGAGACTTCGATCGAACCCTTCCTGCTTGAGAGGGTGATTCTGAACTCTCCGTTCGTGTCGGTCGTAACAACGTTGTTGGCATTGCCTGCCTCTGTCACGTAGGCTCCTATTATGGCTTCGCCGCTGTAGGAGTCGACAACCTTACCAGAAACGGTGTGGCCGTCCTGTGCTGCAGCGGCGGGAACTTCCGCCCGTGTCTCGGCCGCATTGGCCTGACCGGTGAAGAGCATTCCCATCGCGAGCACACAGATGAGTAGTAAATTTTTTACGTTCATACAATAAAGATTAAGTTAGGTCCGTATTAGTTCGGATGGTAAAACATTGGTTTTTTGCTTTGATTGTGTTACATGTTAGCAGTAGGTTTGTTTGTCGTAAACAAAATTATATAAATTCCCATCCTTAAAATGTAAAAATTTACCCATAAAATGTAATAAATCGGTCAAAACTGCGTTGTGGGCGCTGTCTGGGCGCTGATATTGAATCTTTGGAGCGATTTGTGCTATACCTGCCGGCCGATTGCATGGCGAGAAAATGTTAGCGTATTACAATGCGAAAGTAATATAGGTATAAAACTTGCTTTTCTTTGGTGGGTGTGCTGATCCTATTGAAAATGTTAATAAAATCGTATCGCAATACCATTTATCGGTATAAATATGCCGTATGTCCGTAATACCCGTAACTGACACGTGATCAAGGTGAGTTTCGGGAGTGTCAACGAGTCTTGTAGACGCTATTCCGAAGTATGGTTTGAGCCGGTTGCGGTTCAGGCGGATAATGACCGTTTTCCTCCATACTGTGTGATTTGATCGGGCAGTTCGAAGTTATTTCAATGGCGATATCAGTCGGCGAAGGTGGTATGTCGAAGGGGCGTGTCGCAGTGCCGTATTCCGCCCGTGCGGTAAAATATTCGCCTTTACGGAGAGCAGGGAATGCTGTTTGCCGCTGAGTTCGCGATATATTTTACGCCTTACGCCTGTGCGTACGCGGGTATTAGTACCTGTGCGTAAGCGTGTTAGTGCGTGGCCTGATTGTGTGTGTATTCTCCGTGGACATAATCAAGTCGAAAGCAGGGTTTTCATTTGTTTGTACGCTCTCATTTTAGTACCTTTGACTTTGTTTTAGACTGGATATGCCTCGGCATAGCCGAATATTAAAAATATTTGTTCCTGCTCCCGCCTTTCGCTGTCTTTTGATAAGATAGGATGCGGTTCGGCCGAGTCGAAATAAATAAACTATGTTTTTCTTTTGCCTCGGCGCTCACCTTTTGGTATCTTTGACTTCGTCTTAGATAGGATGCGCCTCGGCATAGTCAAATTCTGAAAAACTTTGTTTTTCGATTTGTCTCTGCTCTCGGCTTTCGCTATCTTTGACATTTGTAAATGGCGCGGATGCACAGTGAAGAGAATTATGAGCCGTAAAATAATATGCAGAGTGGTTTTGTTGCTCGCAGCATCGGTTGTATGTATGCCCGGTGCGGTACGTGCGCAGGATTATGACGCATATTACATCTCGGGATACGATCATAAACCGTCGGCACGTATGGAGATGGGCGTGTCGTTGTCGGCAGCCTATATGGGCATTTCGGGCGGCGATGGAGTTTCGCTCGCGCCGCGCCTCGGTGTGCGGGGAGCGTTGGTCATGTCCCTATGCTGGTCGGAGCGCTATGCCCTGCAGGTGGAGTTGGCATATCTGTTCAACAAGATCCGAGCCGAACGTGCCGCCGAGGGGAGCGCTGCGGGCAGCGGCCACGACGTGCGTTCGAATGTGATGGAGATACCGTTGCTCTTCTCGTTGCGCGGCTTGGGACCGCTGCGTTTGAACGTCGGGCCGGTGCTTTCGTTGGCAGGTACGGGACGTTATGATTCCGGTACGGAGCGTATCGAGTTCGGGCGTCTGCGTACGACGGTGGGATATGCCGCGGGTGTTGGCGTGCAGGTATCACAACATTTGACGGTCGATGGACGTTTTACGGGTAATATGGGCCGCACGCTCAACTATTACGAGGGGCTCGAATGCCGTAATTATGCCTATTGGGTTACGCTCGGTGTGAGTTATATGTTTTGAGAAGTATGAATCCTGAAGAGATAAACAAATTGATCCCCATAGAGGGTGTCGACACGCGCGAACTATACGGCGCACAGGACATCTACGTGGAGCAGATAAGGTCGCTGGCCCCGAAGGTGAAGATCGTGGCACGCGGCTCGTCGCTGCGTGTGCTGGGGGCGAAGGCCGATGTGGAGGCTTTCGAGCGCAAGATGAATTCGCTCATCGACTATTATATAAAGTACCGTCACATCTCGAAGGAGGTTGTGGCGCAGGCCTTCTCGGCGGGATTGAGCGACCGTGTGGAGGCCGTGTCGGACAAGGACACCATCGTTTTCGGCAATAACGGCATCGCGGTGCGTGCGCGTACGGTCAACCAGCGGCGTCTGGTCGAGCTTTACGAGAACAACGACCTGCTCTTTGCCGTCGGGCCCGCTGGCTCGGGCAAGACATATACGGCCATAGCGCTGGCGGTGCGCGCGCTGAAGGATCGGACGGTGCGGCGCGTGATTCTGACGCGCCCGGCTGTCGAGGCGGGGGAGAAGCTGGGATTCCTGCCCGGTGACATGAAGGAGAAGCTCGATCCGTACCTGCAGCCTCTGTACGATGCGCTGAACGATATGATCCCTGCGGCCAAGTTGCAGAAGTATATCGAGGAGGGGACGGTTCAGATTGCGCCGCTGGCATACATGCGCGGCCGTACGCTGGATAACGCTTTCGTCATACTGGACGAGGCGCAGAATACGACCGTGGCGCAGATCAAGATGTTCCTGACGCGTATGGGCCGTAATGCCAAGTTCATCGTCACGGGGGACGTTACGCAGATCGACCTGCCGCACAAGAGCGACAGCGGCCTGACGCGGGCGATGGAGACGCTGCGCGGTATCGAGGGTATCGGTATCGTCGAGTTTGACCGCCGCGATATCGTGCGTCACCATCTGGTGAAGTATATTGTCGAGGCGTTTGACCGTCGCGACCGCCTTGCGGAGGAGATCGAAGGGAAGATTTCCGACCGAAAAGATCGTGGAGAACGGAGGCGCCGTGACGATGGCGGTGCAGGCTCCGGTGCAGGTACGGCACGGGACGAGACGTCCGATAAGGGATAATGTATCGTACGATACCGTCTGCATGGCCGTAAAGGCTTGTGACAGTGGAATAAAAATTGTGGAATGACTTAAAATACGGAATATTATGGACAGAAACCTCAAATCATTGAAACCCGAGAGCGTGTGGGCACGCTTTGCGGAGATTGTACGCATACCGCGTCCCTCGCACAGCGAGGACAAGATACGCCGTTATCTTGTTGAGTTTGCCGAGAGCCACGGCATCGAGCATTGCGTCGACGAGGCGGGCAACGTATATATGCGCAAGAATGCTACGGCAGGCATGGAGAACCGCATGGGACTGATCATGCAGGCGCATGTCGACATGGTTGCGCAGAAGAACAAGGACAAGGAGTTCGACTTCGAGAACGACGCGATCGACGCCTATATCGACGGAGACCGCGTGACGGCCGACGGCACGACTCTGGGTGCCGATGACGGCATAGGCGTAGCGGCGGCTCTGGCTGCCATATCGAGCGATACGCTCGCCCACGGCCCTCTGGAGGCGCTCTTCACGGCGACCGAGGAGACGGGTATGGACGGGGCGTTCGGTTTGAAGCCCGGCCTGCTCAAGGGTGACATATTGCTGAACCTCGATTCGGAGACCGAAGGTGAGCTCTACGTAGGATGTGCCGGCGGTCTTGACGCCAACGTACGTCTTCCGTATAAGGCTGCGGCGGCTCCCGCATCGGGATACGCGACGCTGTGCGTGAACGTACGCGGATGCAAGGGTGGACACTCGGGAATACAGATCATCTGCCAGCGGGCAAATGCCAACCGTCTGCTGTTCCGTCTGCTGCGCCAGATCTCGCGTCTGTGTGACATGAAGCTCTGCTCGGTTGACGGCGGAGGCCTGCGCAACGCCATCCCGCGCGAGGCGGAGGCTGTCATCATGGTGCCCGACGGCGACGTTGCTAAGGTGAAGAGCACGGCAGCCGAGTTCCTTAAGACGGTTACGGCCGAGTTTGCCGGTATCGAGGACTCTATCGCGGTGGACGTAACCGATGCGAAGCCTTGTGGCGAGATCATTCCCGACGATGTTGCGGCGCGTCTTATGGCGGCGATGGTGGCATGCCACGACGGTGTGGCCCGCATGTCGACGGCGATGGAGGGGCTCGTACAGACCTCGAACAACGTGGCGCGCGTGGTGTCTGACGGCGAGGCCGTGACGATCAACATGCTGATGCGTTCGTCGGTGCGCTCGGAGAAGGAGGCGCTGGCCGATTCGATCGACGCCGTATTCACGCTTGCGGGTGCCGAGGTGGTATTCTCGGGCGGTTATGACGGCTGGAATCCCAATATGGACTCACCCATACTGAAGACCATGATCGGCATGTATGAGCAGCTCTACGGACGTCGTCCTGCCGTGACGGCGATACATGCGGGTCTGGAGTGCGGCATCATCGGCGGCAAGTATCCTAATCTGGATATGATCTCGTTCGGCCCCACGATCAACTATCCCCACTCGCCCGACGAGAATGTAGAGATCGAGTCGGTGCAGCGTTTCTATGATTTCCTGATACACACGATCGAAAACGCGCCCGAGAAATGACCCTGCGCCAGATGACAGCCGACATATCGGAGAAGTGGTTCGTCATAGTGAACCCCGTGGCCGGATCGGGCCGCGGGCTGATCGACCTTCCGAAGATATCGAAGCTCATACGCGATAACGACATACCTTACGAGCTGGTCTTCTCGCAGCACAAGCACCACCCGACGGAGCTTACCGTGCGAGCGGTGAATGCCGGTTACCGCCGCATTATCGTCATCGGCGGCGACGGCACGCTGCACGAGGTGGTCAATGGCCTCTTCATCCAGCAGACGGTCTCGCCCGACGAGGTTACCGTGTCGGTTGTGGCCGTAGGTACGGGTAACGACTGGGTGCGCATGTTCGGCATACCGTCGCACTACTCGGAGGCCATACGCGCCATACGTGAGGGCTATACCTTCCTGCAGGATGTGGGCGAGGTCTACTACAAGGAGTCGCAGTTCCCGCAGATGCGGTATATGGCCAATGTTGCGGGTGCGGGCTTCGATGCAGATGTGATACGCTGTTATCAGCACTACAAGAACAAGGGCCGCCGCGGCCGCCATCTCTATCCGCTGTCGATCCTGCGTAGCTATTTCAGGTACCGTTCTACGGGCGTGAAGGTGTGGGTAGACGACAAACTGGTGCATAACGACCTGTTGTTCAGTGTCGCCATCGGCGTATGCAAGTACAACGGCGGCGGCGTGCAGCAGCTGCCCGAGGCCGTGGCCGACGACGGTCTGCTGGACATTACGCTTATACGTCCGGTGCATTGGTGGCATGTGGTCTTCCGTCTGAAGCGTTTCTTCAACGGCAGTATCTATACGATCGGACACGTCGGGCACTATCAGGGCCGCAACGTGCGTATCGAGTCGTCGCACGAGATGCCCGTCGAGGTCGACGGCGAGATTCTGGGCGGCACGCCTCTCGAGTTCAAGATCCGTCACCGCTGTGTGAAGGTTATCGTGAACAAGGATTTTCTGGAGGGATAACACGGCACGGAATGTCGTGCTATACTGACAAATGAACAGGCGAACCCTTTGCGGGGTTCGCCTGTTCGGTTGAAAAGGGATTTATCGTATCTGGTTACGTGGTCAATCCTCCGTGATCTCGACCTGCTCGTCCACCTCCACGACCCAGTCGAACAGATCGTTGGCGCACTGCTGCTGGAACTGTGCCAGCTGCGAGTAATCGGACGTGTCGGCCAGAATGGCGGCAAAGAACTGGTCCATGGTCGAGTATTGTGCGTTGACCTTCTGGGCAAAGCACTGATAGAATGCCTTCTGCTGGTCGTGTGTCAGCCCTTCGGGCAGAACGCCCTGACTTACAAGATACTGGTAGGGGTAGAGGTGACGCATGTTGTGCGCATCGGCATTGAGCTCGTCGACGATGGTGGTTATGACGTAGAACTCGACGGTGTCGTTGACTGCAGGCATCTCGATGAAGGTCGTGTAGACGGGGAATGCCTCTTCGAGCGTGCCGGTCACGTCGTCGGCGAATACCACGAACTCGGGATCGGTCAGATCCTGCAGGTAGACCATCTGACGATATGCCTTCAGAGCCTCGTTCATGGCCTTCTTCTGTTCACGATTCCATTTGGCTTGGGGCGAGCAGCCCAGTGCCGTCGCCGCGAAGGCGAGAAGCGAAAGGTAGAGTAGAATCTTTTTCATAGAAACTGTCGTTTTTGAGATATTCTGCCTTCAGTCGAGCAATCGATGTGCCAAAACCTACGGTTCGCGGGTAAAATGCCACGTTACCGATATTATGGACTTTAGGGAATATTTTACGGGATCGGCTTCAGCCTTTGGTATGTGTTTGTCTCGGATCGTATGGAGTGGATCTTATGGTGAAGGGGCAAAAAATACGGGCGGTAATAATCCTTGTACGGACTGTGTCCGTGAATATCGGCGGCCACTCCTTATAGTACGAACGTGCATATAATGCAAACGGGGTCCTTTATAATGCAAACGGGGTCCTTAATTGGACCCCGTGGTGTGGAGAATATCGGGCTCGAACCGATGACCTCTTGCATGCCATGCAAACGCTCTAGCCAGCTGAGCTAATCCCCCGTTTGTGGTTGCAAATATATGGAGCGAAATCCATTTTTCCAAAAACGGAGGATAAAATATTTCAATATCGAGGCAAAAGGCCGCCGGATCACCCGAAAACGGACTTTTTGGCCCGTTTGGGGACCGATCCAATCCCGGGCCTTATCTTTCGGCCATGTGCCATAGCGGGCCGTTCCCGTGGCCTATGTTCATGCGGCTGCCGGCACGTATGGCGGCCGTGACATAGCGCTTGGCCTCGGCTACGGCCTCGACCAGCGGCTGGCCCTGTGCAAGCAGTGCGGCAATGGCCGAGGATAGTGTGCAGCCGGTGCCGTGGAGGTTGCGCGTCGGGATTCTCTCGCCCATGAACCGCTCGATGCGGCCGTCATGGCAGAGAATATCGCACATGGGCCCCTCGGCAAGGTGCCCGCCCTTGACGAGCACGGACGTAGAGTATCGCTCCGCGAGGTCGCGCGCGGCAGTCTCCATATCCTCAACGGTGGATATGCGGCGGCGCCACAAAACTTCTGCTTCACTCATGTTGGGTGTGATGAGCGTTGCGGCGGGCATCAGTTCGCGTTCTATGATGCCGGTCGTATGCTCCTCGATGAGGCGGTGGCCGCTTGTGGATACCATGACGGGGTCGTAGACTACAACACGCGGCGTATAGCGCTTCATGGCGGCGGCTATCGTGCGGACGATGTCGGCATCGTTTACCATGCCTATCTTGACGGCTTGCGGCTCGATATCCTCCATGACGGCGTCTATCTGGTCGGCTACGACCTGCGCCGGTATGGGAAAGACGCTGCGTACGCCGAGCGTATTCTGTACCGTTACGGCCGTGATGGCGGTTGCGGCGTAGGCCCCGAGGGCCGTGATGGCCTTGATGTCGGCCTGTATTCCTGCGCCGCCCGAGGGGTCGGAGCCCGCTATCGACAGGACGGCGGCCGGATGTGTCGGTGTGGAGGCGGGGGAAGATGTGTTTGCGGCCATATCGGCGGCGCGGCGGCAGCGTACAAGCGTCTCTACGGGATCGGGTGCGTTCCATACGGCTCCGAGCAGCGCCGCCCCGCCGAATCCCATGTCGGCAATGTCGGCGATGTTGCTCTCGTCGATGCCGCCGAGGGCTATGACCTTGTGGTCGATGATACCGGCCAGACGCGCCTTCTCGATCTGCTCGCGGGTGAAGGCGGCGGCATATCCCTGCTTCGAGATGCTGTCGAAGATGGGGCTGAGCGTCACATAGTCGCACTCGCCCTTGCAGCGCTCGACCTCCTCGAGAGAGTGGCACGAACGGCTTATCTGCCCGCGGTAACCTACGGGCGGCAGCGGATGGCGGCTGTTGAGGTGTATGCCGCGCAGTCCGTATCGCTCGGCCAGCGGAAAGGCGCTGTGCAGCACGATACGGTTGCGCAGGCGCGGCGGTATGGTGCGCAGGAGTTCTTCTATGCGCTCGTCCGCAGCGTCGGGCTTGCGCAGGTGGAGCGTCTCCAGTCCGCGTTCCATCATCGCTATGATCATGTCGGCCTCGCCTTCGAAGAGGTCGGGCCGCGAGAAGAGTATCACTCTCATGGCAGTTCCGAAATGAATGTTTGCATTGTTCTCATATCTGTCGACCAGAGGCGTCCGGCCAGCGTTGCGCCGTATCCGCATATTATCTTGAGTGTCTCCGATGCCTGCACTGCGGCCGTGAATGCGGCCGTCGGGCCCATGACGCCCTTGGGGGCGGAGTAGCCCTCGACGGCGGCCTGATCGGGCCACAGGTCGCGGTATGTGCGGCTGTGTGGCTGGCAGTTGAAGACGGCGGCCTGACCCTCGAACTCGCATATCGCGCCGTAGACATACGGAATGCCCATTTCGGCCGTAGCGTCGCCCACGATGTAGCGTGTGGCAAAGTTGTCGCAGCCGTCGACAACGACGTCGCAACCCTCGGCAAGCAAGCGTATGTTGTCCTTATCGACACGCACGACGTGCGCCTCAACGGTAATGTTGCTGTTCATGACGCGCAGACGCCGTGCGGCGCACTCGGCCTTCGGTGACGAGATGTCGGCCTCCGTGTAGAGTATCTGCCGCTGGAGGTTGTCAAGGCTGACGCTGTCGTCGTCGGCGAGGCGTATCCTCCCCACACCCGCCGCGGCAAGGTACATGGCCACGGGCGAGCCGAGACCGCCGACGCCAACAATGAGCACACGTGCCGCGCCGAGCCGCCGCTGTCCCTCGTCGCCAACCTCGGCGAGCATCCTCTGGCGTGAGTAGCGCGTCATGGACGTGCGGTGTGTTGCGGGCGCATCATGTCGAACGAGGCGTCCCAATCCTTCCATACGGGTTCGCGTCCCAGTCGTTTCAAGGCCCTCTCAACCTCGACGGCGGTGCGTTCGTCGCTTACGTGGAACTGCTCGAGTGCCTGCGGATAGCTGTAATAGCCTCCCGGGTCGGTCTTGCTCTCGGCCGACATTGTGGTGACGCCGAGTGTGGCCATGTGGTCGCGTATCGAGGCGGGCTCGCGCGTCGAGTAGGATATGTCGACGTCGTGGTCGAAGATACGCATGGCGAATGTCGCCTGTGCAAGTTCGCGGTCGCTCATGATGACGTTGGGCTGGAAACCCTCGTTCTCGGCGGGACGCATGCGCGGGAAGTTGACGCTGTAACGTGTGCGCCAATAGTGTTTCTGGAGGTAGCGCAGATGGTGTGCCATCATCGTGACGTCGGTGCGCCACTCCTCGAGGCCTATCAGCACGCCGAGGCCTATGGAGTGGACTCCGGCCTGCCCCATACGGTCGAAGCCGTCGACACGCCACTCGAAGCGCGACTTCATGCCGCGCGGGTGGTATATTTTGTATCGGTCACGATTGTAGGTCTCCTGAAAGCATATCACACCGTTGAGTCCGTGGTGCGTCAGCTGCTCGTACTCCTCGGCCTTGAGCGGCATGACCTCGATCTTGAGGTTGCTGAAGTAGGGCTTGGCTATGTCGAGCGCGCGGGCTATGTAGTCCACGCCCGCGAGAGCTGGGTTCTCGCCCGTCACGAGAAGCAGGTTCTCGAAGGGGCCGAGCCGTTTGATGGCACGATACTCGTTCTCGATCTCCTCGGGCGTGAGGATCGTACGTTTCATGGGGTTCGATATGTGGAATCCGCAGTAGACGCACGAGTTGGTGCACGAGTTGGTGAGGTAGAGAGGTATGAAGAGCGATATGGTGCGTCCGAAACGCTCCTCGGTGTAGCGGCGGCTCAGACGCGCCATGGTCTCCAGATAGGGGGCTGCGGCGGGCGATATGAGCGCCATGAAATCATCGACCGAGCAGTGCTCGGCCGCAAGGGCACGACGCACGTCGGCATCGGTCTTGGAGTAGATCGCCTCGGTGGTCTGCTCCCACGATATATCCTTCAAATAGTCTGAAAACATATCTTTTGTTTTGTCAATCCTTTTTTGTCCTTTTCTTTGTTGCGGAGTGCCGCTCCAACTCACGCAATGCATTGCGCCGTGCCGTAGCTACGCCCGTGGGCAGAGACTCCTCGTCGCCGTATTCGAGATGGAGCCTCAACTCCTCGGCCAGCGGCTTGTGAAGCACGCAGATGCGGCATGCAATCTTTATGCACAGAGCCCTGACGGCGATGCTCAACCGTGGCGAGTGCATGCCCTCGAGACAGAAATCGAATAGTTCGGTGTCTATATCGGCAGGCATTGGCATACGGTTGACGATGCTCAGCAGCAGACGTTGCACACCGTGTCTCGGTTCGGTGACGGCACGCCGTGAAATCTCCTTCCGGTACCGTTCTAACAGCTCGGGACGGCGCCGTGAGACCTGCTCCAACGCCCATGCTGCGTGCCACGCTACGGTGTCATCTTCATCGCCGGCCAATGATGCAAGCTCCTCGAAGAGCGCCGGATCATTCTCCGCCTGCAGGGCTATGCTCCCGATGGCAGTGCGTTGCATGGAGGTGACGGCGAGTGTATGTCTGAGCGAGGGCATGTCGGGGGTTATTTCTCTGCGGCATCTGATTTTCCCTGCTCTGATGCGGAGTCGGCCTTATCGTCGCTTCCGTACTGGCGGCGTATGTCACGGCTCAGGCGCATGGCGCAGAAGTTGGGCCCGCACATGGTGCAATACTCGCCGTCGGTGTGGCGTCCGGCGTGGAAATAGCTCATCGCACGCTCCGAGTCGAGCGACAGGTCGAACTGATCCTTCCAGCGGAACTCGTAACGCGCCTTGCTCAGGGCGTTGTCGCGTACCTGCGCTCCGGGGTGACCCTTGGCAAGGTCGGCGGCATGGGCCGCAATCTTGTATGTGATGACACCTACGCGCACATCCTCCTTGTCCGGAAGGGCGAGGTGCTCCTTGGGCGTGACGTAGCAGAGCATCGCCGTACCCAGCCAGCCGATCTGCGCCGCACCGATGGCCGAAGTGATGTGGTCATAACCGGGGGCTATGTCCGTAACGAGCGGCCCGAGCGTATAGAAGGGTGCGTTGTGGCACTTCTGCTTCTGCCGCTCCATGTTCTCGCGGATCTTGTGCATGGGAACGTGTCCCGGTCCTTCGATGAAGGCCTGTACGTTCTTTGCCCACGCGCGGGTTACGAGCTCGCCCATGGTGTCCAGCTCGGCGAACTGCGCCGCATCGTTTGCGTCGTGTATCGATCCCGGGCGCAGACCGTCTCCCAGCGATACGGCCACGTCGTACTGTGCCAGAATATCGCATATATCGTCGAAGTGTTCATATAGGAAGCTCTCGCGGTCGTGTGCCAGACACCACTTGCTCATGATCGAGCCGCCGCGGCTGACAATGCCGCAGAGACGGCTGTCGGCCAGATGGATGTTCTGGCGTCGTATGCCGGCGTGTATGGTGAAGTAGTCGACACCCTGTTCGCACTGTTCGATGAGCGTGTCGCGGTAGAGCTCCCACGTGAGATCCTCGACGCGGCCCTCGACCTTCTCCAGAGCCTGATATATGGGTACCGTACCCACGGGTACGGGGCAGTTGCGGATGATCCACTCGCGCGTCTCGTGTATGTTGGCCCCCGTCGAGAGGTCCATGAGCGTGTCGCCGCCCCATTTGCAGCTCCAGAGAGCCTTCTCCACCTCCTCGTCTATGCCCGACGTGGTGGCCGAGTTGCCGATGTTGGTGTTGATCTTGACCAGAAAGCTGCTGCCTATGATCATCGGCTCGGCCTCGGGGTGGTTGATGTTGGCGGGCAGCACGGCGCGACCCTCGGCTATCTCGCGGCGTACGAACTCGGGTGTGATGTAGGTCTCGATACCCAGCTGCTCGCAGTTCATGTTCTCGCGGATGGCCACATACTCCATCTCGGGGGTTATGATTCCGCGCTTGGCGTATGCCATCTGTGTGATGGCGGCGCCGCGCTTGGCCCGGTAGGGCAGGGCTATGTGCTCGAAGCGCAGATGGTCGAGCGTATGGTCGTCACGGCGCATGCGCCCGTATTCAGATGAGATCTCGGGCAGCTGCTCCACGTCGCCGCGGCCCACGATCCAACTCTCGCGCAGGCGCGGCAGGCCCTTTGTCAGGTCGACCTCGACGGCGGGGTCACTGAAGGCGCCGCTCGTGTCGTATATGTAGACGTCGGGGTTGGGCGTATAGTGTTTCTCGCCGTGCTCGTCGAACGAGACGCTCGGCACTTGTTCCACGCGGCGCATCGCGACACGTATCTCGGGATACAGACGTCCTTGCATGTAGACCTTCTCCGAACGCGAATAGCGTATCTTCTGTATATGTTCCATGTATGTTCTTTTTACGGGTGGTTACTCTTCATCGAGGAATGCGGTGAGGGGCGAGCTGGCATCGGCCTCGAAGTTCTCGGCGACGGCTCCCAGACCTGCTTCGTAGGCCATGCGGCCGGCCTCGACAGCACCGGCGAAGGCTTCGGCCATCGCTACGGGGTCACCCGCAACGGCTATGGCCGTATTGACCAGACATGCCGAAGCACCCATCTCCATGGCTTCGGCTGCATGGCTGGGGGCTCCGATACCGGCATCGACCACGACGGGCACGCCCGCCTGCTCGATGATGATACCCAGAAAGTCGCGTGTGCGCAGACCCTTGTTCGAGCCTATGGGTGCGCCCAGAGGCATGACGGCGGCGGCACCGGCCTCCTCCAGACGCTTGCAGAGCGTCGGGTCGGCCTGACAGTAGGGCAGTACGATGAAGCCCATCTTTACCAGCTGCTCCGTGGCCTTGAGCGTCTCGACCGAGTCGGGCAGCAGATAACGCGGATCGGGGTGTATCTCGAGCTTGAGCCATGGTGTGCCGAAGGCCTCGCGCGACATCTGTGCGGCGAAGACGGCCTCCTCGGCGTTGCGTACACCTGACGTGTTGGGCAGAAGGGTGATGTTGTTGTTGACGATATGCTGCAGCATGTCGTCGCTGCTGTCTCCGAGTTCGATGCGTTTCATGGCCACGGTGACCATCTCGGTGCGCGAGGCCTTGATGGCCTGCTGCATAAGCTCGTATGAGCTGAACTTGCCGGTGCCGAGAAAGAGGCGCGAGCCGAACTCCCGACCGGCGATAACGAGTTTTTCCATTGTCTATCGTATTTTGATCGTATGCATTTTATTTGTAACCGAATCTCCGTACACCCATTATAGGGCAAGTATGCGTCGCATCTCCGAAGCGGGATCCTCGGCCCGAAGTACCGATCCCGAGAGGGCTATGCCGTTGACGCCCGTAGACATGATCTGCGGTATGTCGTCGAAGCCGATGCCGCCGATGGCTACGACAGGGAGCGTGATGCCCTCCTCGCGCATGCGGCGCATGATGTCACGGTAGCCCTCGAGCCCGAGTATGGGGCTCAGGTTCTTCTTCGTGGTGGTGAAACGGTAGGGGCCGCATCCGATGTAGTCGGCACCTGCGGCCGCCAGCGCGGCAACGTCCTCGAAGGTGTTGGCCGTGCCTCCTATGATGTATGCCTCGCCCAGACGTTGGCGCGCCTGCGAAACGGGCATGTCGTTCTTGCCAAGATGTACGCCGTGGGCCTTGATTTGTTCCGCTATGTCGACATGGTCGTCGATGATGAGCGTTGCGCCGCAGGCGTTGCACATGTCGAGCATCTGCTCCGCTACGGGCAGGATCTGCTCCGGCGTGGCATCCTTCATGCGCAGCTGTATCCAGCGGCAGCCCCCGTCGAGGGCCAGACGAGCCGAATCGAGATAGGAGTAACGTTCGGTGGCGTGTGTGATGAACTGTACGGGTATCATGGCTCTATCCTCCGCAGGCTACACGTATGACTGTGAGTTTGTCACCCTCGCAGAGCTTCTGCGCACCCCATTCGGCGCGCGGCACCACGCGGTTGTTTACGGCTACGGCCGCCATTGCGGGCAACCCGATCTCGAGGGCCAGTGCGGCCACATCGGCGGCAGATGTCTGCAACGCCTTGTTGTTGACGTAGATTGTCATAGCTTGCAATGTTAATTGTCTTGATGGGGATAAATGCAACGGAGATGCTGGCCGTTCACTTGCCGAAGGCGATATACACAATTCCTACGTCAGCATTAACTGCATCAGGTTCGAGGGTATGATCTCAGCCCGTGCGGGCACCCCTTTGTATTTATCTCTGATGACAAAGTTACGCATTTCTTGCGGACGAAATCCGAATAGAGTGTGAAATATTTTTCATCTCGCACTAAGATGCTGTTGCCGTTGCGGTTACCGTGATTCAACGCGCGGCGGCAGATCCTCCGTAAATCCGCCGCCGCGTATTTTGCCGTCGAGGCCGTGTCCGCCCTCATGGAGGCTGCACGGTGCTATTTTTTCAGTTGCGCCCGTAACCTCTTTTCGGCCGTTGCCGTATCGTTCAGGTCGTTACGCATATCGCGCGATCCGTCGCGGCCGATTATCATGTATGACGGGAAGCCTTTCAATCCATATTTTTCGGTAATTGCGGCCATCTGTTGCTCGGTTATCCGGTAGTGTACGCCGCCAAGGTCGGCTATCGTACTCTTATATACGGCTATCGGGGATGACTCGTCGGCGATGTATAGCCATACGACCTTGTCGGCCAGATCGCCGCTTCTCATCGGCTTGAAATTATCGAACCCGACGTGGCACCATGTACACCATGTATTCCAAAAGTCTACGAAGACCACCTTGCCTGCATATTGCCCGACGATGGCATCGAGGAGGCTGTCGTCGTCGACATCGGGCGTGGGCTCGATGCGTATCTTGCCTTCGGCTGCGGCCGCTGCGGCACGTATCTCGGCTTCGGCCGTAAGGCACGCCTCGCGGAAGAAGGGGTGGGTCAGGTGTTCGAGACGGGCGCGCTCCTCGTCGGTGAGCATATCCGACGCTGCGGCCGAAAAGAGGGGTCGTACCTCGTCGTACTCGCGATAGAAGTTGTCATCGGCCAACTGCACCTTGTCGAACCACGTCGTATCGTAGAGTGAGGTCGCAAAGGTGAAATCCATGCCGTCGATGGCGTATTTCATGTCGTTGAAATCTATCGGACGGAGCATGCGACGTATATGCTCAGGCGTGAACTCCAGTTTTGGCATATTTAGTCTGTATGGGTTGGTTGACGCGGATGTGATGATCGGGGCGGCGAAGGCCAATTTCATGAGCTCCATGTCCAACTGCATCTCGTTATACAGTTTTTGCATTCCGGTCATACGGGAGTTGCTCCGTACGCTGTCTATGGCATTGGCGTATGCCCGCTCCACCATCGAGACGTAGTCGTCGGCGTCGAACCCGACTTCAGGGTTTAACGATATTCTGATGTCTTGCCGCATATGTGTATAGGCACGGTTGAGAGCCGCATAACGTCCCGTGGTGTAGGCAGGGCACATATAGTTGAAGTATTGGTATTCGTCGGTCTTCTCTTGGGCGCGCCGCTCGACAAGGAGGCGTCCCGTTTTGCCCAGATCGAGATATACGTCGGTAGTCTGCCCGGGTTCCACCCACACGTGCGAGTATACGGAGGCGCCGCTTATGGCGCTGAGAGCTGCCTTCATGGTCCCGTACTGCATGAATGTAAATTCGGCCGTGTTCGAGGCGGGATCGGCCTCGGCCGTGAGGCTCTCGGAGCTGCCGAGAAACGGTTGCATATGGAGCTTCACCGTGCGGTCCATACCCTCGCGGAATCCCAGCAGATGGACTCTGACCGTCGAGGTCGCACATTTGAAAACCTGTTCGGGCAACTCCTTTTCGTTATCGTTGCGACGCAGGTCTTTAGGCAGCTCGGCCGGATATTTCGGATATTCGGTCTTTCCCGTGAGATCGATCCCGAAGAGTTTGAATCCGTCGTCACTTTCGATGAAGTCCATGGACTTGCTTTCGACGGGTATGGGTTGAAACGTCAGGGTACACGAAATAAGTCCCGATTCCGGCAACCTTAACCATTTGTTCATGGTGATACCTTTCGCGCTTTTGATGCAATATGTTTCGCCGTCGGCTTTGATGACACTCTTGTCGCTGATGCGTACGCTGAGTCCCGGGTAACCATACAACTCCACGTGCAGGGTGGTGGCCGAGTCTGTCAGCTCCACACGCGTAATGTCCATCGTCAAGCTGTTGGCGGCTTCGATGAGGGGATTGTTCACGTCTCGATGCGAGGGTGTGCAGGCCGCGGCCATAGCTGCGACGGCGAGAAACAGGAGTACGATGTGAAGATGTACGGTTTTCATAGGTATATGGCGTTTTGGTTGGTTCCTAAAACTCGGGTGCGCTTTCGAACCTCATGCGGCGTTGCAACGCGGGGTGGTCGAACTCCAGAAGCGAAGCATGCAGGCAGAGCCTTTGGCCGCCGCGACCGTAGATGTCGTCGCCGACGATGGGGCAGTCGAGGCCCTCGGGCGCTGCGGCGTGTACGCGTAGCTGGTGCGTACGGCCCGTGAGCGGTCGGAAGAGTATGCGTGTGCGGCCGCCTTCGTATCCCATAACCTTATATAACGTCACGGCCGAGCGCCCCTCCGCCGATATCATCTGTCGCGGGCGGTTCTCGTAGTCGAGCTTCAGCGGCAGGGTGATGCGTCCCTCTTCAGACTTTGGATGCCCTTCGAGAAGTGCCGTGTAGAGTTTCCTGACGGTGCGGTGGATAAATTGTGCTTGGAGCGCGGCGTGCGTCTGCTTCTCCTTGGCCAGAACCATAAGTCCCGACGTCGACTGGTCGAGGCGGTGTACTATTATCGGCCCCGTCGCGTCGGGATAGCGCTCGCGCGCCCATGCCGCTACGGAGCGTACGCCCGACTTGCCGTCGACGGAGAGCATGCCGCTCGGTTTGTCTATGACAACCAGAGTGGCATCCTCCCACACCACACGCGGTTCGGGCGGGCGTATCTCAAGCAGCGGATTGGGCTCCACGTCGAGCCCTTGGAGCATGAACGGGAGTATGGGCTTGCATTTGCCCGTGCAGGCGGGGTAGAACTCACCGTGGCGCCGCACTTCGCCCGCAGGTGAGTCGCCCCACCAGAATTCGGCCATGGCTATCGGGTGCAGAGAGTTCTGATAGGCATATTGCAGCAGTTTCGGGGCGGCGCACTCGCCGGCACCGGCGGGCGGTACGTGTTGCGGCGTCTGTGCGAAGAGTTCGCACAGATCCTTCTCCTCGCCCCGTGCATTCAGCATCCGGAAATGGGCGAAGAGCTCCATTTGCAACTCGGCTGAAAGGCGGTGCCGCTCGCTTCGCATGGCTTCGATCTGAGCCTCGAGTTCCGCATAACGCTTTTCGGCCTGCTCGACATCTTCGCGCAGCCGTTGCTTGAGCCGTTGCAGGTCGGCCCGTTCGCGCTGGCTCTCGAGAATAAGCGGCGCAGGATCCTCCCCCGCGGCGCGACGGGCATCACGCCGGGCCTTTGACTGCCGCATCGCCTCCTTCGCCGCGGCGATCTGCTCCTGCTGCCTATGTCGTGCCAACTCCATCGCGGCTTTTGCTTCGACAGCCCGTTCGCTCTGCTCGGCCTGCGATATGCGTACGCTCAGAGCATCGATCCCGGCTTCGCCGCGGCGGAAAAAGTCGTCGGGCCGCAGCATGTCGTAGACGGGCGGGACGAAATATTCGTGACGGTTTGTACCTGCGAGGTTTCCCGAAAATGCGGCAAGGAAACCTCTCTTTCCGTCGGTATCGGTCACCACGAGCACGCCGAACATCTTGCCCCTTTGCAGCTCTTCGCGCCAATCCTCACGCGAGGCGAGGTAACGTTGCACCTCGGCAGCCGCTTGGAGGCACAGCGGGTGTGGCACGTAATGAAAGGGCCACGTGAAGAGTCGGGGCAGTGCTATGCCGCTGATATCATCCTTGAATCGGTGCAACATATTGCAAAGATACATATAAAAGCGTGGAGTCGCGGTCGGCTGCAATGAAAAGTTAAGATGTGGAAGTCGGGCCGTCGTCAGGTTGCTAAGCCGTCTGTGCAAATGAAAAAAGACACCGCAACCGTATTTTGGTTGCGATGCCTTCGGTATTGTGGCAGCGGGCCGTTACATGCCCATGTAGCTCTTGATATAGTGGTGGTGCGACCCGTAACGCTCGAATGCGGCGCGGTCGAGCTCCTCGCGTGCCGAGGGGTGCGCTACCGATATGAGCAGGCGGGCACGCTCCTGAAGGCTCTTGCCATAGAGGTCGACGGCACCGTACTCGGTAACGAACCAGTGGATGTGGTTACGCGTGGTAACGACACCGGCGCCCGGCAGCAGCTTGTCGACGATCTTCGAGACGCCCTTGTTGGTGATCGAAGGCATGGCGATGATGGCCTTGCCGCCCTTCGAGAGCGAAGCGCCGTAGACGAAGTCTATCTGACCACCTACGCCCGACCAGAACTTCGTTCCGAGCGAGTCGGCCGAGACCTGTCCCGTGATGTCGACCTGCAGGGCCGAGTTGATGGCCGTCACGCGGTCGTTCTTCGAGATGATATAGGGGTCGTTGGTGTAACCCACATCCTTCATCAGCACGCCCGGGTTGTCGTCGATGAAGTCGTAAACCTCCTTCGAGCCCATCAGGAACGTCGAGACCATCATACCCTTGTCGATGTTCTTGGCCTCGCCGTTGATTACGCCCGAACGTACGAGCGGCAGCACGCCGTCGGCGAACATCTCAGTGTGAATACCCAGATTCTTGTGATCATTGAGCTGTGAGAGCACGGCATTGGGGATGGCGCCGATACCCATCTGCAGGGTTGCACCGTCCTCGATCAGTTCGGCGCAGTATTTACCGATCTTGAGTTCCGTTTCGTTGGGCTCCGAGAAGGGTGCCTCGATCAGCGGCGTATCGTCGTGAACGAACATGTCGATCTTCGACATGGGGATGATGGCGTCACCGAACGAGCGGGGAACATACTTGTTGACCACGGCTATGACCGTCTTTGCCGTCTCGACGGCGGCGAGGGTGGCGTCTACCGAGGTACCGAGCGATACGTATCCGTGCTTGTCGGGCTCCGAGACCTGTATCATGGCCACGTCGCAGGGTACGGCGCCGCAACGATACAGACGCTGCGTCTCGCTCAGGAAGATGGGAATATAGTCGGCATAACCGCTCTGCGTAACCTTGCGCACGTTGCTGCCCACGAAGAACGAGTCGAGCTGGAACACACCCTCGAACTTGGGATCGGCATAGGGTGCCGGACCTTCGGTGTGGAGGTGGTGTACGTGCACGTCACGCAATTCGTGATTCTCGCCGCGGGCGCACATAGCCTTGATGAGGCATTGCGGAGCCGACGCTACCGAGCTCAGGTGTACGTGATCTCCCGATTTGATTACCTTCACGGCCTCTTCCGCCGTAACGAATTTGATCTGCGTATTCATTTCGAGTTTGTTTGTAGTTTATTTGTTAAACTGTCGTTATTATGTTTTTATGGAGGTCGCGGCGGCGCTACTTCGTACGCTTGACCTCGACCTGATCGTATCCCTCGATTATGTCGCCGACGCGTACGTCGTTGTACGATTCGATGTTCAGACCGCAGTCCTGTCCCATCGAAACCTCCTTCACGTCGTCCTTGAAACGTTTGAGCGAGCCGAGCTTGCCCGTATATATCACGATACCGTCGCGGATGACACGTATGGGTGTGGTACGCGTGAGCTTGCCCTCGCGGACAACGCAGCCGGCAACGGTACCAACCTTCGATATCTTGAATATCTCCATCACCTCGATCGTGCATACGATAACCTCCTTCATCACCGGCTCGAGCATACCCTCGATGGCATCCTTGATATCATTGATGGCGTCGTAGATGATCGAGTAGAGACGTATCTCGATCTCCTCCTTCTCGGCGGTCTTGCGGGCTGTGGCTGACGGACGCACTTGGAAGCCCACGATGATGGCGTTCGAAGCGGCGGCCAACAGTACGTCCGACTCCGAGATCTGACCCACGGCGGCGTGGATGACGTTCACCTGTACGGTCTCCTTCGAGAGCTTGATGAGTGATCCGGCCATGGCCTCGACCGAGCCGTCGACATCTCCCTTGACGATGATGTTGAGCTCCTTGAACGAGCCGATGGCTATGCGGCGGCCGATCTCGTCGAGCGTGATGTGCTTCTGCGTCATGATACCCTGCATGCGCTGCAGCTGCTCGCGCTTGTTGGCTATTTCGCGGGCCGAGCGGTCGTCGTCCATGACGTTGAAGTTGTCGCCCGCCTGCGGTGCGCCGTTCAGACCCAGCACCTGTACCGGTGTCGAGGGCCCTGCCTCGGTCACCTTCTTGCCGTTCTCGTCGAACATGGCCTTCACGCGGCCCGTATATGTTCCCGAGAGGACCACATCGCCTACATGGAGCGTTCCGCTCTGTACCATGACCGTAGCCACGTAGCCGCGGCCCTTGTCGAGCGTCGACTCGATGACGGCACCCTGCGCCTTCTTGTTGGGGTTGGCCTTCAGGTCGAGCATCTCGGCCTCCAGAAGCACCTTCTCCAGCAGCTTGTCCAGATTTATGCCCTTCTTGGCCGATATGTCCTGACTCTGGTATTTTCCGCCCCACTCCTCGACCAGATAGTTCATCTGGGCCAGCTGCTCCTTGATGTGGTCGGGGTTTGCGCCCGGCTTGTCGATCTTGTTTATGGCGAAGACCATGGGCACACCTGCGGCCTGCGCGTGGTTGATGGCCTCGACCGTCTGCGGCATGACGTTGTCGTCGGCCGCAACGATGATGATGGCCACGTCGGTGATCTTGGCACCGCGCGCACGCATCGCCGTGAAGGCCTCGTGCCCCGGCGTGTCGAGGAAGGTGATCTTCTGACCGTTGAGGTTTACCGAGTAGGCACCGATGTGCTGCGTGATACCTCCGGCCTCGCCCTCGATGACGTTCGTCTTGCGGATGTTGTCCAGAAGCGAGGTCTTACCGTGGTCGACGTGTCCCATGACCGTCACGATAGGCGGACGCGGCACGAGATCCTCCTCCTTGTCGGTCTCGGTCTCGATGGCCTCCTGTATGTCTACCGACACGAACTCGACCTTGAAGCCGAACTCCTCGGCCACGACAACAAGGGCCTCGGCGTCGAGACGCTGGTTGATCGATACCATGAGTCCGAGGTTCATGCAGGCCGAGATGACCTCCATGGGCGAGACGTTCATCATCGTGGCCAGCTCGCTTACGGTGACGAACTCCGTGACCTTGAGGATCGAACGCTCCTGCTGTTCGCGCTCCATCTCCTCGCTCATCTTCTCGCGTATCTCCTCACGCTTCTCCTTGCGGTACTTGGCACCCTTGTTCTTGGCGCCCTTCGACGTGAGGCGTGCCAGCGTATCCTTTATCTGCTTTGAAACCTCCTCGTCGCTAACTTCGGGGCGTACGATAGGTTTGGGCTGATGCTTCTGGTGCTTGTTCTTGTTGCGGCGGCCCTCCCCGGGTTTGGGTTGCGATGCGGCATTTGCGCCGCCTCCCTGCTGCTGTCCCTTGCCTTGTGCCCCGCGGTCCGGACGGTTGTTCTGCTGTCCGTTGTTCTTTGCGTTGGCTCTGTTTACATCGACCTTCTCCTTGTCCAGACGCTTGCGCTTGTGGCGGCCGCCCGGAACGATGTTCGATACGTCCATCGTACCGAGGATCTGGGGCCCTGCCAGCTGCGTGTGGTTCGGACGGAAGATGTTGTCATCGCGTTTGGGTGCCTCGGGCGCAGGTTGCGCTGCTGGCTCAGACGCAGGTGTCTCTTTCGCCGGCTCCGCCTTGGGCGCTTCGGGTGCCTTGACAGTTTCCGAAACGCTCTTCACGGGCTCCTCTACGCTCTGTGCCGTACTCTTATGTTCCACTGCCGCAGGCTCCGTCTTCACGGGCTCTGCCGCGGGCGCTGCGGGTGCTGCGGGGGGCTCGGCTGCAGGTGCTGCCGCGGCCTCAGTCTTGGGCTGGGGCTCCGGTGCGGGCTGCGCGGCGGGGGCGCTCTTCTTCTTGGGCTCGAGGTCGATCTTGCCCAGAATCTTGGGCTGCGGTATCTCGTCCTTGACGTTGATGACGTTGCTCTTGATTATGACCTCCTTGTCATCCTTATCCTGCTTGCGGTCCTCGTCAAGTGTAACCGTAGTTTGTTTGAGCGATATGCGCTCGCGTATGTTCTCGCGTTCGTTTCCCGTGATTGTGCGGTTGGAGCCGAACTCCTTCTCAAGAACGGCATAGACTTCGGGGCTGACCGGCGAATTGGGCGAGCCCTCGACATTGATGCCCTTCTTGAGCAGGAAATCCATGATGGTGTTGAGCCCCACCTTGAACTCCTTCGCTACCTGTATGAGCCTTACTTTCCTGTTATTTATCATATATTGTCCTCCCTCTTTTATCCGTTTAAACTACTCCTCGAATTCGGCCTTGAGTATCTCCACGACCTTTTGAGCCTGCTCGATCTCGAGGTCGGCACGCGTGGCGATCTCCTCGACGGGGAGCTCCAGTACGCTCTTGGCCGTATCGCATCCGGCATTCTTCAGTGCCTCGATTACCCACGGCTCGATCTCGTCGGCGAACTCCGACAGCGCTACGTCCTCCTCCTCGATCTCGCGGTAGACGTCGATGTCGTATCCGGTGAGCATCTTCGACAGACGTATGTTCAGACCGCCCTTGCCGATGGCGAGCGACACTTGGTCGGGCTTCAGGTAGACCGAGGCGGTCTTGTGCTCCTCGTCGATGGTGATGCTCGATATCTTGGCCGGATTGAGCGAACGCTGTATCATGAGCTGCGGGTTCGAGGTGTAGTTCACCACGTCGATGTTCTCGTTGCGAAGCTCCTTGACGATGGTGTATATGCGCGAGCCCTTCATGCCGACGCATGCTCCTACGGGGTCTATACGGTCGTCATACGACTCGACGGCGACCTTCGCGCGCTCGCCCGGGATGCGGACGATCTTCTTGATGGTGATCAGGCCGTCGAATATTTCGGGCACCTCCTGCTCGAAGAGACGCTCGAGGAACTGGTTGGCCGTACGCGAGAGAATGATGCGCGGCTGGTTATTGTTCATCTCGACGCTCTTGACGATGGCCTTGATGGTGTCGCCCTTGCGGTAGAAGTCGTTGGGTATCTGCTCGCTCTTGGGCAGGATAAGCTCATTGTCCTCGTCGTCGAGGATGAGCACCTCGCGCTTCCATACCTGATAGACCTCGCCGGTGATGATCTCGCCCACCTTCTGCGAATACTTCTCGTAGAGGTTGGCCTTCTCGAGGTCGAGCAGGCGCGAGGCCAGATTCTGGCGCAGCGACAGCACGGCACGGCGGCCGAACTGGTTCATCTTGATCTGGTCGGTATACTCGTCGCCAACCTCGTATGTGGGGTCTATGGCCTTGACCTCCGACACGGCGATCTGCGTGTTGGGGTTCTCCACGGCGCCGTCCTCCACGACTACGCGGTTGCGCCAGATCTCAAGGTCGCCCTTCTCGGGGTTGATGATGACGTCGAAGTTCTCGTCGCTCTCGAACTGCTTCTGCAGGGCGTGGCGGAAGACATCCTCCAAAACGCCTATCATGGTTGCCTTGTCGATGTTTTTCAGCTCCTTGAACTCAGCGAAGTTGCTGATTAGATTTAAGTTTTCCATGTGTTGCTATATTTTTTTCTTTTATTATTTGTTCATTACTTGAAATCGAGATACTCCTTCGTGTACTTTATCTCCGAGAACGGGTATGTGCGGACAACGTCCACCTCGACCTTGCGTTTGCGGCCCTCGACGGCCTGCCGCTCCTTGTACGATACGGTTATGCCGTTCTCGTCGGCAGCGTCCAGATGCGCCAGAATCTTGGTTCCGTTCGTCAGCAGCACCTCCACGGGCGAGCCTATGATCTTGCGGTATTGACGGAGCGTGCGCAGCTCCGATCCTATGCCTGCGGATGCCACCGTGAGCGAGAAGTCCTCCACGTCGCGGTCGAAGTGCGCCTCGATGGCGCGGCTCAGGTCGGCGCACGCCTCGATCGTGACCGAGGTGTCGCTGTCGATGAGCAGCTCGACTTCGTTCGAGGGGGTGCATGTGCAGCTTACGGTAAACATGTCGGTGCCGGCCAGCTCGCGGTCGGCTATCTCCTTTATTTTGGCGCAATCTATCATAATTCGCGGGGTTATAACTACGAAATAAGGGGACTCCCCGTCCCCTTATTGCTGACAACGTTGCAAAAGTAGTGAAAAAAACCGATACGCCAAACTATTGTTATATGAAAAACACAATTTTTTTATTGTTTCGTAACCATTCGTCCCTCTATTCCGATTTTCGTCCCTTGGCGTATGAAAAAGGCGGACAACGATTGATTGTCCGCCTTTTGGCATTAGCACCGGTATTGTCATTTTGCCCTGCCGGCACCCTTAGTCTGCATCCGATACGTATTGCTTGATGCAGCCGCGCTTCGACGAGCGGATGAACTGCACCAGCATGTCGCGTTCGACCGAGGGGGGCAGCTCTGCCTCGACACGGTCGCATCCCTCCATATAGTTCAGGTTGCTCTGGAAGAGGATGCGGCAGGCCTCGTGTACGGCCGTGATCTGCTCGGGCGTGAATCCGCGGCGCGAGAGCCCGATCTTGTTGATTCCGGCGTAGTAGTCCTTGTTCGATGTTGTGATGAATGGCGGTATGTCCTTCGTTACGCCCGACATGCCCTGCACCATGGCGTGGTCGCCTATGCGCACCCACTGGTGTACGGCCGTATGGCCGCCTATGACCACCCAGTTGCCTATATGTACCTCGCCGCCGAGCGATACTCGGTTGACGATGACGTTGTGGTCACCGACGACACAGTCGTGCGCGATGTGTGCGTATGCCATTATGAGGTTGTACGAGCCGACGACGGTCTTGCCTTGCGAGGCGGTGCCGCGGCTGATGGTGACATATTCGCGGATCTCGTTATAGTCGCCTATTTCGGCTGTGGTGACCTCGCCCTTGAACTTCATGTCCTGCGGCGTGCATGCTATCGATGCGGCCATGTGGATTTTGCATCCCTTGCCTATGCGGGCGCCGTCATATATTGCGGCCGAAGGCCCGATCCAGCAGTCGTCGCCTATGACTACGTCGCCTGCGATGTATGCGAAGGGTTCTATCGTGACGTTGTTCCCGATCTTGGCGTCGGGATGCACGTATGCCAATTTGCTGATCATGCTCTGCTATTCGGGTTTTTTGTTTCTCACAATCTGTGCCATAATGGTAGCCTCGCAGGCCAGAACGCCGCCTACGAAGACCTTGCCTACGACCGAGGCGATGCCGCGGCGCACAGGTTCGATGATGTGCGCTTCGATCTGCATCGTATCTCCCGGAACGACCTTGTGCTTGAAACGCACGTTGTCGATGCGCAGGAAGTATGTCGAGTACTCCTCGGGGTGCTCGACGCTCTTGAGGACGATGATGCCGCTGGCCTGAGCCATGGCCTCGACGAGCAGCACGCCCGGCATGACGGGCTCGGTGGGGAAGTGGCCCGTGAACTGCGGCTCGTTGGCCGTGACGTTCTTGATGGCGCCGATGGAGTTGTTGTCCAGATAGAAGACCTTGTCCACCAGAAGGAAGGGATAGCGGTGGGGCAGCAGTTTGCGCACCTCGTTCACATCCAGCAGTGCGGGTTTGTCGGGACGGTAGCGGAAGGCCGGCTTCTCACCGTCGCGGCGTATGGCGTGTATGAGCTGCTTCATGAATTCGGTGTTGGCGTAGTGGCCCGGGCGCGAAGCCCACACGCGGCCCTTGATGCGCATGCCGAGCAGGGCGAAGTCGCCGAGCAGGTCGAGCAACTTGTGGCGAGCGAGCTCGTTGCTCGAGCGCAGCTGCAGGTTGTTCAGGTAACCGCCCGTGACGCGTATGTCGTCCTTGTGGAATATCTTCTTGAGGTGTTCCAGCTGCTCCTCCGAGACGGGGTTCTCGACAACGACGATCGAGTTGTCCAGATCGCCGCCCTTGATGAGGTTCATCTTGAGCAGCGGCTCCAGTTCGTGCAGGAAGACGAAGGTGCGGCAGGGGGCTATCTGCTGTGCGTAGTCGTTGAAGGGGTCCAGCGTGGCATACTGGTTGCCGATGACCTTCGAGTTGTAGTCTACGTGCACCGATACGGTGAACTCGTCATCGGGATATATGATTATAGCGACGCCCTTGTCGGGGATCGTATAGACCTGCTTCTCGGTCACCTCGTAATATTTGCGGTCGGCCTTCTGCTCGACCAGACCCACCTCGAGGATCTTCTGTGCATATTCGCGTGCCGAGCCGTCCATGATGGGCACCTCGGGGGCGTCGATGTCGATCATTGCGTTGTCGACACCCATCGTCCAGAGGGCCGAGAGTATATGCTCTACGGTGCTGATACGTGCGGGGCCCTTTTCTATCGTAGTTCCGCGCGATGTGTCGGTGACGTATTCGCACAGGGCGGGAACCGAAGGTGAATTTTCGAGATCTATTCTACGAAATACTATTCCGCTGTTCTCCGGAGCGGGAAGGACGGTCATGTTGACCTTCACTCCGGTGTGTAGCCCTTTGCCAGAGAAAGAGATGGGTGAGGCGAGGGTCTGTTGTTTCGTTTGCATATTTCGTTACGGTTTATTTGTAAGACAGTGTCTGCTGTTTTATAATAATGTGCAAAGATATGAATATTTCGTAAAAAAATAGTATTTTTGCCTGAGATTTAATTCTCTGTAAGCGAATATGGCAACAACCGAACCACAGGAGACCAACGGCGTGGAACAGAAGCCCGTGCGGCGCAGGCAGACGCACGGAGCGAGGTTGCATCTGCCTTTCGAGAACCGCCACAAGGATGCCGGCGAGTGGGCCTACGACCACCGCGTGGGACTGAGCGTCATGATTATATGCTATCTGGTTCTGGGCATCGTTTTCGTGGGCTCGAAGATCATCCTTAACGACAAACCCCATCTGCAGGGCATATATATCGACCTTCAGGATCTGGAGACGCTGGCCGAGGAGAAGGAGCGTCTCGAACGCGAGGTCGAGATGAAGCAGTTGCAGGCGAATATGGACTGGTCGTCGGTCCGCAACCTCACATCGAACGAGGCTCTGCTGAACGAGAACCTGAAGGACGACCGCGGCACCCGGACGGAGGCGCTGAACGCGTCGGCGCGCGAGATAGCCGAGGGTATGGAGTCCAACCGCGCCGCCTACGAGGCGGGTTTGGCCGAGGCGGAGGCCATCCTCGACAAGGGCCGCGCCAAGAGCGAGGATAAGACCACCGAGGGGCAGGATTCCAAGTTCAAGGGCAACGTGACGGTGAGCTTCGTGTTGAAGGATCCCGTGCGTACGAAACGCCATCTTGTCGTTCCGGCCTACCGTTGTGAGGGTGGCGGCGAGGTCGTCGTGGCCATAACGGTCAACCGTGGCGGCGAGGTGACGGCGGCGAAGGTTGTCTCGGGCGGCGATGAGAGCATGCGCGAGGCTGCTTTGGATGCGGCTTGGAAGTCTCTTTTCAATATCGACATGTCGGCTCCCGAACGACATAACGGGACGATAACCTATCTGTTTATTCCACAATAATCACACACACGATGTACACGGCGCTGCTTGGCATAATCGTATGGATATCCTGTTGTCTGCCGTCGGGAGCAGATCTCTGCGACCGGCAACCGGATCACGGCAGCGTGTGCGTCGAACAGCTCTTGTCTGCGGAGTGTGACGACAAGTCCTCTGCGGAGGATACGACGGAGCTTACGGCCTCGGCCGTGGCGATCAACTGCGAGATGCGGCTGCCCGTACCGGTCCGCAGTGTTGCGCGCGGTGCCGAGAGTGCCGCCTTCTCACATGCGGCGGCGCGGTGGCTGCGGCAGTGCTTGCGTATGATTCCATGTGATGCCTCGCACGGCAGCGTGACGGGGCGTGTTACCCGATTATTCGAATTCAATCTCTATCGTTCGACGCTGCGGGCGGACTTTTTCCTCCACTCGCTGTGCCGATTGCGGATTTAGCGGCGGCAGTGCCCGCACCGCTCCTCCGGCCGGCAGGTGCGCGGGTCGGCGGTGTCGCGGACGGTGTCCGCGGCCGCATGCGTGTCGGAATCCGTTTAACCTGTAAAAAAGATTGAATCATGTCGAATAACAGAGATATTTACGAGGCGCTGTATGCCTCGTCGGACGGTGTCGTGGTACGCCGTCACAAGTCGGCAGCCGTGCCTGCCGCAATGTTCATTATCGGTGCTGCACTCGTGGTGGCAAGTTATGCGGCCGCGTCGCTGCTGCCGGAAGGAGTACTTTCAGCCTTGGGATTTGTCGGCGGGGTGTTGATCTTCGTGGGCGGAATCATGGCTTTGGCCCGTGTCTACGGTTCGGGGCATCCGTTTCATACTGCGGAGGGGCGTTTCCTCAAGGTCGAGGAGCTGCGCTTCGCCAAGGATAAGTCGTCGGAAGTGGCACGGTTGGTGCGCGAGGGCAACTTCGATGCCCTGCGCTCATTGAGCCATGACGGCGTGTCGGCCGTTACGGTTACGCTCTTCTCGTCGCCGTCGGGGGCATTCCGTGCGGGACAGGCTTTCGAGTATATGGATCTCGAGATGCGCCCGATAACCGACCTCAAGATCGTGCAGGCATAGCGTAACGGGATTTTCGGAACATGTGCTTGTTGAGACCGTGATCCGAAATATAAATGTATCATGGATGGAGTTGCCCTGCCGTCGGGCGGAGGCGCGGCGGCGGGGCGGATCCTTTGAGGGAATGATGAATGATGTGATAACGAGATAATTGATAGAAGAATATGTTTAACATGACGGAGAATATATTGCTCGTATGGGCGCTGCTGCTCTACGTTGCGGTGATAGCCGGAAAGGTGGCCTATCGTTTCGGGGCGCCGGCCCTGTTGCTTTTCATCGGCGTGGGTATGATGTTCGGGCTGCACTTCATCAAGTTCGAATCCTTCGAACTGACGCAGTTCATAGGTATGATCGCCCTCTGTATAATCCTGTTTTCGGGAGGTATGGATACCAAGTTCTCGGAGATACGCCCCATTCTGGCTCCGGGTATCGTGCTGGCGACGCTGGGTGTGGTGATCACGGCGGCGGTGACGGGTGTATTCATATATTTCTTCTCGTCGTGGGTGGGGTTGGCCATGTCGCTGCCCGTATCGTTGCTTCTGGCGTCGACGATGGCCTCGACCGACTCGGCATCGGTATTCTCGATCCTGCGTACCAAGAAACAGGGCCTGAAGGAGAATCTGCGGCCGTTGTTGGAGCTCGAGAGCGGTAGTAACGACCCGATGGCATACATGCTGACCATACTGCTGGTGACGGTCGCCACATCGGCCGGCGGCGACGTGAATCTGGGACAGAGTATTCTGAAGTTTGTCGTGCAGATGGTAGTGGGCGCACTGCTCGGATACGGTATCGGACGTCTGGCGGTCTTTACGATAAACCGCATTGACATCAAGAACAACATATCGCTCTATTCGGTGCTGCTGTTGGCGTCGGTATTCTTCTCGTTCTCGTTCACCTCGCTGCTCTGGGGCAACGGCTATCTGGCCGTATATATTACGGGCCTCGTTGTCGGCAACTACAAGATCGCCCACCGAGGCAACCTTACGACCTTCATGGACGGATTCACGTGGCTGGCGCAGATCGTCATGTTCATCACCATAGGATTGCTGGTCAACTCCGATGAGCTGATGCGTCCAGAGGTGTTGATCCTCGGCGGGGCTGTGGCTCTGTTCCTGATGTTCGTGGCGCGTCCGCTGGCGGTGTTCTTGGGTCTGCTGCCGTTCCGCAATTTCAGCCGTCGGGCGCGGATCTTTGTTTCGTGGGTGGGCCTGCGCGGCGCCGTGCCCATAATCTTCGCGACATATCCCATTGTCGCGGGTGTCGAAAACGGACGTCTGATCTTCAACGTCGTATTCATGGTTACGCTCATCTCGCTGCTTGTGCAGGGTACTACGGTGAGCGGCATGGCCAACCTTCTGGGGCTGGCATTCGAGGAGAAGGAGCCTCTGTTCAAGATGGGTATTCCCGACAGCATAAAGAGCAACTTCACCGAGATCGAGGTTACGGCCTCGGCCCTCGAGGGTGGCTCGACGCTGCGTGATATCGAACTTCCGGACAATACGCTTGTGGTGATGATATGCCGCCATGGCGAATATTTCGTGCCGCGCGGAAATACCTCGCTCGAGGTCGGGGACAAACTTCTCGTCGTGTCGGATCTCGGCGACAAGGAGCTGCAGAAGGTCTACGATACGCTCGGCATAAAGGATGTGGTGAAACTGCAGTAGATTTTGTTGTAAGGTTCAAAACATAAGTGCGCGGCGCGGAGGGTTACCCTCCGCGCCGTATTGTTATGCCGAGTGTGTTATGGATGCTATCTTGAGAGATAGTGCCGCAGGGTGATAAGCGGGTGGTATATGATCATCCGGGGGCCGCACCAACGCATGACCTGACGCATTAGCTGGCGTTTGTCCTTGGCGTAGCAGTGGACGGGACAGCGGCGGCATGCGCTCTTATGTTCTCCGAAACGGCACATGTCGAGCCTGCGGCGGGCGTATGCCAGAAGTTCGGCATACTCCGACGGCAGCTGCTTCGCGTGCAGTTTGCGGCGGCAGTAGAGGCGTATCATCACCTCGATTATCTCCTTCTCCTTCTCGATGCGTGTCATGTGTCCGATGCGTATTGTTTATTTGTTGGCGGTCTCCTCGTCATATATCTTTTCGAACAGTGCGCGAAGGCGTTGCGTGTCGGCTATAAGCTGCCGCAGCCGCGCGAGCGGCCCGGCATTGGGCGACTCCTCGAGCCACAGACGCAGGTATCCCCCGTGGCCGTACTTCTGACGCAGATGCTCTTCGCAACGCTGCCATTGGGCCTCGCGATCGAGCTGCGGCGAGTGGGCGAGGCCGTATTGCACCGTGCGGCGGATGATGGTCTCGGGGTCGATGGCGCGGTCGGCTTCGGCGACTATGCGTCCGTATATCGAGCGCGGAGGCCGTGAGGCCGAAGCGCGGTGATCCTCCGCGGCGCATGCTATCGTCTCGATCTGCTCCCCGGTAAACCAGCGTCGCAGGTTGTGGTCGGCGCGTATGATCCGAGCCGACTCCTCATGGTGATGTTCGCGTCCTGAGGCGAGTCCCGTATCGTGATACGCCGCGGCCGTATATGCCGTCTCGATATCCTCGCCCATACGCTCCGCAAGCTCCGTAGCCCGTGCCATGACCTGAAGGACGTGGTCGCGGCCGTGGGCCCGATCGAAGGTGTCGTAACGGGGAAGGATTCGGGTCTCGATGTATAGACGCAGATCGTCGCGTATGGTCTTATGGCTCATAGACTGCTCGATTTCGTGCCGCCTTGCGCGGCGGTGGCGCAAAGGTAACGATTATTTGCTTCGGGTGATAAACGAATCACCGCTTTCGGTAGGAAGGCGGTGATCGGGCAGGTATATCATTATGCAGTGGTTAAGGCATAAAAAAAGACAACACTCTTTCGTTACGCAGGATTTGGTCGGGATCCTCGGGGATCGAGCCTTATCGCGGACGTCCGTGAAAGAACGTTGTACTTGATACGTTTATTTACTACTCCTCCTCTTTAAGGACACTGCAAAGATAGGGCCGCAGTGTTGCGATTTTATTACGCCGCGGTGACAAAAGGGTGAAACAACACAAAAGCGGCCGTCCTTTATGGAACGGCCGCTTGGTATCGGCTTTATGCAATCCGGATGTCAAGATTATATTGTCCATGTCTCGCCCGAACGCAGCAGATCGTCCACGCAGCGGATCTTCGACGAAGCCTTTACCTGCTCGACCTGCTCGGCAACCTTCACGTCGTAGACATTGTCGTCCGCCACGTCGCGGATGACGCCGACGGCGACGGGGTAGTCGGGATACTTCATGGCCGCAAGCATCGAGTGGAGCGTGGTGTCGGCCGTGTGGGCGTCGTGCGTGAGCACGTCGTCGATGGTATATCCATCCTCGCCGACGGTTACGACCTTCAGCCGCATGTTCTCGAATACGAGACCCTTGCGCTTGTCGGCCCCGAAGAGCATCTTCTCGCCGTGGCGCAGCGTGATGGTGCGCTCGGCGCGCGTAGCCTTGTCACCGGCAAAGTCGGCGTGGGTCTTGTCGTTGAAGATGACGCAGTTGACCAGAGCCTCTACGACGGCCATACCTTTGTGTTTGGCCGCAGCAACAAGGCAATCCTTCGTCAGCGCGACCTCCATGTCGATGGTGCGGGCGAAGAAGGTTCCCTTGGCGCCTATGACCAGCTCGCCCGGGTTGAAGGGCTTCTCGACAGTGCCGTAGGGCGACGTCTTGGTTATCTTTCCCAGCTTGGTGGTGGGCGAGTACTGTCCCTTTGTCAGACCGTAGATCTCGTTGTTGAAGAGTATGACGTTAAGGTCGATATTGCGGCGTATGGCGTGGATGAAGTGGTTGCCGCCGATTGCCAGCGAGTCGCCGTCACCGGTGCATACCCAGACGCAGAGACCCGGGTTGGCAACCTTGATTCCCGTAGCTACGGCGCTGGCGCGGCCGTGGATCGTATGGAAACCGAAGGTCTTCATGTAGTATATGAAACGCGACGAGCAGCCGATGCCCGATACGAAGGTGAAGCGGTTGTGCGGTACGTCCAGAGCGTCCGCCACCTCGGGCATGGCGCGCTGTACGGCGTTGAGGATGGCGTGGTCACCGCAGCCCGGACACCATTTTACCATTTGGTCGCTCTTGAAGTCGGCCGGAGTATATTTGTAGTCTGCCATGATATTATCTGTCGCTTAAAGTAATGAAACGAATTTTTCCTTCAGCTCGGCAACGGTGAAGGGCTGGCCTTCGCACTTGTTGTACTGCTCGAAGTTGAACTCTTGGAAGTTCTGTCGCAGGTATGCGGCCATCTGTCCCTCGTTGAGCTCGCAAACGATGATATGCTTGTGTCCTTCCAGCAGCTCCCGCAGGCCCTTGGGCAGCGGGTAGATGTAGTTCAGGTGCAGGTGGGCGATACTCTTGCCTTCGGCCTTGAGGTCGTCGACCGCCGTCTGGAGATGTCCGCGCGTGCCGCCCCAGCCTATGACGAGCAGGTCGGCATCCGCCGCGCCGTCTATCGTGGGCGTGGGCAGGTCGTCCGCAACGCGCGCAACCTTTGCGGCGCGTGTGAGCACCATCTCCTGATGGTTCGCCGGGTCATACGATATTGATCCCTTGAGGTGATCCTTCTCCAGACCGCCTATGCGGTGCTCGAGACCCTTCTTGCCGGGGAAGGCCCAGCCGCGGACGAGTCTCTCGTCGCGCTTGTAGGGCATGAACTCACCCTCTTCGGGCGCCTTGTTGACGATCGGGGGCACGATTGCCGGATAATCCTGCATCGAGGGTATGCGCCACGGCTCCGAGCCGTTGGCGATGAAGCCGTCGGTAAGAAGGATTACGGGGGTCATGTGCTCGAGAGCTATCTTTCCGGCCATGAAGGCGTAGTGGAAGCAGTCGCTGGGCGACGAAGCCGCTATGACGACAACGGGACACTCGCCGTTGCGGCCGTAGAGCGCCTGCATAAGGTCGCTCTGCTCGGTCTTCGTGGGCAGACCCGTCGAGGGGCCGCCGCGCTGTACGTCGACGATGACTATCGGCAGCTCGGCCATTACGGCCAGACCCATGGCCTCGCTCTTGAGCGACAGGCCCGGGCCCGAGGTGGTCGTCACGGCGAAGTCGCCGGCATAGGCGGCACCGATGGCGGTGCAGATGCCCGCGATCTCGTCCTCGGCCTGCACGGTCTTTACGCCGAGGTCCTTGCGCTTGGCCAGCTCCTCGAGTATGACCGTCGCGGGGGTGATGGGGTATGATCCGCAGAAGAGCGGAAGCCCCGCCTTCTCGGCTGCGGCGCAGAATCCCCACGCCGTGGCGACGTTACCGTTGATGGAGCGGTATGTTCCTTTGTCGAGGTGTGCCGGAGCAACCTCGTATGTATTTGCGAACTGATGCGTATTGGCCGCGTAGTTGTAGCCTGCGTCTATGGCCCGCTTGTTGGCTTCGGCCACGGCGGGGTTCTTGCGGGCGAACTTGGCGTCGAGGTAACGCTTGGCATAATCCTCCGAACGGTTGTACATGTAGAAGCAGATGCCCAGCGCAAACATGTTCTTGCACTTGACCACCGTCTTGTTGTCAAGGCCCATGTCGGCCAGAGCGGCGCGTGTCATGGATGTGATGTCGGGGATGATGACGTTGTAGTTCTCGAGTCCGAGCTCGGCGATGGGGTCAAGCGTTGCGTAGCCCGCCTTCTTGACATGCTCCTCGGTGAGCGAGTCGCCGTCGATTATGACCGTTGCGTCCTTCTTGAGCCACTTGCGGTTAGCCTTGAGTGCTGCGGGGTTCATGGCCACCAGCACGTCGCAGAAGTCTCCCGGGTTGGTCACCTTGCCCGAGCCGAAGTGTACCTGAAATCCCGAAACACCGGCCACGGTGCCCTGCGGGGCGCGTATCTCGGCCGGATAGTCCGGAAATGTCGAAATGCCGTTGCCGACCAGAGCCGACGTGTTGGAGAAGAGCGTTCCTGTGAGCTGCATTCCGTCGCCAGAATCGCCCGAGAAGCGTATGACGACATCTTTCAGCTCTTTGGTGTTAAGATTATTCATGTCCGGGAAGATTACGAATCGTAAATAAATGATTGAGTCTCGACAAAGATAGCCTTTTATGGCTTATGTTATCCCTTGTCGGGCAATTATTTTTTGTCTGCGGGTCCTTTAGTGGTATTTGCGGCGGCGTGTCGCTGGGCCACCGATACTCCGAAAATTATGAGTGCCGTGCCGGCCAGCGCCAGCGGCGTGATCCTCTCGCCGAGAACGATGTGGGCGGTGATCATGGCAACTATGGGGTTAAGGTAAAGGTAGTTTGTGGCGCGTATGGCGCCCAGACGGCGTATCACCATGTTCCATGTCCAGTAGCATATCAGCGAGGCGGCGATTCCCAGATAGAGTATGTTGCCGATGACCGTCGGGCGTGTCAGCAGCTCGACGGTTAGGTGTTCGGGCCGGAAGAGGAAGTAGGGCGCTAGCGTCACTACGCCGTAGAAGAATATCTTGCGTGTGATCATCGTTGGCGGGTAGCGTTTTTCGAGCCTCAGCACCAGAATGCTGTATATGACCCACGTTATTGCGGCGCCGAATGTAAGCAGGTCGCCGCGCGGGTTGAGCTTGAGCAGGAACTGACCGTTGAAGACTACGAGCGCCACGCCCGCAAGCGATATGAGCGAGCAGATGTAGAGACGTCGTCCGGCGCTCTCCTGCCGCACGATGCGATGCACGGCGAGGGTCGTAAGCAGGGGCGTGGCGGCGATGATGATGGCCACGTTCGATGCCTGCGTATAGAGCAGTGCGGTGTTTTCGAGCAGGAAGTAGAGCGATCCGCCGGTTATGCCGAGCAGCGCCATCTGCAGTTCGTCGCGCCAGTTGTCGGCGAAGATGCGGCCGCGCAGAAAGGGCAGCATGCAGACGTATGCCAGCGCGAAGCGCAGGGTCATGATAGCCGCGGGTGAGAGACCCTCGTCGAGCAGCAGCTTGGAGCTGATGAAGGTTGTGCCCCAGACGGCCGCCGTGAGCGCCGCCGTGATGTGATAGGGGAGGTCTCCCCTCAATTTGCCGTTCATCGTATCGAGTTCATGCGTATGCTTGCCTTTACGAGCGCTATGGCGCGTATGCGGTTCACTTCGATCTCCTTGTCGGCGTGGTGGGGGTTCTGGCTCACCAGCTTGACATAGCCTTCGCGGTCGGATTTCTGGATATACTTGACGGTGATGTACTCCTCGCCGTCGATATCTATCGACAGCAGGTACATGTCGCCCCAGAATATGTCGTCGATGTTCTGCAGCTGCTTGTAGAGGACTATGTCGCCGCTCTTGAGCAGCGGGTACATCGAGTCGCCCACGATGTATATCGCCCCGTCACACTTTGGCAGGTTGGGTATGTGTATGTAGTTTATGGGCTTGTTCGAAGCCTGATCCGTGAACAGGGGCACCAGACCTGCCGTCCCCTCGATCGAGTAGAGGGGCACGCTCTGCATGGGCAGCGAGTTGTCGCTGCGCAGGCGGAATGCCGTGTAGGCAGGCTCGGCGTTGAACATCTCGCCCTTGCCCGTTTCGAGCCATTCGGGATTTACGTTCAAATCTTGAACAAGTATGTTCTTGTTGCGCATCGAGAGCCCGCACTTGCCCGTCTCGATCATCGAGAGGGCCGCCTTGCCGATGCCAAGATGCTGAGCAAGCTGCTCTTGCGTCATCTTGAGTTCTTTGCGTATAAGTTTTACTCGACTCTCCATGAAATTGTATCGGAAAATATTATATCAAAAATTTAACCTATATCGAAACAAAGTTCAATGTTTGAATGTATATTTGTGATGCAAAGTTAAGCATTCTGATTCTAAAAGCAAACACACAGGTTGAACTTTTTAATATATTTTACTTATTATGTATTCAGTTTCCGCGGAACTTTATGACATGGCGGCCGACCTGTTGGTCGAGCGCATCGACCGTTCGGATTACTTCTCCGGTACGGTAGAGTTTGAATATGGCGGCGTGGAGTGTCGTCTGACGGTGTCGGTGATCGTCTACCGCCGCCGCGAGGTGCTGCCCGAGGGGGAGTATGACCGTATCAGCGACTTGGTGCCCGTATGGTGGGAGTTCCATACCATGATCGACGGCGTGGAGCGGCTCAATGACTTTACCTTTTCCGAAATCCGCGAGCGACTGTTATGACGGATTCTCGGATTGTCTCATCGCAGGCGTCGGCCGGAGAGTCGGCGCTTGTGCCGTCTTTTGCCGACTTTGCCGTCACGGTATATCCTTTTCTCGAGATGCAGCCGTTCCACGAGGTATATTACCGTCTGCTGGAGATGTTTGCCGCGGGGCGTGTGCGCCGCCTGATGGTCTCGATGCCGCCGCAGCACGGCAAGAGCGTGGGCGCGAGCACCCTGCTGCCGGCATACATGTTGGGCTTGGCGCCCGATACGAAAATGGCTGTAGCATCCTACTCGGCCGCACTGGCATCGAAATTCAACCGCCGCGTGCAGCGTATAATCGAGTCGGAGGAGTATGGAGAGTTGTTTCCCGAAACGCGCATCAAGTGCGGCGGCAAGCCCGCAGGGTATGTGCGCACGTCGGACGAGGTCGAGATCGTCGGGCATGAGGGCGGTCTGTTGTCTGTCGGGCGTGAGGGCTCGCTGACGGGGAACCGTGTCGACTGCTTCATTCTGGATGATCTCTACAAGGATGCCATGGAGGCCAATTCGCCGCTCGTACGCGAGAACTGTTGGGAGTGGTACACCTCCGTCGTACGTACGCGCATGCACAACGCATCGAGCGAACTGATCGTCTTTACGCGCTGGCATGACGAGGATCTTATCGGCGAGCTGCGGCGCCGCGAGAGGTGTGTCGAGCTGCGCGAATGGGCCGACATCGACCGCGTGGGTGAGGGGGAGTGGCTGAGTCTCAACTTCGAGGCTCTGAAGAGCAGTCCGGCGTGCGGCATAGATCCGCGCGGCGCGGGCGAGGCTCTCTGGCCCGAACGGCAGAGCGCCGCACTGCTCGAATCGAAGCGGCGTCTTGACTCGCTGCGTTTCGAGTGCATGTATCAGGGGCATCCATCGCTCCGCGGCGGCCTGCTCTATGGTGACGGCTTTGTCGAGTACGACACGCTGCCGGCCGAGATCGTACGTTATGCCGGATATACCGATACGGCCGATACGGGTGACGACTACCTCTGCTCGGTAGCCTATGCCGTCGATGCCGACGGCATGATATATCTTCTCGATGCGGTATATTCGCGCGAGCCGATGGAGGTGACCGAAGGGCTTGTGGCCGAGATGGTGGGGCGTACGCCCATCGGGTCGATGCTGGTCGAGAGCAACAACGGCGGCCGCGGTTTCGCGCGGGCGCTGCAACGGCTGCTGCCGCGTGTGCGTATCGAGTGGTTCCACCAGAGCGGCAACAAGGAGGCCCGCATATTGTCCTACTCGGCCACCGTCATGCATACGATGCGCTTTCCGCGCGGGTGGGCACAGCTGTGGCCCGAGATGTATGCCCACCTGACATCCTACTCGCGCATCTTCCGCTCGAACCGCTGGCACGACGCACCCGATGTGCTTACGGGTATCATCGAACGCGAGGCTTCGGGCGGACGTCAGACCAAGATCCGAAGCGTGGGCTTTTTCTGATTCCGACGAGCGATCCTAATATGAACAAGCCGCACATCCCGAAAGATGTGCGGCTCGTATTTGTAGCGGTAAGCCCTATGCTTGTCTGAGTGATGCGACCTTGCGGTCGAACTCCTGCTTGAGCGAGGTAATAAGTTCGCGTACGCTGACTATTCGGTCCGAACGCCATGCGTTGGCGCCGCAGAAGGCGTAGCCGCTGTCGAGTTTGCCGCGGAAGGCGTTGTAGAGGGCCATCATGATGCAGTAGGGCGAGTGTGTCACGTCGCACGTCTTGATGCAGTTGAAGGGGCAGCGTTTGGGGCGTTTCAACCCCTCGCGCACCTTGTCGAGGAACGAGTTGTGTATGGCGCGGCCCGGCATCCCGACGGGGCTCTGGATGATCTCGATATCCTCCTTGCGGGCGTCGATGTAGCTCTGCTTGAAGGCGTCCGAGGCGTCGCACTCCTTCGTGGTGACGAAGCGTGTGCCCATCTGCACACCGTCGGCGCCGAGGGCCGTGATGTTGTATATGTCCTCTCCCGTGTATATGCCTCCGCCTGCGATGACGGGGATATGTTTGCCGGTGCGCTGCTCCGTTGCGCGAGCTTCGGCGACAACTTCGGGCAGGATGTGTTCGAGCGTGCAGCCGGCGTCGCCAAGCTGCTGCGGCGTGTAGCCGAGGTGTCCGCCTGCCTTGGGCCCCTCGACCACGACGGCGTCGGGGACATATCCGTACTCCTCGATCCAGCGGCGGCACAAGACCTTGAGCGCACGTGCCGACGATACGATCGGCGCGAGCTTCGTGGTCGAGTCGCTCTTGAGGAACGAGGGAAGCGAGAGCGGCAGCCCTGCACCCGAGAATATGATGTCGGCCTTGTTGGCGATGGCGGTGCGGACCATGTCGGCGAAGTTCGACATGGCGACCATGACGTTGACGCCGATTATGCCTTTCGTCTTGCTGCGGGCCTTCTCGATTTCGCGTCCGAGGCCGTAGATGCTCGCCTCGTCGTAGTCGGACGAGTAGTCGTGGTAGATGACCCCAAGACCTGCCGACGATATTACGCCTACGCCACCTTCGGCGGCTACGGCCGATGCCAGCCCCGCGAGCGATATGCCTACTCCCATGCCGCCCTGTACGATGGGTACGGCGGCCGTGAGATCTCCTATCTTCAATGGTTTCATTTTCTGTTCGGATTATGTGTTGCGACTTATGTCGGAACAAAGATATGTAAATATTCTAAATGGTAAATAAAATGTTTTATATTTCTATTGACGAATAATCGTATATTGCAGCTATTGTATTGATATATTGCTGTTTGTATAAGGAGAATAAAAAATCCCCGTCCGAGGACCTTTCGGCTTGGACGGGGATCATTTCGTGTATCTGTCAGGTTGTCAGAGCATCTCTTCGATGCGTGCTGCGGGGGCGGTGTCGAGGCCTGCCAGCAGGCCGCGGCAGTAGCGGTAGTAGCCCGAGATGGCGATCATGGCCGCGTTGTCGGTAGTGAACTTCAACTCGGGGATGAAGGTGCGCCAGTTGCGGCGGCGTCCAGCCTCGGCAACGGCATTGCGCAGGCCCGAATTGGCCGAGACGCCTCCGCCGATGGCAATGTCCTTTATGCCAAGGGCGTTGGAAGCCTTGATGAGTTTGTCGAGCAGGATGTCGACTACGGTGTGCTGGAGTGATGCGCAGAGGTCGGCCTTGTGTTTCTCGATAAAGTCGGGGTCGCGCTTGATCTCGTCGCGCAGGGTATAGAGGAACGAGGTCTTGAGTCCCGAGAAGGAGTAGTCGAACTCGCCCTTGACATGCGGATGGGCAAAGGTGAAGGCATTCGGATCGCCCTCTTTGGCCAATTTGTCGATCACGGGGCCGCCCGGGTAGGGCAGTCCCATCACTTTGGCACACTTATCGAAGGCTTCGCCTGCGGCGTCGTCGATGGTGGTGCCGATGATCTGCATCTCGAGGGGTGAGTCCACACGTACTATCTGCGTATGTCCGCCGCTCACGAGCAGGCAGAGGAACGGGAAGTCGGGATGCGGCATTTCGCGGCCCGGCAGGTCGATGAAGTGCGAGAGTATGTGGCCCTGCAGGTGGTTGACCTCGACGAGGGGTATGTCGCATGCGACGGCGAGACCCTTGGCGAAGGATGTGCCGACCAGAAGCGATCCCAGAAGGCCCGGGCCGCGCGTGAAGGCTATGGCGTCGAGCTTGTCGACCGAGACGCCGGCCTCCTTGAGGGCGGTGTCGACGACGGGGATGATGTTCTGCTGGTGTGCGCGCGAGGCCAGCTCGGGAATTACGCCTCCGTACTTGACGTGTACGGCCTGCGAGGCGATGACGTTTGACAGCAGCGTGGTGTTGCGTATGACGGCGGCCGAGGTGTCGTCGCATGAAGACTCTATGCCGAGGATCGTGATATCCATTTTTTCAGAGGTATGTTGTTACGTTTTGACGGAAAATATTTACATTTGTAGGTTTTAAGCCGATTAAGGCGGACTACGATGCGCAAAGTTACGAAAATATTGTTAAAGGCGTTATCAGTGACTGTTTTGTTTCTGATATTTTGCCCCATCGTGCTCACGCTGCTCGTCTCGCTGCCGTCGGTTCAGAACTTTGTGGTGGACCGCGCCGTGAAGTACCTTTCGCGCAAGCTGGAGACCACCGTCTCGATCGACCGCATACGTCTCGGCGCGTGGGGAAGTATCCGTGTGGATGGGTTCTATGTCGAGGATTATCAAAAAGATACGTTGCTGTATGTGGGGCGTCTGCAGCTCCACATGGCGGGCTTGCGCGACAACAGCGCGGGCATCGTTCTGCGTAACGGCGAGGTGAGCAATACGAAGCTCTATCTGCGTGAGACGCCCGAGGGTGTGATGAACATCAAGCAGGTTATGGACCGCCTCTCGAACAAGGAGAAGAAGGGCGGCGGCGATTTCGGCTTCGGGATACGCAACGTACAGATTGACGACTTCACGCTCATTATCGAGCGGCAGGAGCACCGTGATCCCGAATACGGTATCGATTACAACGACATGCACCTCGAGCATACGTCGGCCCTCATCGAGGGCTTCATGCTTCGCGGGAGCATGATCGGTGGCTACATACGCAATTTCTCAACCACGGAACATAGCGGTTTCAGGATAGACAACTTCACGGGCCGATTCTTGGTGGATCGTGGTCTTGTCGATCTGCGGGACTTCGAGATCGACACCGAGCAGTCGGCCATAAGGCTGAGTTCGCTGGTACTGCGCGGCGAGGACTGGTCCTCGTACAAGGACTTCGTACACAACGTGGCCATCGACGGCGAGTTGTACGACACGTCGGTATCGACCGACGACATTGCGCACTTCGCACCCGGGCTGCTGCCGTGGAAACTTGCCGTGAAGGATATGAACGTGTCGGTATCGGGATCGGTCGCCGACATGAATGTCGATGTCAGCAACATATCTTTCGGCGAGCATTCGTCGCTCAGTACGGATGTCTCGCTGCGCGGGCTGCCCGACGTGGCTCACACCACGATGACGGTCGATCTGCGGCGTCTTATGACTTGTGAAGCCGACGTGGCGCGTCTGAGCGCCGGCATCGGAGGCAGTGAGTTGCCGGAGAAGATACGCTCGATTATGAGTGGTGCGGGTGAAATGATATGTGCGGGCCGCTTCGAGGGCGGTATCCGCTCCTTTGCCACCGACCTGAAACTGACGACGCAGGCGGGGAATGCCGCCGTGTCATTGAAACGGCGTCCGCTCAAGCGTGAGGCGGGCGATACGCTGAGCCGTTATTCCGTCACGGCCTCAGCCGATGTGCGTCATCTGCGTCTGGGGCGGTTGCTTCAGAATCCCGATCTGGGGCCGGCGTCGGCATCGCTGCGTTTCGACGGCGTAATGGCCGACGGCGGAGGCGTGGATGGCAATGTGAACGGAGAGGTCGGGTCGGTAGAGTGGATGGGCTGCCGTTACGACTCCCTGTCGTTGAACGGCCGCATCCTCGACAAGAGTTTTACGGGAACGCTGCGCAGCGACTGCGCCCCGTTGCGCATGATGCTTAGCGGCAAGGCCGACATGAACGGTGCGGAGCCCGTGTGTGATGTGCGTCTGGTCGTGGATCGGGCCGATCTGCACGCCATGAACATCAATCGTCGGGATTCGATCTCGACGCTGGCGCTGGGAGTCGAACTCTATGCCGTGGGACGCTGGCCCGACAGTATGAACGGTACGCTGAGCCTCGGCGGGGAATATGTCTATGAGAGTGATACGCTTCGCAGCGGCGATGTAAAGATTACGGCGCGCAGCAGCGAGGGCCGTCGATCGGTATCGCTCACGTCGGATTTTGCGGATGCAACCTTCACCGGCCCGACGAGTTACGGTGAGCTGGCCAAGTATCTCGAGTCGGCCATGAGCAAATACCTGCCGTCGCTCTACGACAGCGGTGTGCGTGAATATGTGGGACCGGACGGCAGCAGCGGATACTCTACGCTTGCGGTGACGGTCAAGGAGCTTGACCCGCTGTTGAACGCCATATCCGAAGGGTTGCAGCTGGCCCCCGGGTCGAAGTTCAACTTCATTCTCAACCCGAGCGACAACGTCATCTCGATGCGTGCCGAGTCGGATTACCTCGAACGCGGGCGTCTGCTGGCTACGCGCCTGAAGATGAACATGGTGAATCAGGGCGACTCGCTGGCGTTGTACCTTACCTCGGAGGATCTCTACGCCGGGGGTATGCATACGCCTCAGCTGACGGTCATGGGCGGAGCGAAAAACGACCGCATGCACCTCTCGGCGGGCTTCGACGACCCGGCCGATTCGCTCTCGGGCATGTTGTCACTCTGGGCGCGTGTGGGGCGCGACTCGACAGGAATGCGCCGTGTGACCATGTCGGTACTGCCGTCGACAGTTTCACAGGGCGGCCAAAACTGGCGTATCTCCTCCGACGAGATATCGATCGATACGGCACGCGTGGTGGTCAACGACTTCATGATCCGCACCGACAACCAGATGCTGCATGTCGACGGCGTGGCCTCGCGCAGCCGCTCGGATTCGCTTACGCTGCGGCTGAACAATTTCGATATATCGTCTCTGGCAGGATTTGCCATGGGTATGGGTTACGACGTCGAGGGGCGCAGCAACGGTACCGCCTCGATGAAGTCGGCACTGTATCGCGGCGAGCTCACTTCGGACATAGGTCTGGACGATGTCACGATAAACGGCATAGCCGTGCCGCCGCTGCAACTCGACTCGCGTTGGGACTTCGAGCGCCAGCGTGTGCGCATACTGATAAACAACCGTACGACGGGCGACAACATCATACGCGGCTATTACGCCCCCTCTACGGGACGTTACTATGCCGAGGCACGTATCGAGGATATGAACATGAGCCTGCTCGACCCCATCCTCTCGGGTGTGGTGTCGGGAACGTCGGGTACGGCTACGGCCATGCTTGAGATCTCGGGACAGAACCGAGACGCCTCGATGGCGGGGTCGATCGAGGTCAGGGATCTCGCGACGACGGTCGATTTCACGCAGGCGCGCTACACCGTGCCCAACGCCACGATCGAGGTTGAGGACAACCATCTGCGTGCCTCGAATGTGCGTGTCTACGACTCGGAACAGAACGGCGGCCTGCTGACGATGGATCTGAACCTGCAGCATACCTCCAACATATCGTACGTGATGCGTGTCATGCCGCGCAAGATGATCGTACTGAACACCACCTCGCGTGACAATGATCTCTTCTACGGCAAGGTCTACGCTTCGGGTGTGGCTACCATCAGCGGCAGCAAGAAGGGCGCTACGCTCGACATCGTGGCCTCGACGGAGGGCAATTCACAGTTCTTCATGCCGTTGTCGAGCAAGACGGACGTGTCGACGGCCGACTTCGTCATATTCGAGAAGCCGGGCATGCAGCTCGATACGATGAACTATCTGGAGCGCAAGAAACTGATGTTCGAGCGCCGCAACCGTACCCGCACCACGGGCGGCAGCACGATGAACATAAATATCGAACTTACGGCCAACCCCAACGCCGAGGTTCAGCTGGTGATCGACCCGACGGTGGGTGACATAATCAAGGTGCGCGGCGACGGCACGCTCAATATGCGTATCGTTCCGAGTGCCAACATCTTCGACATGTACGGCGACTATACCATCACCGAGGGAAGCTACCTGTTCACGCTGCAGAACATCATCAACAAGCTCTTTATCATCGAGGAGGGCTCGACGATACAGTGGACGGGCGACCCGATGGATGCCCGTCTGGACATAGATGCCGTCTACAAGCTCAAGGCGTCGCTCAAGCCGCTGCTTTCGTCCACGACGCTGGACAACATTTCGCGTGCGGTGCCCGTGGAGTGCATAATCAACCTCTCGGACCGGTTGACGAATCCGGCTGTGACGTTCGACATAAAGGTGCCGAGCGCCGACTCCGAAATCCAGAACGCCGTGGCCAACCTGCTCAACAACCAGCAGTCGATCGCCACGCAGTTCATGTACCTTCTGGTCAGCGCCAGCTTCTATTCCGACTCCTCGACTTCGTCGAGCATCGGAGCCTCGGCCTCGGCCGCCACGGGTTTCGAACTGTTGTCCAACCAGCTGAGCAACTGGCTCTCGAGCGACGATTACAATATCGTTCTGCGTTACCGCCCGCGCTCGGAGCTTACGAGCGACGAGATCGACTTCGGATTCTCGAAGAGTCTGGTGAGCGACCGCCTGATCGTGGAACTTGAGGGTAACTACCTTATCGATAACCAGATGTCGGCCAACAGCAACATGTCGAACTTCTTGGGCGAGGCCTACATTACGTGGCTTATCGACGAGAACGGCAACCTCAAGCTGAAGGGCTTTACGCAGACGATCGACCGTTTCGACGAGAATCAGGGTCTTCAGGAGACGGGAGTCGGAATCTACTACAAGGAGGATTTCGAGAACTGGAAGGATCTGAAGCGCCGTGTCCGCGACCGTTTCATGAGCAAGCGGCGCCGTGAGCAGCGCGATGCCGAGATGCGTGAGGCCGCCGAACGGAGCATGCGCGAGGCCGACAGCCTTGATAAGAGCGGCGAAGGGATGCACCTGCGTCGCGACGCGGCGGCGCGCGATACGACCTCACGTGCGGCCGGCGTGGATACTTTGCGTCGGGCTGCGGTGAATAATGTCGCGGCAGACAGTATGTCGAAGGATAGTGCAACTGTGAATGCGGAGAGTGTGGAGCATGTTGCGGCCGTTACGGGCGGCCGGGCGTCGAAACGCGGACGCCGCCACCGTCAGCGCGCCGAGGCGGCGGCAACGACGGACGCAATACCCGTTGAGGATAATGAATGGATTGAATTTGAGAAACTTGAATAAAAAACTTAAATAAAACAAGAAAGATTATGATCGAATTTCTTCAGGCTGCCCAAGGTGCGGCAGCGGCGGCAGGCGAGACTGCCGAGGCAGCGGTTACGAATGATGTAAGCATGAGCTTGTGGGAACTCTTCACCAAGGGAGGATGGCTGATGTGGCCGTTGTTGATTTTGGGCGGCATTACGGTCTTCATCTTCGTGGAGCGTTATCTGGCCATACGCAAGGCGTCGGTTATGGACATGAATTTCATGAACCGTATCCGCGACTACATCTCTGACGGCAAGATCCGCTCGGCGATAGACCTCTGCCGTAAGACCAACACTCCCATTGCCCGCATGATCGAGAAGGGCATAGGCCGTATCGGCCGTCCGATGGGCGATATACAGTCGGCCATAGAGAATGTTGCCAACCTTGAGGTGTCGAAGCTCGAGAACGGACTTCCGTTCCTTGCGACGATCGCCGGCGGTGCCCCCATGATCGGATTCCTCGGTACGGTGCTCGGTATGGTGCAGACCTTCATGGATATGTCGGCTGCGGGAGGTACGGTCGACATGTCGTTGCTGTCGAGCGGTATGTACGTAGCGATGGTGACCACGGTTGCGGGTCTTATCGTCGGTATTCCGGCATACTTCGGCTACAACTACCTTGTGGCCCGTATCGAGAAGCTCGTGTTCCAGATGGAGGCCAACTCGATCGCCTTCATGGATATATTGAATCAACCCGTTAAATAGTGTGAGTCATGGCAATTAAACGAGGATCGAAGGTCAATCAGTCGTTCTCGGCATCGTCGATGACGGACTTGATGTTTCTGTTGTTGCTCTTCATGATCATCGCAACGACGCTCATCAATCCCAATGCCGTGAAGCTGATGCTGCCCAAGAGCGCCAACCAGCTCAAGGACAAGGCCGTGACCACGGTGTCAATAAAGGATGCCGGCAACGGCCGCTACATATATTATGTGGAGTTGGAGAATGTGGGCTCGCGCGAGGGTGTTGCCCGCGCGTTGAAGAGCCGTCTTGAGGGACAGGAGAAGCCGACCGTATCGCTGCATGCCGACAAGACGGTGGCATGGGATGAGATCGTGCAGATGATGAACATCGCCAAGGATAACGGTTACGGATTGATCGCAGCCACGCAGCCCTGATGTACGGGGGCGGGTGACGACGGATAAAACGGAACGATTATGAACTACTACGATGAAAACGACGACAGACCGAAGCTTTACGGCGGAGTTGCTGTGGGTGCATACGTTATAGTGTTAGCCGCGGCCCTGCTGCTGGGAAAGATATCCATCGACAAGGTCGAAGAGCCCGCAACGCTTATCATAGAACTCGAGGAGGAGCCGCCGCGGCCCCAGCGTACGGTAGTGACGCAACAGGCGCCGCGCCATGAGAATATCTCGACCGAGCGCGACAATTCGCAGCAGGTGACGGGCCCCGACGAACAGACGCGTACGGTGAACCGCCGTGCCATCTTCCACAGCAATACGGACGGTGCGGACGAGGAGGAGGATGTGGGCAACCCCTACAGCCGCGAGGGCAAGGAGAATACCGCCTCGGGAGACGGAGGGGGATTAAACCCCATCGGCAACGACCAGCTGGACGAGGGTCTGCGCGGACGAGGTCTTGTGGGCAACCTGCCGTTGCCGGACTATCCGGGCAACACGAGCGGCAAGATCGTCATACGCGTGGCTGTCGACCAGCACGGTGTCGTGACGAGTGCTGCGTACGAACCCAAGGGTTCGACCTCGTCGGATGCGGCGCTGATAGCAGCGGCGATAGCAGCGGCGAAGAAGGCGCGCTTCACCGAGAGCCGCAGTTTCGTGCAGGGCGGAACGATAACGTATAACTTCAAACTTAACTGACGATGATGGAACATCTCGTAAGAGGTATAATTTGTGGTGTGACTCTTAGTGTGGCTGTTGTTGCGGCGGCTTGGGCGCGGGAGCCGTTTATGGGAAGCATGTCGAAACATGCCGGGACACCATGCGTGGCGGGGCAGGAGCCGCAGAAGGATCGTAAGGGCCTTGAGCGGCGTCAGAAGGCGCCGTCGGGACCGCACATGGCCTTCGACCGCACGTCGCACGACTTCGGCGACGTGGCACGCCACGGGGGAGACCTCATAAAGGAGTTCCGTTTCGTGAATGACGGTGACGAGCCTCTGGTGATAAAGAAGATCACCAAAGCCTGTTCGTGCCTTACGGTGAGCTACTCGCGCAAGCCCGTACTGCCCGGCGAGGCATCGGTCATAAAGATCAAATACGAGCCCCACAAGATCGAGGAGGGTATATTCCACCGTGTCATACAGATCTATTCGAATTCGCCCGAGGGGGTGCGTCTGCTCACCATACAGGGCAATTCGATCGAGGACAACACGTCGCGCAAACGGCATTGACGGTGGACCGCAGATCACAGGTTGTATTATGACGATAAGCCCGCTCCGAGGAGCGGGCTTATTGCTTTTGTCATAATTACCCTTTATTCTGACCCGATGGGTTTGTGTGGGTGTGGCTGAATGTATTTGAGGTTTGGAGTCTGACGGAGTGAATAAAACTACTTTCCGACTCTCAGTCGTCGCAGCGGCGCAGTACGATGGCCGTGCGCGAGGTGTTGTATATCCTTATGTGCGGCTGCGCATCTTCGCCCGCGGGGAATGAGAAGTGCTCGTCGTCCATTGCCTGCCGTGCCAAGCCGCCAAAGCGCGCCTCGTCGGTCGAGAGCAGCGGCACGTAGCGCCCTTCGTGCCGTACGGGCAGCTCGTAGTCGGGAATCGAGGCCGTGGGGTGCCAGTTGAATACGAAGACGAGGTCGCCGTGTGCGAAGACGATGGTCTTGTTGTGCTCGTCCATGAGCAGGTTGTAGGGATAGCCGTCGGCAAGGATGCCGTATCGGCGTACCATAAGGAGCATCTCGCGGTCGAAATCGGCCAAAAACGAGTATCTCAACTCCTTGCTGTCGCGCAGCGACCATTGGCGCCGTGCGTGGTCGTACGACCAGCCGTTGCCCTCGCGCGGGAAGTCGATCCATTCGGGGTGTCCGAATTCGTTGCCCATGAAGTTGAGGTATGCCTCGCCGCCCGTCGTGATGGTCATCAGACGTATCATCTTGTGCAGGGCCATGCCGCGGTCGATGAGTATGTTCTGGGTCTTGCGGTCCATCGAGTCGTACATCAGACGGTCCATCAGACGGAAGGCTATGGTCTTGTCACCCACGAGTGCCTGATCGTGCGACTCGGCATAGGCTACGGTCTTGACACCGGGCAGGCGGTCTGTCATGACCGACCACATCTCCCAAATGTTCCAATCCTCGTCGGGTGTATCCTTGAGCATCTTGATCCAGAAGTCGGGTATCGCCATGCCGAGGCGGTAGTCGAACCCCACGCCGCCGTCGTAGGGCGGGAAGCAGATGCCGGGCATGCCGCTTACCTCCTCGGCTATGGTCACGGCCGCAGGACGGAAGTCATGTACCAGACGGTTTGCGAGTGTTAGGTATGTCAGGGCATCGAGGTTGACGCCTTCGTCGAAGTAGCGGTCGCGGCAGTCGAAGTCGACATATCCGTGATGGTGGTATATCATCGAGGTGACGCCGTCGAAACGGTATCCGTCGAAGTGGAAACGGTCGAGCCAATACTTTACGTTCGAGAGCAGGAAGTGTTCGACCCCGCCCTTGCCGTAGTCGAAGGTCATCGAGTCCCAATATTGCTGGTATCCCTCGGCCCCGGCCTTGGAGTAGAGGTGGTCTGAGCCGTCGAGGGCGTTGATGCCCTCGTTTATGTTCTTGACGTAGTGAGCGTGTACGAGATCCATTATGACGGCCAGCCCCATGCCGTGCGCCGTGTCGACGAGGCGTTTGAGCTGCTCGGGCGTGCCGAAACGTGACGAGGGGGCGAAGAAATTCGATACGTGGTATCCGAATGAGCCGTAGTAGGGGTGTTCGGCTATGGCCATGAGCTGCACGGCGGTATATCCGGCCTGCTTTATTCGCGGCAGGATCAGATCCGTAAATTCGTCGTATGTGCCTATTCCGCGCCGCTCCTGCGCCATGCCTATGTGGGCCTCGTATATGAGCAGGTCTCCGGCCGCTGCGGGCGAGAAATCGTCGTCATGCCATACGTATGGTTCGGGGGCCCAGAACTGCGCCGTGTAGTTCTTGCTCTTCTCGTCCTGCACCACGCGCGTGGCGTAGGCGGGTATGCGGTCCAACCAGCCGTTTGCGCCGTGTACGTGCATCTTGTAGAGTGAGCCGTGTGTCAGACGTCCGGCATACATCGCATCGGGGAAGAAGGCACTCCAGACGCCGTTCTCACCCTTGTCCAGCCGCAACTGCGTACGCTGCCACGAGTTGAAGTCCCCGAACAGATATACATCCTGCGCCTCGGGCAGCCACTCGCGGAACCACCAGCCGCTGAGCTCCTCGTCGCGCTGCCATCCGTAATACATGTATCCGTTGGCGTAGTCGACGATCGAGCCGGCACGGCGCGTGATATCCTCCATGCGGCGCATGTAGCGTTCGTGTCGTTCGTATATTCGGTCGGCCACGGGCTCAAGCCATTCGTCGCGTTCGACCATAGGCAGTTTTGTGTGACTCGTATCCATAGCTTGAATTTTACGTGTGTGTCGGATGGACGGCATGGCGCGGCCCGAGCAGTCTTATCCGGAGTGTCGTAGAGTATCCAAATATACGAACAATGGATGGAATTTTCAAGTTTCGGTGTGGGTAAACGTCACGGTGAAGATAAAATACGACGTTGCGGACAAGCGTCAGTCCGTATTCCACTACATGGCAAACAAAAAGAGAGGAACGGATTTTGCCCGTTCCTCTTCGTGTATGGAATATTGTGTGTGGATCAGCACACCCGCGGGTCAGAATGTGACCTCGATGCGTCGGTTGTCGTACTGCACGGCGTAGACCTTCCATGAGGGCTGCCATGCGGCGGGTACGTCGAACGACGCCGTAGTTGAGGGGCGTAGCATGCCGTCCGAGACGTGTATGAGCGTACCGTCGGGGCCGCCGTCGCGTACCTCGTAGACGATGACATTCTGCCAGCCGCTCATCGTGAGCTTGCGGTCCGAACGCTCGGCCGTGCCCGTCACGACGCTCTTCTGCTGCTTGAAGGTCTCATAGTTGTTGTCTGTTATGTACTCTATTGCTGCCGTGGGCGCGTCGTATCCCAGTGACTCGACGCGCGAGCGTATGCGGTCTATCATCTGCTGCGTCACGGTGATCTGTCCCGTGCCGTAGTCGTCTATGGTGGCATCGACGGGGGTAAGGAAACCCCACTTGTCGAAGAAGTCGAGGAGATTCATCCGGGCGCATGCGCTGGCTATATATACGAACTCCAACTGCTGCTCGCCCGCCGTGGACAGGTTGTCATGCGTGCGTACCCACTCGAAGCAGTCGGCATAGAAACCTCCGTGGTCGCTCTGCTGCATGGGGGTGCGGCCGAGAACCTTGCCGAAGTAGAGCTCCAGCTGCCAGAACGGTATCAGCTTGCAGAAGACGTCGCCTTCAGTGGCATGCGGGGCGCCCTTTACAAGAATATTGCTCCAAGCCTTGGTGTAGCGGTTGGGGTTGGCCGCGTCGCCCATGTTCTCGGTCTGCACACGTGAATCCTGTCCGTAGACAGATGTCTGGATGTGTTGCGAGAGGATATTGTTCGTCACCTCGGTTGTGCCGAGCCACTTGAGTCCCGGTCGTGTCTGGTTGCTGTGCCCGACCTCGTGTGCAGGACCCCAGCACGCCGAGGTGGTGAGGCGGTTCTCGTCGCACAATTCCGCAAGCGTGTCGTCATGGTATGCCGTATGGTACGATGTCGAGTACATGTAGCTCGTGTACATCACCGTAAAGCACATCCTGTTGTGGAACATCTTGCCGTACTTCTCCAGACCGATGAACTCCTGCTCGCGGTACACAAGCGCGTCGTATGCGTCGATCAGCGCCTTGAGGTCGTGCGTATGGTTGCGGAAGCGCTCCGTCGGGAAGATGAGGTGCGCGTATGCCCCGACCACGTCGAAATATTTTCCCGTGGCGGCATCGAGAAGTTCATGAGCGCGCCCTTCGTGGTCGGCACGCTGCGAGTCGTAGTATCCGTTGACGGTGCCCGTTGCGAAGTGCAGTCTGACGTCAGGCGCCGAGGCGAAGTTGTCGGTGTGGTACATTACATAAACGAGACCCTTGTTCGTGATGTCGATCTTGTTGACACCGGTCGAAATAGGGTAGCTGTCGCCGCCGAAGCCGTCGCCGTTCGGGCGGTCGAGGTTCTGCACGCGGAGCGATACGCTCTGCCCCTTCAGGTCGGCCATCACGATAAGCTGCTGGCCTGCCGCGACCTCAATGCCCGTGGGGTTGTCCAGAAGGCTGTATTGCGAGGTCTTGTTGCGTGTGGCCTCGGTGTCGGGGTTGGGATAGGCCTTGAAGGTGTTTATGCGGAACTCCTTCGCGTAGCGGTCGTGATACATGAAGTAGGCTATATTCTTGAAGAAGGCGTATGGGCAGGCGGCTATATCCTGCGGCGTGACGCCTGCGCGAAGTTCCGAGCACGAGGCATCGGTGAAGAGCGTAGTGTAGTCGAAAGCCTCGGGATTGCGCCTGTAAAACTCCATCTCGGCGCACGAGGCGAATCCCTGCCCGTCTCCGGCACCCGATTTTACGGTCAGACGTATGGCCGTCACGCCGATAAGCGGCTCGGGGAACTCGACCTTGGCGGCCGAGGCGTTGCCCCCGAAATCATGTGTCATGACGTGCTGCCACTGAGGTGTTGCGGCAGGTGCTGTCGAGGCGTTCTGTGTGATGGCCGAAAGAGCCTCGATCTCCACCTCCTTGAAACGTCCGTTCCATCCCGTGGTACGCGGGTAGTAGACCATATAGTCGATGTCGGACTCCTGCTCAAGGTAGTAGGTGAGTGTTATGGGGAAGTAGCCGTCGCCCGCGTTGTTCCAGTTCGAGTGGTAGATGGTGTTCATGTCGCCGTCGAACGAGAGTTCGATCTCGCCTCCAGACTGGTATGACGAGGCCTCGCCGCGGGCTATGATAAGCTTTATGTCATCCTTGAGGCTCTCGGTGCTCTCGGGGGCGTATGCATCGAGTCCGCGCTGCGTTACGGTGAGGGTGGCAGCCTCGACGTCGCTCGGCGTCTGCTTGTCGCTGAAGGTGATGGTGGCGCTGCGGGTTCCGTCGGCAGTATTGCCGCTGACCGAGAACGCACGTGTCGATGTTACGACAGGGTGTGCCGCGCTGCGGGTGTCGATGGGCGTCTCATAGATCCATGTGCAGTCGGACCCGACCGATGCCTCGACCTCGACGTTTGTAGTGACCTCGACGGTTATGTCGCCTCCCGCTGCCGAGACCGTTGTCGTGGATTGTGACAGGAGTATGGCCTTGCCCCAGCCCAGCTGCTGTACCTCGACGGTATGTGCGGGCAGATCCGGTACCGTTATGGTCACCGTTGCGCGGCGGATATTCTTCTGGTCGTTGTCCTCGGCCGAGAGGATGAGACGGTCGGGCTGTTTCTCGGCATGGAGCCAGCCGTCGCTTACGGTGTAATCCCATGCGACGTTGCTCTTGACCATGATGGTGCGGTTGGAGGCATTCTCCTCGGTGAAATTTACTGTTGATACATCCACTTCCAAAGTGGCCGGACCGTTGTCGACATCTGTGCCGCTCTTGTGGCAAGAGCATGTGATGCCTGCAGCCAGAATAATTGTCGCTGCGGCGGCAAAGAATCTTGTTGCTGATCTTTTCATAATGTTACGGCAGTTGATATTGTAGGTTGTGTTAAAGTAATAAGGTTTCGGGGATAAAAGTAACGATATTAAATGATATATTGGTATTTGGCTTTGATTTTTTTTGAAAAATGATGTTGTGACTTTCATCTACCATGAAAAAACAGTATTCAAACCCATTTTGGGTGAGATTTTGCCGATGTGCGGTTGTCGCTGATATGCCACGTGCATAAAAACACCGGAATATGCGTGCATTATGCGGAAAAATTGTTATATTTGTAACGTTTGGTCCTGAATGATCGGACAAAAGAGGATACATAATTAATAGATAAATCAACAATAAACCAGAAATTCATTATGTTCAAAGGACAACCAAAAGGTTTGTATGCCCTTTCGCTGGCCAATACGGGTGAGCGCTTCGGCTACTATACCATGCTTGCGATCTTCACGCTGTTCCTGCAGGCGAAGTTCGGCTACACCGAGGCCGTCACCACGCAGATCTACGGCATCTTCCTCGCCGCAGTCTATTTCATGCCCTTCTTCGGAGGTATTCTGGCCGACAAGTTCGGCTTCGGCAAGATGGTCACGCTCGGTATCTTCGTCATGCTTGTCGGATATGCGTTGCTGGCCATACCTACCGATGCAGGTTTCGCAGGTCAGGCGCTCATGTTCGGCGCGCTGGCGCTCATAGCCTGTGGTACGGGTCTCTTCAAGGGTAACCTGCAGGTGCTGGTGGGCAATCTCTACGACGATCCCGCATATCAGGCAAAACGAGACAACGCATTCTCGATCTTCTACATGGCCATCAACATCGGCGCCATGTTCGCCCCCGGTATGGCCAAGTGGATCACCAACCACTTCCTTGCTCAGGACGGTCTGGTATATAACGGTCAGATTCCAGCACTTGCACACCAATATCTCGAGCAGGGTGCCAACATGCCGGCCGAGCCGCTGGCAAAACTTCAGGAGCTGGCTGCGTCGATGGGCGCAACGGGCGATCTGGCGGCATTCTCGGAGCACTACATCGAGAAACTCTCTACGGCGTATAACATGGGCTTCGGCGTAGCTTGTATCTCGCTTGTCGTATCGTACCTTATATATGTAGGTTTCCGCAAAACCTTCAAGCATGCCGACGTTACGGCCAAGCAGCAGGCTGCGGCCGAGAGCGCCGCAGGCGTACACCATACGGAGCTGACGCCCGCACAGACCAAGTCGCGTATTACGGCTCTGCTGTTAGTCTTCGCCGTGGTGATCTTCTTCTGGATGGCATTCCACCAGAACGGCTCGACGATGACCTTCTTTGCGCGTGACTACACCACATCGGAGGCTACGGGCATCACCCGCATGGGCTTCGATATCCTTAACCTTGTGCTGGTTCTGGTCGGCGTATACGGTATCGTAGGATTCTTCCAGTCGGACAAGAGCCGCGGCAAGATCATCAGTGCGGTGGTATTCGCCGCAGCACTCGGTGCGCTCTTCTACCGCTATACCATCACGCCCGATCCGGTACACATCCTGCCTTCGGACTTCCAGCAGTTCAACCCCTTCTATGTCGTTGGTCTGACCCCCATCTCGGTGGCCATCTTCACCGCTCTGGCCCGCAAGGGCAAGGAGCCCTCGGCCCCGCGCAAGATCGGTATGGGTATGATCATCGCCGCCGCAGGATTCCTTATCCTTACCGTCGCATCGTTCGGACTCATGTCGCCCGCCGAGGTGAAGGCCGCAGGTGCCAGCGACACATTCGTATCGCAGAACTGGCTCATATCGACATATCTGGTGCTGACCTTTGCCGAGCTGCTCCTCTCGCCGATGGGTATATCGTTCGTGTCGAAGGTTGCGCCCCCGAAATATAAGGGTATGATGATGGGTTGCTGGTTCGCGGCTACGGCTGTAGGTAACTACGCTACGTCGCTTATAGGTTACCTCTGGGGCAGCGGTATGGCCCTCTGGATGGTATGGAGCGTGCTGATTATCCTCTGTCTGCTCTCGGCCGTATTCATCTTCTCGATCATGAAGAAACTCGAGTCGGCTACCGAGTAGACGGTCTCCGAATTATAATGCGAACCGGACGCATCACACGGCATGTGGTGCGTCCGGTTTTTGTTTGTGCCGTGCGGTCACTCGTTTCTGCATTTACTGTCGTCGGTTATGCCGGATGGGGCGAAGATTAATAATCGGCGGGATAAATATCGAGGGAATGCGCAGCTGCCGGTGCGTGTAAAATGAAAAAGGCAGGAGTCCGACGCTCCCGCCTGTATTGTCATACATTGATATAAATCTTGGACTGCTATTGGTCCAGAGTGCGTTTGACGCACTCGATGCCTACGCGGCGCAGCAGGTCGAGACCCTCTTCCGAACGGTAGTCGTTGACATATACCACACGTCGGATGCCGGCCTGAATGATCAGTTTCGAACACTCGATGCAAGGGGCGTCGGTTATGTAGAGGGTCGAGCCGTCGCAGTTGTTTGCGCTCTTTGCCACCTTGGTTATGGCGTTGGCCTCGGCATGGAGCACATACGACTTGGTCTTGCCGCTCTCGTCCTCGCAGATGTTCTCGAAGCCCGAGGGGGTACCGTTATATCCGTCCGATATGATCATCTTGTCCTTGACGATCAGTGCGCCCACCTTGCGGCGTACGCAGTATGAGTTCTCGGCCCAGATGCGGGCCATGCGCAGATAACGCAGGTCGAGCTGAAGCTGCTTCTCCTCTTCGTATCCCATATTTGTGGTGTTTGTTTGGTGTTATCGTGTTTCGTCGACGAAGACCTTCTTTACGGCCTCGAGATATCCGTATCCGAACTTGTCGCACGGCATCAGATAGCTGGTCTCGGTCCATTCGTTCCAGCTGTTTATCGTGATGAGCGGGGCGCGGTCGGGATGGCTGTCGGCGTATGAGCGGGCCTTGCGCAGAGCCTCGGCGAAGGCGTCGGGGGTGTTGTTGCGCACGACGGGACTCGATCCCGTGCGCGGGCTGTTGTCCCAGCCGACACTTACGTGAGGGTAGAACGTGAATGTATATGTCGAATCTATACGCTGCCATTCGCGTTCGGCATCGGCCGCAATGTCGGCATACTCGCGGTTCATGTCGGTGAAGTGCGCGAACTGATAGTGTGTGGCACTGTCGAATCCGAGCGTGCGGATGAGTTCGTCACCCGGGTTCCCGGCCTTGCCGCTGTCGAAACCGCTGTAGTTGAGGTTCACGGACCACATGGCGAACTGCAGCTCAAGGTCCGGAAATCCCGCACGCCGCACCTCGTCGCGGAACCACTTCAGGGCATCTGCCGCCTGCTCGACGCCTCCGAGACCCGAAATGAGGTTCGGCAGGTCGTATATCATGAATACGGGCCGGCCGTCGATCTTGTAGTATTGCGGGTGTTTGAAATATTTCTCGATGTTGCGCCGGCATATCTTCTCGAACTCTTCACGGTCGACCTTGCCCTGCCAGATGACATTGTTCTCGTTGTAGCGGGCCAGACGCGTATCCCACAGATTGAGCACGTCATGGTTGGCCCACATGAGGTAGAACTGCATCTTGTCGACGTTGGCGGCCTTCAGGAAGCCGTTGTCGAGCGTGGTCTCCATAAACGGGCGGCCGTCGTACCAGTACCAGTCGAAGATGAATATGTCGATGCCGTGGCGCGTAGCCTGCTCGATCTCCATCTCCATGACGGCTGGGTCGGCCTCGTTGATATATCCCCAGAGGGGTTTGCGGTTCCAATAGTGGCCCGGGTAGCGTTGCTGCATGGTCATCACCGTTTCCCACTCGCCTATGCCCATGGGCCAGAAGGGACGCAGACGCTCGTCGTCCGACGCGTATGCCGGATAAAGGTATGCTGCAACATCGTATCGGCGCTGCTGTCGGACCTCGGCCGTATTGTTTGCGGTCTCTGTGCGTGACGTCTTACGTGTCTTTGTCGTTTGTGCCTGAGTGTTCGGCGTTATGAGCAGCGAGGCCGCCGTAAGGGCGGCCAACGCTATGCCTGACATGTATCGGTTCATATTCTCTTTCCGGACTTTTCTTCCATAACTTGGGTTAGGGCTTCCTTGCTCGGATTTCCCCTTGCTCAGACCCACCCCTTGATGTTGTATTAGCCAACGTTTGGTTTATTGAGCACCTGTTTCCATCTAATACATTGGGCCATTTTCCTTATTTCCTTTCGGCCTTGCCCTTTGCCTCTCCGTATGTGCCCGATCTTCTATCTGCCGGGCCCTCGTGGAGTGGGGGATTAGAGTCCCTTGCCGTGGCAGTGCTTGTACTTCTTGCCGCTGCCGCACGGGCAGGGATCGTTGCGTCCGATCTTCTTGTCGGCCTTGAAGGGGGCGGGCTTGGTCTTGTCGGCCTGACCTGCCGCGGCGGCTGCCGCCATGCGCGATGCCTGCAGCTTGTTGACATCTACCTTGGCACGGCGCTCACGCTCCTGCTGCACGGCCTCGGGGTTGTTCTCGCGAACGGGGATGTAGGCCTTGTTGAGTATGGCGAGCGTCTCGCGGTTGACCTTCTGGAGCATTGCCGAGAAGAGGTTGTACGACTCGAGCTTGTATATCAGAAGGGGATCCTTCTGTTCGTATGCGGCATTCTGCACGCTCTGGCGCAGGTCGTCCATCTCGCGCAGATGCTCGCGCCATGCGTCGTCGATGGTGGTGAACATGACGATCTTCGAGAAGACCTTGTATATCTCGGCCCCGTCCGTATCCTTGCAACGCTGCAGCTGTACGGGCACGTGGTATCCCAGATGTCCGTTTGTGAGCGGGAAGTGAATGATGCGGTCCATGTGGTCGGCATTGTCGGCATATATGGCCTGCATCGTGGCGCGTACGGTGTCGGCCACGGCCTTTGCGCGGCGTCCGTAGAGCGTGCGCAGATCTTCGACAATCATCTCGACGATCTCACGCGGCTTCGACGACGAATATTTCGCCTCGTCGAACGAGGGCTGCAACGCTACCTCGCGGATAAGGTCGAACGAGAAGTCCTCGTACGAAGCCCCCTCGTGTGCCTCCATGAAGGTCTCGGCGTAGTCGTACATGATATTGTTGAGGTCGATCTCGATACGCTCGCCGTAGAGGGCGTGGCGACGGCGCGTGTAGATAACCTCACGCTGCGAGTTCATCACGTCGTCGTATTCGAGCAGACGCTTACGTATGCCGAAGTTGTTCTCCTCGACCTTCTTCTGGGCGCGTTCGATGGCATTGGTCATCATCTTGGCCTGAATGACCTCGCCTTCCTGTATTCCCATGCGGTCCATGAGTGCCGATATGCGGCTCGAGCCGAAGAGTCGCATCAGATCGTCCTCGAGCGATACGAAGAACTGCGATGATCCCGGGTCGCCCTGACGTCCAGCACGTCCGCGCAGCTGGCGGTCGACACGGCGGCTCTCGTGGCGCTCCGTTCCGATAATGGCCAGACCGCCGGCGGCGCGTGCCTCGGGCGAGAGCTTGATATCGGTACCACGGCCCGCCATGTTGGTGGCGATTGTCACCTGTCCCGAGCGTCCGGCCTCGGCCACAATCTGGGCCTCAAGCTGGTGCTGCTTGGCGTTGAGGACATTATGCTTTATGCCGCGGAGTTTGAGCATGCGGCTCAGAAGCTCCGATATCTCTACCGACGTGGTTCCGACAAGTACGGGGCGCTTGGCCTCGACCAGACGGACGATCTCGTCGATGACGGCATTGTACTTCTCGCGTTTGGTCTTGTAGACCAAATCCTCGCGGTCGTCGCGTATGACGGGGCGGTTGGTCGGGATGACCACGACGTCGAGTTTGTATATGTTCCAGAACTCCGATGCCTCGGTCTCGGCCGTACCGGTCATACCGGCCAGCTTGTGGTACATACGGAAGTAGTTCTGCAACGTTATGGTTGCGAATGTCTGCGTGGCGGCCTCGACCTTGACACGTTCCTTGGCCTCGATGGCCTGATGCAGGCCGTCCGAATAGCGGCGCCCGTCGAGGATACGTCCCGTCTGCTCGTCGACGATCTTCACCTTGTTGTCCATGACCACATACTCCACGTCGCGCTCGAACATCGAGTAGGCCTTGAGCAGCTGGTTGACCGTATGCACACGCTCCGACTTGATCGAGTAGTCGTTGATGATCTGATCCTTGCGCTGGGCCTTCTCCTCGGGCGTGATGTCGCTCTTCTCCAGATCGGCGATCTCGCTGCCGATGTCGGGCAGCACGAAGAAGCCGTCCTCGTTGAAGTACTGCGACAGCACGTCGTGTCCCTTGTCGGTGAGCTCTACCGAGTTGAGCTTCTCGTCGATTACGAAGTAGAGGTCGTCGACTATCTCGGGCATGCGGCGGTTGTTGTCCTGCATGTATATGTTCTCGGTCTTCTGGAACTGGGTCTTGATACCCGGCTCTGAGAGGAACTTGATCAGCGGCTTGTATTTGGGCAGACCCTTGTGCGCACGGTAGAGCAGGATGCCTCCCTCGTCGAGTTTGCCCTCGGCAAAGAGACGGCGCGACTCGGCCACAAGCGACGTGACCAGATTCTTCTGCAGGTTGTAGAGGTGCTCGATCGAGGGTCGGTATGTCTCGAAAAGCTGGTCGTCACCCTTGGGTACGGGACCCGATATGATAAGCGGCGTACGCGCATCGTCGATCAACACCGAGTCGACCTCGTCGACAATGGCGTAGTGGTGCTTGCGCTGTACGAGGTCCTTGGGCGACGAAGCCATGTTGTCGCGCAGGTAGTCGAAGCCGTACTCGTTGTTTGTACCGAAGGTGATGTCGGCCATATATGCCTTGCGGCGCGCTTCTGAATTGGGCTGGTGCTTGTCGATGCAGTCGACCGAGAGTCCGTGGAATTCATACATGGGGCCCATCCACTCCGAGTCGCGTCGAGCCAGATAGTCGTTCACCGTCACCACATGCACACCCTTGCGGGCCATGGCGTTGAGGAAGACGGGGAGCGTAGCCACGAGCGTCTTACCCTCACCGGTGGCCATCTCGGCGATCTTGCCCTTGTGGAGCACCACGCCGCCGAAGAGCTGCACGTCGTAGTGCACCATGTCCCACTTGATGTCGTTGCCGCCGGCCATCCAGTGGGTGGCATAGACGGCCTTGTCGCCGTCGATGGTGACGAAGTCCTTCTCGGCGGCAAGGTTGCGGTCGAAATCGGTAGCCGTGACCACGACGGTGTCGTTCTCGGCAAAACGGCGTGCCGTGTCCTTCATGATGGCGAAGGCCTCGGGCAGTATCTCGTCGAGTTTCTGCTCGATCTTGTCGTCGATACGCTTGGTCGTGGTGTCTATGTCCTTCGATATCTTCTCCTTGTCCGAGAGCGAAGTCTCGGCCAGCTCCAGCTTGGCCTTCTGCTCGACGATATGTGCCTCGTCGTCGGCGATGAAGTCGGCTATCTGCTTCATCAGGGCGGCGCTGCGGGCGCGGAGCTCGTCGTTCGAGAGCTTCTGTATCGACGGATATATCTCCTTGATCTTGTTTACGTAAGGCTCTATCTGTTTGCGATCCTTATCGGCTTTTGAACCGAAGAACAACTTGATAACGTCGCTTAGAATATCCATAATGCGGTTTGTTTTTGCGTTTAGCTGTTATAAATCCTACAAATGTAGGTATTTATTTCCAAATATCAAAATCTCGGATATCTGTACTTTGCGCCATCAGGCGGGGTTTGCGCAGCCTCGGTGCGCCTCGATGCCGGAAGCCGTCCGTGAGCCCTGTGCGGAGTGATATCTATGCCTGTGGTTACTTTGCCTCAGAGGAAGTTCCGGTGTCGGCTTCGGAAAATCCCGCCTTGCCGGTGCCTGCGGACATAAGACGCTTGAGTTCCGGCAGATATAGACGATATACATCTCGCGGCGAAGCGTTGTGCAGGCGGCATATCGAGGCGGCCATACCGACAACCTCGCCCATCATCCCGCCCGTACGCATGACGCGTACACTGCCCAGAGCGATGTGCGTGACGCTGATATCACGGCCAGCCATGAACAGATTGTCGATGTTGCGCGAGTAGAGGCAGCGGTAGGGTATGGGGTATGGTGCGATCTGACGCGAGTCACTGTATGCGAGGAACGGCTCGCCGTCGAAACCATCCTTGCGATGGGGGTAGTGCAGGTCTATGCCCCACGTTGCCGTGACGGCGGCATCGTCGTAGCGCGTACCCTCTATAAGGTCCTGTTCGCGCAGCACCACGTCGCCCAGCAGGCGGCGCGACTCGCGTTTGCCGCCTATGTATGCCACCCATGCCAGACACCGCCGCGCAAACTCTTCGCGTTGCGGACTGTGGTTTTTCAGGTATGCCCAGTTGCCGTATACGGCCAGCAGGGCGTAGTCGCGGATATGCTCGATATCGTAGATCTGATCCTTGTCAAGGCCCGTCTCCCAGTCCCAGTCGCCGCGTGTGATGGGTATAGCGGTGCGTTCGTCGAACTGCAGCGCCCACGGACACTCTGGAAACGAACATACAGAGTCCGTCTGTTCGGAGTACCACTGTACCGATGTGCCCATAACCAGCGAGTCGGCCTTGTCGGGGGCGCTCGGTTCGCCGCTCTGGGCGCGACTCTCGCGCCCAGAGCGGAAGTCGGCCCCCGCGAGGAACCCAACGGTGGCATCACCCGTGCAGTCGGCAAACAGTTTCCCTTCGAATCTTAACCTTTCTCCCGTAAGTATATTCTGTCCGGTGACGGCGGTGATCCTGCTGCCGCGGCGCTCAACGTCGGTTATGTGAGTCGAGAGGTATAGATCTATTTCGGGGTGCGACTCGATAAGACGGCGTTTCTTGCCGTCGCCGTAGTTGGATGCGGGGCCTGCGTTATGGGTCATCTTCTCGGGATGGAGGGCGAGTATGCGTCTTATCTGTGCGCTGCGGGGCGATTCAGGCTCCTCGTCAGCCTCGTGTGCGTTCCAGTATCCGACGGAACCCACTTCGTCGAGCAGTTTGCCGAGATTGGGATATGGTTGCTGTGCTACGAGTCCGGAGAGACCTACGCGCACCTCCGAGCTGTTGTTGCCGCCCAATACGGGACGATCCTGCACGAGGGCTACGCGGCAGCCGAGGCGTGCGGCGCTCACGGCGGCACAACAGCCTGCAATGCCTCCTCCCACGACAACAAGATCATATCGTCCGACCCTTTTCGCACGCCGCCCGACGGGTGTCAGCCGCTGCCGCAACCGAGCCATGGCTTCTGACGACGAAGGCGGTGCGGAGAGAGTGTCGGAGGTGATATATATGGCGTCGCAGCGGCCGTCGAAACCCGTCAGGTCGTGCAGCCGCAGTTCGTTCCCGCCGCGGTGCAGGGTGACGGTGCCGCCGTCCTGCCAGTGCCACTCATCACCTTCGGTCCCGAAGAGAGTTGACAGAGGTTGCCCGTTTACGGCGACCTTGAAGCGTCCGGGCGAACCTTGGCGGCTCCATCGCGCGGCCCAGTCGCGCGTGCGCACCCAGATGCGGTAGCGCCCTTCACGCTGAATGTCGACAGTCGTCACGGCATCCTCGACGGCGACACCGAGACCATGTGCCAGCAGATAGGGTGATCCCATCGCCGGCATCGACTGCTGGTCGACGACCCATCCGCCCAAGCGGGCAAAACTCTCCGCCTCGACGAGTATGTCGCGTGCGGAGGCCGTAAGGTGTGATGTTAGAGCCGACGCGAGGATCGGCATGAGCAGAAGGACTGTGCGACGTATCATTTGCCGTATGGATTATGTGGGTTACATGACGGCTTGCCGACGGCAGGGGCCATCGTCTACAAATTTAACAGTTTCCCTACGATGGATCAAGACTTTTGCCGCAAATCGCAAATTTCAGGGATTGTTTTTATCGGAGACGGGAATGGCTTTGGCAGATGCGTGGGATGAATTGTCGCGGCTCATATGGTTGCAGTGCGGATGAACGGTCCACACACTCGCATGCCCTATTCGGCTGTTTGCACCGCCTGCATGAGACGCAAGGCTATGCGCCGTCCGACGGGACATTCGCTGCAGCGGCGGCGACGGCAATATTCGTTCGACAGTTGCAGCAGGGCCTGACTGTCGAAGGCCGATTGGGGTTTGACGCCGTGCTGCCGCCACGGCCTGATGATGGAGTTGTCCTCGGCGTCGGTGTTTTCGAGCAGCGAGAGGGCGCTTGTGCGCAGCGCTTCGCGTTCGATGTAGGAGCCGTATGCGAACTGCATCTGCGCCACGAGATTTATAGCCAGCAGATTGCATTTCATGTGTCCGATGCGTTTTGTCACCGCGGGCGACTCCATGCCCGGGATGTAATGTTTGAGCCAGTAGGGTGAGGTCTCGGCGCTGAAGAGCTCGTAGACATCGCGGCCGCTGCGGCAGGCAAAAAGACGGTCCATCACGTCGCGCGTCGAGGAGAGGAACGAGGCTATCTGCGAGAGGCGCAGTATGGGGAAGTTGTTTGGGCGTATGTTTTGCAGCCGCCATGCCGATGCCCGCATGGGGACAATACCGTATTTGGCGGCCAGATACTCGAAGTTACGCCTCAGGGAGAGGATATATTCGTCGTGCGGGTATATCTCCAGCAGTCCAGACGCCCCGATGAGCATCGCCTCGATATTCTGCGGGGCGAGCCTTTCGCGCAGGATGGCGGCATAGGGTACGGTGCGTGCAAGTGTCGTGAAGGGCTCCTTGTTCTCGGGTGTGCCGATTGTCCGGAGCAGCATGAGATATGTTGTCTGGGGCCAGTCGTTGCCGCACTCCTCGTAGAAACGGCGTATGTCGCGGTTCTTGCGCGATAGACGCTCGTAACCGAGCGCGTTGTATATCTCGGAGCGGTGGAGCGTGTCCATAGAGGCGAGATATCCGGCACACGCGAGAGTTGAGGCTCCTGCGCGGAGCTTCTCATATATGGCCTCTGGTGTGGTGTCGTGCGCCATCGCGGTATTGTACTACAACATGTTGAGTTCCAACAGGGCCTCCTCCGACATCATGCTCTTGTCCCATACGGGATCGAACGTAAGCACGATGTTGACCGACTTCACGCCCTTGATCTTGCGTACCTGCGTGTCGATATCCTCAAGCAGCATGTCGGCCATCGGGCAGTTGGGCGCCGTGAGCGTCATGCGTATGTTGGCCACGCCCTCGGGGTCGAAGTCTATCTCGTAGATGAGCCCCAGATCGTAGATGTTGACCGGAATCTCGGGGTCGTATATGTTCTTAAGCGTGAGCACTATCTCGTGCTCGACATTCAATATCTCTTCGGGTGTCATCTCTTGTATGGTTTTCCGTTGCCGCATATCATATCGTTATATCCGTTGCCGTTACTGCCTATTGGGGCGGACATACGTTCGGCGGCTGCGGCCTGCCGCCCCGATTGTTACTTTTCGGCGACCGGGGCCTGCGGAGCGGATGCTGCACCCTCTGCGTCGCCCGTCGTCGGTTTGTCATGCCCGGCCTGCAACTCGGCGTTGAAGGCGAGGGCATACATGCGCATCTGCTTGATCATGGCCAGCAGTCCGTTGCTGCGCGTGGGCGAGAGGTTCTCCTTGAGACCTATGGCGTCGATGAAGTATAGGTCGGTGTCGAGAATCTGTTGCGGCGTGCGGCCGTTCATCACACGCATGAGCAGTGCCGTGATGCCTTTGGTTATTATGGCGTCGCTGTCGGCCGAATAGTATACCTTGCCGTCCTGCATGCGGCCGTCGATCCACAGGCGCGACTGACATCCGTTGATGAGGTATTCGTCGGTCTTGTGCGCGGGATCCATCGGCGGGAGCGAATCGCTCAGTTCGATAAGATAGTCGTACTTGTCGAGCCAGTCGTCGAATACGGCGAAGTCCTCGATGATCTGATCTTGAATAGCGTCTTTCATATCTTTTCTTTCGATTCCAGACAGAGTATGGTTACAACTCCAGTGCCGTACCCTCGGCAGCCGACGGGGCGTCTATGTGTAGCATACGGGCCAGCGTGGGCGCAAGCGATATCATGTCGACGGGCGTATCGACCGCCTCGGCCGTGATGCCGCCTCCGAATATGACCAGAGGCACATGGGTGTCGTAACGGTACATCGACCCCGACATCGAGCGTACGCTGTCGCGCTCCTCGATCCAGTCGGGCATGAGATTGACCACCACATCACCCGACCGCCGGGGATAGAATCCGTTCTGCACCTTGCGGCCGTATCCGCTGCCGAAGTATGTGCTGCGCAGGGCCTCGGCCGAGACTGCGTGCGATACGCCGCGCAGCTGCATGAGGAACGTGGCCACGTCGTGCTGCATGTCGGCTATCGAGAGCCCCTTCTCGTAGATGAGGTTGTGGTTGAGGTAGAAGGCTCGGTCGATGTATCCGAGGATCCATTCGCCGTTGCCGTGCTGCGCCCCGATGAAGGCATTGGTTATGACCTCGGCCTGACGTACGTTGAAACGCTCCTGCTGCTCGGCGGGCGAGTCGAACGAGGGGCTTGTGCCGTGATCCGACGTAAGTGTCACGACGACCTGCGAGGGATCCTCCACCTGCGTGAGCAGGAAGGAGATGAACTCCTCGATGTCGCGGTCAAGACGGTAGAGCATGTCTTCGTATTCGACCGATTCGGGACCGAAGCGCTCGCTTATCTTGCGCGGCGTGTCGAGTACGACGTTGAGTATGTCGGGATGCTCGTCACGACCCATTTCGTCGTTTGTGATTATGTGGCGGGCAAATGCCAGCAAGGCGCTGTTGCCGGCGGGCGTGTAGCACATGAGATTGTACTCGTCAACGGGCAGCGCCGACGAACTCTCGTCGCCGATGAACTCTATGCGTTTGTTCTTGTGGCTCTTGAGGCCCTCGATGTCGAGTACCTGCGAGTTGTGGTAAGTATCGTACTGCAGCAGCGGCGTCCACTTATCGAGCAGATATCCAAGGTTTGCCTGATTGCGGTTGTAGTCGGCGATCCACGCGGGCAGCGTCTTGGTGTAGTAGGATGATGTCGTCCATGCCGTCTGCAATGTCTCCATCCAGTAGACCTCGCCCGAATGCCCCGCCGTGACGATGGCCGAGAGGGGCTCTATGGCGACGGTGGCTATGCGGCTGGACTCGTCCTGACGTGCGAGGGCGTCGCTCAGCGTCTGTGCCACAAGATTGCGGGGCGAGTATCCGCCCGAGCCGCCGCTGAAGTTGACGCTCTGGCACTCCGCGTCGTCGATAAGTCCGACCTGCTTGTTGGTGACATAGTCATACCACTGCGCCGCCACGACACCGTGTGTCGAGGGCATGGCTCCCGTAACGATGGTTGCGAGCGATACGGGGGTTGTGGTCTGCATGTAGTCGTATTCGGCCTCTGTGAAGCGGCGGCCCTGATCGCGCAGACGCAGAAAACCCGACTGCGAGAAGTTGTCGGCATAGCGGTCCAGATCGTTCGCACGCATCGAGCTGACGACGATGTTGACCAATATGCGCGGTGCGGGTCTCTCGGCGGCGAGAGACGGTACTGCGGCTGCGAGCGCCATTGCTGTGGCTAATATGTGGAGTCGTTTCATCTTTTTCGTGGTTTCGGCGGCAAATTTACAAATTTTTCGCGTAACATATAATTCAATTTCGGCCGTCGGTTTTGTGCCCCGTGTTAAGAGGCTTTTATCCGATATGTGAGGCGAAATATTCCTTTTCGCCGGCAAAGTCCATAGTCGGATACTGCGCCTCGAGTGCCTCTATACGATTTGTCATCGTACGGCAGAACGTGCGGTACTGTTCCGAGTCGGGTGCGAAGGGACGGTGCTCGGCCGCCTGCACTATACGCTGTGCGTCCTCGGCGGCGCGGCGCGTCGGAGAGTCGAATGCGGCCTCGGCAAAGCGTTGCCAGATGTAGTCTACCGCCACATCCGACGGATGGGTCATGTCGTCGGCATAGAAACGGTAGTCGCGCAGCTCGTCGTTGAGGATCTCGAACGACGGGAAGTATTCGGCCTTCGGGTGCCGTTGGCATATCTGTTCTACGGCTACGCGCAGCAGCGATTTGCTCAGGGCGTTGCCCGTAAGTCCGTCACCGAGGTGCCGCACGGGGCTGACGGTGAAGATCACATTCTTGCCTTGCAGCGGCCCATCGAACAGTGCATCGTAACGGGCGGCTATCTGCTCGGCGGTGAGCAGCGTGCGCTCGAAGAGCGCCTGCGGCTGCTTGTGGCAGTTTGCCACTACGCGGCCGTCACGGCGCAGGCGGTAGACCCATGCCGTACCGAAGGTTATTATGATAGTGTCGGCCTTCGTCAGCGCCTCGGCTCCTGCACGCAGCCCCTTCGCCATATTGGCACGGGCCGTGGCCGCGTCGGCAGCGGAGAAGGCGGAGTGGAAGTCGTAGCTGAAGTATCGTCCCGAGTCGCACTCCACATCCCGCACCTGCGGCGGCAGGGCAGTGTTGCCATCCTGTTCCTTGTCCGTATCGAAGGCGTCGAACGCCTCGATGGCGCGTGCCACCGATTCGGGGTTGAAGAGTATGCCCGTGGGCGATGCCGTAATACGGAACTTGGTACGCTGCATACGTCGTGCCATGTTGTCGGCGAAGCACGATCCGAGCGACAGCAGCGTGTCGCCGTAGCCGATGCGTGTGCGCATCGGTGGAATCTGCACCACCGTGCGGAATAATGTCGCGGCGGCCGATGATGCCGTATCGTTGCCTTTCGTCATATATCGTTGAGTTCTAACCAGCGTGTTTCGAGCGTGTCGGTACGCTCCAGTATCTCGCCCATACGTGTCGAGAGTCTCTCCAGCTCGTCGTGGGCGAGGGTGCCGCTGCCCAGCGCAGTCTCTATATCTCTCTTCTCCTTCTCCAGAGCCGAAAGTTCGACCTCGATCTGCTCCGACTCGCGCTGCTCCTTGTATGATAGCTTGCGCCGCTGTGCCGACTGCGAGGGCTGCTGCGCCGTCCGCTGTGCCTCGGCCGCCTTGCGGGCCTTCTCTTCGGCGGCACGTGCCGCGCGCGCCTGCTCGGCCTGCTGCTCGTGTGCATACTCGCGGTATTCGCTGTATGTGCCGACGAAATCCTTCACCGTGCCGCCCTCCTGCATGACAAAGAGATGGTCGACGGTCTTGTCCAGAAAATAACGGTCGTGCGAGACGATCAGAAGACACCCCTTGAAGGTCGAGAGATAATCCTCCAGCACGTTCAGCGTCATGATGTCCAGATCGTTCGTAGGCTCGTCGAGGATCAGAAAGTTGGGGTTGCGCATGAGTATGGTCAGCAGATAGAGCCTCCGCCGCTCGCCGCCGCTCAGGATCTCGATATGCTTGGCATGGGTCTCGGGCGGGAAGAGAAAACGGTTGAGCATCGACATTGCCGACACGGTATGTCCGTCGGCTGTAGTTGCCGTCTCGGCTATCTCCTGCACCACGTCGAAGACCGTCTGCCCCGCGCGGAACGACATGCCCTGCTGGCGGTAGTATCCTATGCGGAGGGTTTCGCCGCGTTCGATTGTTCCCGCGTCGGGTGCGATAGCTCCCGTGAGGAGGTTGAGGAAGGTACTCTTGCCCACGCCGTTCTTGCCGACGATACCGACACGCTCGTAACGCGAGAACTTGTACGAGAAGTCGTCGAGCATGCACCTCTGTCCGAAGTGCAGCGATACATCCTCGCAGTCGATGATCTTGCCTCCGAGGCGCGACGTGGCCACGTTTATCGACATGGATTGCTGCGCGAGCGATACCGAAGCCTTCTGCTTGAGGTCGTAGAAGGCATTTATGCGGTAGCGGGCCTTGCCCGTACGGGCCTGCGGCGTGGAGCGTATCCACTCCAGCTCGCGGCGCAGCAGGTTGCGCGACTTGTCGATATCGGCCTGCATGTTGCGGTAGCGCTCCTCGCGTTTCTCGAGAAAATATGAATAGTTGCCGCGATAGGTATATAGGTTGCCGCGGTCGAGCTCGAAGATCGTATTGCAGACGCGGTCCAGAAAGTAGCGGTCGTGCGTGACCATAAGCAGCGTGCAGCGCGACTTCTGGAGATACCCCTCCAGAAACTCTATAACGTCGATGTCGAGGTGGTTCGTCGGCTCGTCCATGACCAGAAAGTCGGCCTCCTGCAACAGCATCGAGGCTATGGCGGCGCGTTTGGCCTCGCCTCCCGAGAGCTGGCCCATCTTCTGGTCGAGGCGCGTGAGCTGCAGCGACGAGAGCACCTGCCGCACCCGCTGTTCGGCATTCCAGCATGCGGCGGCGTCCATCGCCGCCATGGCCCGCTCGATGCGTCCGCGATCCTCCGAGACGATGGCCCGCTCGTATTCGCTGATTATGCGCCCCGTCTCCCCAAGACGCGAATATACCTCGTCGAAGAGCGTGCGCTCGGGATCGAAATCGGTATGCTGGTCGAGGAATGCCACGCGCAGGTCGCGCATGAAACGCACCTCGCCGCCGCGGTCCGACGAGTCGACCCCCGCAAGGATCTTCAGCAGCGAGCTCTTGCCCGTACCGTTGGGGGCTATGAGGGCGATCTTGTCCCCCTCGTTTATGTTGAAACTGATGTTGCGGAAGAGTACGCGGTCGCCGTATGATTTGCTGAGGTTCTCAGCCTGAAGAAAACTTGCCATCGTGTTACTGTTCGTATATGGTCATATCCTGCGAGACGATATCCACGTGTCCCTTGCCGATGATCTTGGCGGGCTTGGTGACGGCCTGCGGCTCGAATACCTTGCGTCGCGATTTGCGGGCAGCGCTCCATGCCGCTTGTTGGCAGAATGAGGCCATGCGGCCATCGACCTTCATGTCTCCCCATATCGAGAGAAGCGTGTTGTTGCGCATAGAGCGGTGTGTGAAGGGGCGTATCATCACCTCGTACCACGTGCATGCCAGAGCGTAGCGTCCGGCCCCGAAATCCATGTGGTAGCCGTCGCGCGTGAAGTCCATCGGCGGATTGTTCACCTCGGAGAGGCGCAGCGACTCGATTACGGGCCCCGACGGTATGAGGTATCGGAATGTATGCGGATGCTCGTGGAGCATCTGTCGCACGGCGCCGCATATCGCCTCGTACATCTGCGTGCGGTCGCTGCCGTAGTCGGCAAACTGCGGGTGCGTGCTCCCCGATGCGTATGCCCAAGTCATGTGCCACGCCAGCCGTGCGCGGGGCTGTGCGCGCCGTACTACGGCTATGAGGCTGTCGAGATATGGTTTATAGCTTTCGTAGCGGCCCGAAAATCCCGAGGCCTGCTGCATCACCACGATGTCCCACTCGCCGTCGGCCAGAGCCTGTCGCAACGATACGTTGCGTGCAGCCTTGACCCAGCGGTTGCGTCCCGCCTCCGAGCGGTAGTATTGGTAGGCGGCCTCGTCGTTGTTATACATTCTGATGTGCCTTTCGAGCGAGCAGCCCGCTACGTATATCCGCGCCAGAGAGACATTCTCGACGCCGAGGTTGTCGAGCAGCGCCGGCAGGTACTCCATGGCATCGTCCGAGAAGCTGTTGCCTATGGCCAGAATGCGGAGCGTGTCGCCGCCGCGTCCCCGCGCCGCGGCCGTGTCGGCAGTGGCAAAGAGGAATGTCATGACCGCCGCCGCTGCGAAAATAAGGCTGCGGGCGGCGCTGCGTAGTGTTCGGGTAGTGTTCATATCGGGTGTCAATAGAGGTTGTCGTACATCGACTGGCTCTTGTCGTACTTAAGATCCTGCAGCGAGGCGGCCTTGACGCCTATGTGGAAACTCCAGCTCTTGTAGTAGCCGAAGGGTATCCACGAGAAGGACATCTGCCAGCAGTGCAGATCGCGCGTGATGCTTATCGACGAAGTGGTCAGTTTGTTCGTGGCGATGTCGTATCCGCCCGAGAATGTCGCGGCCATTTTCGGCGAGAAGGTTATGCTGCCGTTGAAGCCTATCGTCTGGGTGATGTTGCGGCGTATGCCCGTGGTACCGTTGTTGACGTAGCTGACCGAGTAGTTCACCGCATAGTTGAATCCTATGTTCCACGGCAGCGAGAAGTCATAGTAGGCGTTGGCCATGTATTGCCGTCGCAGGACGGGGTCCATCGTGCCGTACGGGTCATAGAAGGGATTCATGTATTCGGGCGGGACGCTGTTGATGTCGTTTATGGCGGGCTGTTTGGTATTGTCGCGCGATTTGAACGAGTAGCCGAAACTCCATCCCGTGTTGATTATGCGTCCGAGGTTTCCGCGGCGCCATGTGAGCTTGTTGTAGCGGATACCTTCGGGCGAGACCTCGTATGGGTCGAGCGTGGCGCGCAGGTTGATTCCGATCTTTCCCGAGAATGTCGAGCGCAGCGACAGAGATATGTTCGAGAGCTTCATCGAGTCGGCCAGAAAGTTATAGGAGCCGCTTATCGAGAAGTCGTCGATAAGGCTTATCTTCTTTATGCCCGTCGAGTCGCGTTTGCTGAGCACCTTGGCCTCGAGGCTCTGCGAGAGCGAGAAGCTCATGGCCATGCTCCGGCCCTGTGACGGTGTGCCGTAGGCATTGTCGGCGAAGGGCGAGTAGACCGTTGTGCGGCCCGTGGAGTCGGACTGCACGGTCTTGAAGTAGCCGTATTTCTGGTTGCTGAAGTCGGGCGCGTACGAGAAGCTGATCGAGGGTGAGAAGGTGTGGCGTATGGCCTGCAGCTTGAAATTTTTGTATTTCTCCCTCACCTGCCACATGCCGTAGAGCGTCGTCGAGAACGAAAGGGCCGTGGTGTAGTCGTATAGGCGGTAGAATCCGTATTCGGGGTCAAGCTCCTCGGCCATGTTGGTCGTGGGATTCCACTGTCGGTCGACCTTTTTGAAATACCAGCGTTCGTTGTAGTTGAACGAGGGGGTGATGTTTATGTAGTTGAGGACGTTGAACGACGCCTGCACGGGTATGGTGTGCTGCACGCCGTTGCGCATGTTGTCCAGAGTCTGGCGCGAGAATATGTCGCTCTCGGTTGCCGATACGGAGTTCGTTAGTTTTCCCGAGTAGCTCATCGAGATCTTCTCGTACCAGCGGTCCTTTCCGATCTTGACGGCACGCTTGAAGGGGTAGAAACGCGATACGTTGAACGAGACGGTCGGAAGCGTTACGGAGATGGCCTTCGTCTGCGAGTTCTGCGACACGGCCATGTTCATCGACAGCGAGAAGGGCGTGCCGGCCCAGTTCTTCGAGTAGGAGATCGACGAGTTGGTCTGCGTCGAAAGCATGTCGTTGAGCGTATTTGCCGAATACTTGCTGTAACCGCTCGAGGCGAGGTTCACCGAGGCCGAGAAGGTCGAGCCCGGATTGGCCTTGGCATCCTGCGAGTGTGTCCATTGCAGTTTGAATGTATTCTGCTTGATGTAGTCGGCGTCGCCCTTGTCGCCCGACTTGACGCTCGAAAAGTCGAAGTTGAGGTTACCCGAATATTTGTATCGTTTGATATATCGCGAGCGGACGTTTGCCTCCCACGAACCGAGGGTGTAGATACCTCCCGTGAGGGCCAGATCCATGTGCTCGCTCAGGGTGAAATAGTAGCCCAGACCGCGTATGTAGAACCCTCGCGTGGCCTCTTCGCCGTATGTGGGCATCAGGATACCCGACTTGGGGCCCGTATTGAGCGGGAAGAATCCCTCGGGCACGCCCAGAAAGTATATCGGCACATCCTCCATGACCAGATATGCGGGTCCCGTGATGGCCTTCTTGCCGGGGATAACCTTCGCCTTGGTCATGGCCAGATAGAAGTGCGGGTGGTCGGTCTGGTCGCACGTGGTGTACATGCCGCCCTCGATGTTGATGGTGTTGTCCTCCATCTTCTTCACGCTCGTACCCACGAGCCAGCCGTCACCCTGCTGCGTGGCTATCGACTTGATCTTTGCACGCTGCGACTCGATGTTGTAGGTTATGGTGTCCATGTTGAGCGTGGTGGTACCCTGCGTGAATACGGGGCGCGTCATGACGGGGGCGCCGTCAACCGTGTCGGCCTTGCCGTAGGCGTATATGTTCTTGTTGTCGAGGTTGATGTTCATGAAGTCGGCCTTCAGGTTCATGTCGCCGTAGCTGACGTCGCCCTGCTCGTATATGTAGACCATCTTGTTGCGCAGGTCGTAGTATAGCGAGTCGGATGCCTTGCCGCTGATGGGCTTGTCAAGCCCGGCCTTTTTTGCGCGGCGCACGGTGTCCGCCACCTGAAGCATTACCGTATCGACATCCGTGGCGACGGTATCTGCTGCGACAGCGGCGGCGGTGTCGGCTGCGGGGCGTGCGAGGCGCTCGCTGCGGCGGCGCTCCGAGCGCCGTGTGCGCTGTTGCGGGGTGGTATCCTGCCGTATGGATACGGTGTCGGTGTCGGGGGTTTCGGGTAGGAGGCGAATGGTCGGCGCAAATCCGAATACGAACTGCGATAACATCAACACGGCCAACGCCGGAAGTATATATTTTAGCTTTGTCTTGCCCAAAATCTCAATATAATTTCGTACCTTTGCCGACAAGTCGGCAAAACCGATACGAGGGGACTTTCCGGGTCTCTTCGCACGGAGGTTTTAACCGACAAATATAGCGTTTTTTTGCGGATGTTCCGCTCCTTACGTCAGTTTTTGTATGAAACGTTTGGTTTGTTGTTTGCTCCTTGCGGCAGCCGTCATCATCGGCGGCGGACGTTGCCTTGCCAATAATAACGAAGTGGGCGTGCGGGTTATTGTCATCGACGCCGGCCACGGAGGCAAAGCCTTCCCGGGCGCCACATACGGCGGCGTGAAGGAGAAGGATATAAATCTGGCCGTGGCGCTCAAGCTGGGGGCGCTGATCGAGAAGGAGCTGCCGCAGATAAAGGTGGTATATACGCGCAAGACCGATACGGCGTTGGGCAAGACGCTGAACGAGGATCTGACGGCGCGTGCCAACATAGCCAACAAGGCGGGTGGGGACTTCTTCATCTCGATCCATGCCAATGCGGTTCCGGGCAAGCCGTCGGTGGCGGGTGCCGAGACCATCATCATGGGCGAGAGCGAGAAGGAGACGCGTTACAACGAGGATGCCCTCTACAATAACAACAAGGACGAGCTGATAGACATGTCGGACGAGAATACGGCGGCTATGGTTCGGGCCTATATACAGAATCTTCAGTTCACGTACGGCGAGTACAGCGAGATGATGGCGCGAATCATGCAGTCGCACTATGCCAAGGGGGGCCGCAATGCGCGCCGCGTGAACCGCCAGTTGCTGAAGGTGCTCTATGCCACGGATATGCCGAGTGTACTGACGGAGCTCGGGTTCATGACCAACCCCAAGGAGTTGGCATATATGAACTCGGAAAAGGGGCAGAACCAGTATGCGCGCATTCTGTGCGATGCGGTCAAGGAGTATGTGGGCTACATCGACAAGTTGACGGATGCGGCGACGGCGGCGCAGGCAGGCGGCGAGGCCGTCATGCGCGGTCAGAGTGCGGCCGAGTCGTTGAATGCCGCGACAAAGGCGACGGACAGGTCTTCGGCGGCAGAAGCAGAAAAGGAACAGAGCGTGAAGAGCGGTGAGAGTGAACGCAAGGCAGAGACTGCGACGCAGGCCGTAAACAGTACGGAAAAGCCGGCGGCGAAGAGTGGAACGAAATCTGCGGCCGCGGCGGAAAAGAACAGTTCGCGCAGCGGGTATGCCATCCAGATCATGGCCTCGGACAAACGCATATCGTCCGACGACAGGCAGTTCGGGGCGTATCGCGGCAAGGTGGAATGTTACGAGGGCGCGGGCGCTCTCAAATATAAATATTGCTACGGCGAATTTTCGACGCGGGCGGAGGCCCAGCGCAACCTTTCGGCCGTGCGGCGTACGTTCCGCGATGCCTTCGTGGTTCGTTACGAGAACGGACGCATAGCGAAATAACGCCGTCGGAACAATGTTTTGCTAAAAATGAAAAGAGAAGTAAAAGTAGGAGTTTTTGCCGTTGCGGTTCTTCTGGCCGCATGGTTCGGCGCACGCTTCCTGAAGGGCAGCGAGCTGTTCAGCAACAATTACAAATACTACGCCTATTACGATCAGGTGGGAGGCATACAGACCGCCTCGCACGTGATGATGTACGGCGTGAAGGTCGGTTCCGTGACCAAGATCACGCTCGACGAGGATCCCTCGAAGGGTGTCGAGCTGGAGCTGTCGGTTGACCGCCGCTACCGTATTCCCGTCGACTCGAAGGCCAAGATCTTCAGCAACGGTGTCATGGGCGGCAAGGCCGTGGATATCGTCATGGGATCTTCGCCCGAGTATGTCGAGGACGGCGGTACGCTCTCTTCGGAGGTGGGTGTGGATATTATCGACATGGCGGGCTCGGAGCTCGAATTCTTCAAGGAGAAGATCACCGAGGTTGTGGGCAGCCTTACCACCACGCTCGACGGCATAAACCGCCTGCTGGACGACAATACGCGTAGTCTGAGCAGTATCGTATCAAATGTTGACGGTATCACGTCCAGCACGGACGAGATTCTGCGCGAGCAGAAGGTGCATCTTAAGGAGGCGATCGCGTCGCTCAACCTCTTTGCGCAGAGTCTGGGTGACAATGCCGAGCATATCGATACCATAATGAACAACCTGAACACCTTCTCGACGCAGCTTGTCGAAGCGGACCTTGTCGGGGAGGTGGAGCAGACGGTCGAGCATCTGAATGCGGTGTTGGCTGCCGCCGACAATGAGGCAGGTACGGTTGGCAAACTGCTCAACGACGCGGAGCTGTACGATAATCTGTCGGCTGCGAGCGACAATCTGTCGGCACTGCTGGCCGACCTGAAGGCCAATCCGAAGCGGTATGTCCACTTCTCGGTCTTCGGGTCGAATCCCGAGCGTGCGGCCGAGCGTGCGGCCAAGAAGGAGGCCAAGCGTGCGGCTAAGGCTGCCCGCGGTGGCGTGACTGCGGCGTCGGAGGATGCGGCGGCCGTGAAGCAGTAGTTTACATACGATGATATATCCCGCAAATTTTGAGCAGAAGATCGGTTTTGACCGTCTTCGTGCGCAGGTTGCCGCGCTGTGCAGTATGGAGGCGGCGCGGCGCCGCATTATGGAGGAGGCGTTCAGTTCCTCGCGCGAGGAGATCGAACGCCGCCAGCGTACGGCAAACGAGATGCGCGTGCTGTTGATGCTCGATCCCGACGCTCCGCGCGAGGAGTATCCCGATGTCGAGCATATCGTCTCCAAGATCGGTGTCGAGGGCAGCTTCCTCGACGTCGCGGAGGTGGTTGTCCTGCGACGGGCGCTTACGGCCGTGGGCGATATGGTCGGTTTCATACTGAACCGCCCCGAGGCGCAATATCCGTGTCTGCGTGCGCGCAGTGCCGATGTGTGCGTCTTTCCCGACATCATACGCCGTATAAACCAGATAATCGACGACGAGGGCCGCGTACGCGACGGCGCCTCGCCCGAACTGTTGTCCGTACGTCGAGCCATCCGCGATCACGAGGGACAGGTGGCAAAACGCCTGCAACAGGTGCTGGCCAATGCCAAGCGTGCGGGTATCGTGGATGCCGACGCGATGCTCTCGGTGCGTGACGGACGTACGGTGATTCCCGTCTCGGCGGCAAACAAACGCAAGTTGGGCGGATTCATACATGACGAGTCGGCCTCGGGCCGTACGGTCTACATCGAGCCTGTGGAGGTTGTGGAGCTGACGAACGAACTCAAGGAGCTGGAGTATGCCGAGCGGCGTGAGATAGTGCGTCTGTTGCAGGAGTTCACCGACTCGATACGTATGGATGCCGAGCCGATAGCCTCTGCCGGAGAGTATCTTGCCGACATGGATGCCGTGCGTGCGAAGGCACGGTGGGCGATCGACAACGGCGCCGGTATGCCGATCGTCTCGACGGACGACCGCATGGTCCTTCGGCAGGCGTTTCACCCGCTGCTGGCGCAGACGCTGCGCCGCGAGCAGAAGGAGCTTGTGCCGCTGGATATGGAGCTTAACCGCGAGGGACACATATTGGTCATCTCGGGCCCCAATGCCGGCGGCAAGTCGGTGTGTCTGAAGACTACGGGCATTGTGCAGTATATGTTCCAGTGCGGATTCCCTGTGACGGCTCTTGAGAACAGCGAGCTGCCCGTCTTCGATAGCATCTACATCGACATCGGAGACGAGCAGTCGATGGACAACGACCTGTCGACCTACTCGTCGCACCTGCTCAACATGAAACAGATGTTGCAGGGGGCCTCGCCGCGTACGCTGGTGCTGATCGACGAGTTTGGATCGGGTACGGAGCCCGTCATCGGCGGCGCCATCGCCGAGGCCATACTCGAACGGCTGCTCGAACGCGGGTGCTACGGGGTCATAACCACACACTATACGAACATAAAGTATTACGCTACGGGCCGCGAGGGTGTTGCCAACGGGGCGATGATGTTTGACGTGCAGAACATACGTCCGTTGTTCAAGCTCGAGCAGGGCAAGCCCGGAAGTTCGTTTGCCATCGAGATTGCGCGCAAGATCGGGCTTCCGGAGGATATAATCCGCTCGGCGAGCGAGAAGGCCGGAAGCGACTATATAAACCTTGAGAAGCAGTTGCGCGAGATTGCGCGTGACCGTCGCTATTGGTCTCAGAAACGCGACCGCATACGCCAGACCGACCGTAAGGTCGAGGAGCTGGAGAGCAACTATGCGGCTCAGCTGTCGCGCATACGCGGCGAACGTCAGGTTATATTGCAGCAGGCGAAGGCGGAGGCCCAGCGGCTTATAGCCGATGCCAACCGCACCATCGAGAACACTATCCGCACCATCCGCGAGGCGCAGGCCGAGAAGGAGGCTACGCGGCAGGCGCGGCGCGAACTGGAGACTTTCCGCGGGGAGGTGGAGCAGGCTGATGCCCCGATGCAGAACAGCGCCGAGGTGGAGCGCGAGATGGAGCGTCTGACGCGGCGCATGGCGCGGCGTGAGGAGAACCGGCGGCGGCGTGCGGGGGAGGCTTCGGCGGCGCCTGCGAAGAAGCCCGAACCGGAGGTTCTGCCCATCGAGGTCGGGTCGAAGGTGCGTATCGAGGGTCAGGAGATGCCGGGCGTGGTGCAGAGCATCAAGGGCCGCAAGGCTCAGGTCGCATTCGGTCAGATACTTACCACGGTGGAGGTGTCGCGTCTTACGGCCGTCTCGAATGCCGAATACAAGAAGGCGGTTCGTCCCGTGGCGCCGCGTACGGTGGTGTCGGTCGACATAGCCTCGCGCAAACTGAACTTCCACGACAGCGTCGACGTGCGCGGCATGCGTGCCGCGGAAGCTCTGGCCGTGGTGCAGGACCTTGTGGACGATGCGCTGATGGTAGGCGTAAGCGGTGTTACGATCCTGCACGGCAAGGGTACGGGCGCACTGAAGGAGGAGATACGGCGTTACCTGCACACGGTGCCCGAGGTGGAGTCGGTGCGTGACGAACATGCCGACCGCGGGGGCGCGGGTATTACGGTTGTCACTTTCAAGAACGATTGAACAATATGAGATACCGGTTGTCGGATATAGCTCGCATGTGCGGCGGGGAGCTGCACGGCGAAGAGATCGAGGTGCGCGGCGTCACGGTCGACTCGCGCAGTTGTGCCTATGGTGCGGATGTGATGTTTGCGGCCATGCGTGGCGCAAACCGCGACTCGCACGAATATGTGGCCCAGATGTACGACCGCGGTGTGAGGGCCTTCATGGTGGAGCGCCTTGAGGCGCGCATGCCGCATGAAGGGGCTGGGTATATCGTTGTGGATAACTCGGTTGAGGCGTTACAGCGTCTGGCGGCGGCACATCGTGCGTCGTTCCGCGGCGTGATGGTGGGCATTACGGGATCAAGCGGCAAGACCGTGGTGAAGGAGTGGGCGGCATGCTCGCTGCCGTCGGCGGTGCGTTTTCTGGCATCGCCCATGAGCTACAACTCGCAGTTGGGTGTTGCGCTGTCGCTTCTGATGATCGAGGGCGACGAGGATGTCGCGCTGATCGAGGCCGGCATCTCGGAGCGCGGCGAGATGGAGCGTCTGGAGCGTATGATACGTCCCGATGTGGTTCTCTTCACATCGATAGGGGAGGCCCATCAGGCGAATTTCTCGTCTCTGCGCGAGAAGGTGGAGGAGAAGATGGTGCTGGCCCGCAATGCCCGCACATTTATATACCACAGTATGTATGGCGATGTGGCTGCGGCTCTGGGGTCGCTGCCTGTGGCGTGCCGCGTCGCGGATGCCGCATCGGAGGATGTATCCGAGCTGCCGGCATGCAACGAGGCGCTGCGTGTGGATGCGCAGGAGGTAAAGAGCCTCTGCCGTGAGTTGGGATACGGTGTGCCCCGTCTGTCGCTCGGCGACGCCGCCATGCGTATGGAGGTCAAGGAGGGCATAGGCGGCTCAACGGTTATAGTCGATACCTATAATTCGGATATCAATTCGCTGGCTCTGGCATTGGATACGCTGCGCGATGCGGCGGCTGCGGGGGCGTCGACAGCCGTGATATACGATATCGCTCACAGCGGCATGGATGAGGCGGAGCTGTACGGACGTGTGGCCCGACTTATCCGCAATGCGGGTGTGGATCGTGTCATCGGCGTCGGAGAGCGTATCGGAGCCCATGCAGACGCCTTCGACGGCGATAAGCGTTTCTACGATACGGCCGAGCAGATGCTGAGTGCGCTGACACATGACGATGTTGCGGGCCGGGCAATCCTGCTGAAGGGCGACCGCCGTTCGCATTTCGACAAGGTGTGCCGTGCGTTGGAGCGTCGGTGCCATACGACGGTGCTGGAGGTGAACCTCAATGCCATGACGCATAACGTCAACTACTTCCGTCGGTTTCTGCCGATGAATCACCGTCTGGTGGCGATGGTCAAGGCCCACAGTTACGGTACGGGTGACGCCGAGGTGGCGCATCTGATGCGGCATCTGGGGGTGGATTACCTCGCCGTAGCCTTCGCCGACGAGGGAATAACGCTGCGTGAGCGAGGTGTCACTATGCCCGTAGTGGTGCTCAATGCCGATGCCGCGTCGTTCGACAAGATGATAGCCTACTCGCTCGAGCCGGAGATATACAGTTTCCATTCGCTCGACGACTTCATTCGCTGTGCAGACCGTTATGGCGTGCGCAACTATCCGATCCACATCAAACTCGATACGGGCATGCACCGGTGGGGTTTTCTGGAGGATGAGATCGACCGTGTGGCCGAGATCCTGATTTCGTCGCCGCAGGTGCGTGCCGCAACGATCTTCTCGCACCTCTCGTGCGCGGATGATCCCGCACAGGATGACTTTACGCGCGGGCAGATTGCGCTGTTTGACCGCATGAGCCGCCGCCTGTCGGATGCGCTGCCATACAAGCCCATACGCCATACGGCCAACTCGGCCGCCATAGAGCGTTTTCCGGAGGCGCATTTCGACATGTGCCGTCTGGGGCTGGGACTCTATGGTTACGGATACTGTCATAATGACGAATTGGAACCCGTTGCGACGTTGAAGACGCGCATCGTGCAGATACGCCGCCGCAGTGCGGGCGAGGCCATAGGTTACGGACGTTCACAGAGTCTGGAGCGCGACAGCCTCATAGCTACCGTACCCATAGGTTATGCCGACGGTCTGGACCGCCATCTGAGCGGCGGGCGGTGGTCGATGCTGGTGGCCGGAAGGCGTGCCCCGATTGTGGGCCGTATATGCATGGACAGCTGTATGATCGACGTGACGGATATCGAGGGCGTACGCGAAGGCGACGAGGCGGTTGTCTTCTCGGCGGCGGCAGGCAATACGCTTGAGGATATGGCCCGTGTGCTGGGAACGATCTCATACGAGATCATGACCTCGGTGGCGATGCGTGTGAAACGTATATATACGCGTGAGTGATGGCGGCGAAGGGGATACTTTACATGATACCGTGCCCGATATCGGATGCCACGGAGGTCGGCGACGTGACGCCTGCGGCCAATGGCCGCATAATCGATACGCTGGATTATTTCATAGTCGAGAACGTACGCTCGGCGCGGCGGTTTCTCTCGCGGGCGAAGATCGCGCGCCGCATCGATGATCTGGAGTTTGTCGAGCTGAACGAACATACGCGCAGGGAGCAGGTTGCCGCCATGATCGACCCGATCGAGAGGGGACGCTCCGCAGGGGTGATATCCGAGGCAGGCATGCCCGGGGTAGCGGATCCGGGGGCATTGGCCGCGGCCGAGTGCCACAGGCGTGGAATACGTGTCGTGCCGCTTGTTGGGCCTTCGTCCATATTGTTGGCGCTGGCGGCTTCGGGCCTTAACGGGCAGTCGTTCGCCTTTGCGGGTTATCTTCCCGTCAAGCCTCCGGAGCGGGCCAAGGCTCTGAAGGCGCTCGAAAGGCGCGCACGCACTGCGGGCGAGTCGCAGATATTCATCGAGGCGCCGTACCGCAATGTCAAGTTGTTGGAGCAGATGCTCTCTCTGTGCGACGGCTCGACGTGCATAACGATTGCGTGCGACATAACCTCCCCGGCGGAGTTCATCGTGACGGATAGCGTGGCGGGATGGTCGCGTCGGCCAATGCCCGATATAGCCAAACGCCCGACCATATTTATCATCGGCCGCTCGTTGGACGTATGATTGCCTTGGGCATATAATTTGCGCGATAGGGTGTGGAAAATATGATAAAAACTATAAGATATGTCAAAGCATGATTTTGTAAATGAAGATGTTAAGCAGCGCGCTGAGGAGCGTTGCGAGTGCGGCGAGGAGACTCGCGGGCACGCATCCGATGCCAATATGGCAGATGGTGGTGACGCTAAGGCTGACAAAATGGCAGGCAGGGCCGACTCTTCGTCGGAGCCCGAGATCGAGGCTGCCACGCCCCAGCAGGAGGCTGCAGATGACAAGGCTGCGGAGGTTTCGGCCGAGGAGCTTGTCGAGCAGTGGCGTGACAAGTATCTGCGTTTGCAGGCCGAGTTCGACAACTATCGCAAGCGCACGCTGCGCGAGAAGATGGATCTGGTGTCGAGCGGCGGCGCCGACGTATTGAAGAGCATGCTCTCGGTTCTGGACGACGTGCAGCGTGCCGTTGCCGCGTCGGAGAAGAGCGAGGACATTGCGGCCCTGCGCGAGGGCGAGCGTCTTGTGGCGCAGAAGTTCGAGGAGACGCTGCGGCAGAAGGGCGTTGTCGAGATCGAGGCCGTGGGCGAGGAGTTCAACCCCGACTTCCACGAGGCCGTAGCTCGTTTCAAGGCCGGAGATGAGAAAAAAGGCAAGGTTATAGATGTTATTCAGCGAGGTTACATGCTCGGCGACAAGGTTCTGCGTTACGTCAAGGTGGTCGTGGGCGAGTAGCCTGCGATGAGCGTGCGCGCAAGACAATTTGCGGATCGGTGTAACTAAAGAAAGGAAAGGATAATACTATGGCAGACGAGAAAAGGGATTATTACGAGGTGTTGGGCGTTGCGAGAAACGCCAATGCCGATGAGATAAAGAAGGCCTACCGTAAGGCGGCTATAAAATACCACCCCGACAAGAACCCGGGTGACAAGGAGGCAGAGGAGAAGTTCAAGGAGGCGGCCGAGGCATACGACGTGCTGTCGAATCCCGAAAAGCGTGCCCGTTACGACCAGTTCGGCCATGCAGGCATGAGCGGCGCCGCAGGCGGCAATTACGGCGGCTTCAGCGGCGGCGGCTTCTCGATGGAGGATATATTCTCGCAGTTCGGCGATATCTTCGGCGGACACTTCAGCGGATTTTCATCGTCGTCGGGACGCGGGGGCGCGCGCAGCGTCAACCGCGGATCGGATATACGTGTGAAGGTCAAGCTGACGCTTAGCGAGATCGCCCACGGCACAACCAAGAAACTCAAGATCAGCAAGACCATCGCCTGTGACAAGTGCGGCGGTACGGGAGCCAAGGATTCGTCGTCGTACGCTACGTGTACGACATGTAACGGTTCGGGTTATGTGACGAGGGTGGAGAATACCTTCTTCGGCCGTATGCAGACGCAGAGCGTATGTCCTTCGTGTGGCGGTACGGGCAAGACCATCACGGCCAAGTGCGACAAGTGTGGCGGCGAGGGCGTTGTCCGCGGCGAGGAGATCGTCGAGATAAAGATTCCGGCAGGTGTCGGCGACGGCATGGCCGTTACGGTCTCGGGCAAGGGTAATGCGGCGCGTCACGGCGGTGTGAACGGCGACCTTCTGGTTATGATCGAGGAGGAGCGCAACCCCGAACTTGTGCGCGACGGCAACGACTTGATATACAATCTGAATATTCCGGTTACGACGAGTATTCTTGGCGGCGAGGTCGAGGTTCCCACCATCGACGGCCGTGCCAAGATCAAGATCGCTCCGGGCACTCATGCGGGCAAGGTGCTGCGTCTGCGCGGCAAGGGTCTGCCCGACGTGAACGGCTACGGTCACGGCGATATATTGGTTGTGGTGGACATAACCATCCCCGATACGCTTACGGCCGAGGAGCGAGAGCTTGTGCAGAAACTCTCGACGCAGCCGCACTTCAAGACTGCGGCCGGCAGCGACAAGCAGAATATATTCGAGCGCATGAAGAATTTTTTCAGATAGCGTAACGTTATAACAGTAAAGCAACCAAAAAACTAACGCCATGTCGTTTTTTTCACCGTACAAGCGTCACGCCAACAAGTTCAACTACACGCCGCGTTATTACGATCCGGCGCGCGAGGAGCGTGAGCGCCGTCGCGCCGAGTTGCGCGGCGAGCGTCTGGACGATAACGAGGAGTATACGCCCGGAAAATATATCCGTACGCGTCAGGCGGCGCGCGAGGCGCGCCGTGCCGATAGCGGCGAGGGAACGAGCCGCATGCGCATGTGGGTATTGGGTGTGGGCGTGATTCTGCTCGCGTTGTTCATATACCTGATACTGCCGCGTGTGATGTCGGTGTTCGAGATGGCGCAGAACCCCGCCTCGCGTAAGGTCGAGCAACAGTCGGCCGAGGAGTTCAACCCCTATGCTCCGATTGTGGTCGTCCCGAACGACTATGAGGAGGGGGATCAGATAGAGATTGTCGAGGGGGAGTAGGAGCCGCCTCGCAGAGTGTGGATTATGGAGAACAAGATAAGACTGCTTCCCGAGATCGTCGCCAATCAGATCGCTGCGGGCGAGGTGGTGAACAATCCGTCATCCGTAGTGAAGGAGATGATGGAGAACGCCATCGACGCCGGTGCCAGCTCCGTTACGGTGAACTACCGTAATGCGGGTCTGGAGCTTATACAGATTGTCGACAACGGGTGCGGCATGTCTCCGCTCGATGCGCGTATGGCCTTTGACCGCCATGCCACGAGCAAGATATCCACGCTCGACGACGTCTATCGTCTGCATACGTTTGGTTTCCGCGGTGAGGCTCTGGCCTCGATTGCGGCCGTGGCGCAGGTCGAGTTGCGCACGCGGCGTGCCGAGGACGAGATCGGTACGGTGACTATCGTCAATGGCGGCGAGTTTGTCTCGCAGACGCCGGCGATGTGTCCTGCGGGGTCGCAGTTTCTGGTACGCAATCTCTTCTATACGGCACCTGCGCGCCGCAAGTTCAACAGCGACCGTACGCGTATGGTGTCGGACATAAAGAAGGAGTTCCGACGTGTGGCACTCTGTTATCCGCATGTGCGGTTCGAGCTCATGTCGAACGATATGCCCATCATGACGCTTCCGGCGGCATCGCTGCAGGAGCGTATAATCGATGTGGTGGGACGCTACATAAGGTCGAACCTGCTGGAGGTCGCGGTCGATACCTCGATCGTCAAGGTGACGGGTTTCGTGGGACGCCCCTCGGCTGCCAAGCAGAAGAATGCCGAGCAGTATCTCTTCGTCAACGGGCGTTATTTCCGCTCGCCGCAGATATTCCGTTCGATAATGAAGGCCTACGAGAAGCTCATACCCGAGAATTGCTCGCCTTCGTTTTTCCTCTACCTTACGGTGGAGCCCGACCGTGTGGATGTGAACGTACACCCGCAGAAGACCGAGGTGCGCTTTGCCGATGCGGATGACGTGACGCAGATCGTCACGGCGGCCGTGCGCAGCACGTTAGCCAAGAGCGGGGCGGTGTCGATGATGGACTTCGACAACAGCTCGGCCATAGAGATTCCGGTGATGCAGTCGCATCCCGAGGTGCTGTACAATGAGCCGCGCAGTTCGTCGAACGACGATTATAACCCTTTCCGCGAGGATTATGCCGTCGCTGCGCCTGCGAATGAGGATGTGGACTTTACTGGATTCGATGCCCCTTATGACGGTTCTATGGATGGCGTTTCGGACGTACAGCGCAGGGGAAGAGCAGACACGGCGGATATTCCGTCCCGTGCTTCGGGCGGAGCGGCGCGTCATGCGGACCGTACGGGCGGAGACCTGCGCGACATCTCGTGGAGCGAGATGCCTCTGAGCGGGGAGTTCGCGTTGGATCCATCGGACGGGATGCCGGGTGGAAGGTCGGAATACCGAGATATAGCCTCGGCAGCAGTGGATGGCCACGGGAATGATGCTTCCACGGGGGAGAGTTCTCTGGAGTTCATCGCCTCGGCCGCCGTACAGCAGACGATCGGCGATACGGACAAGGATAAGAGAATATCGTTCGGAGATTTCCTGTCGCTGGGCAACGGATATGCCGTGGCCATCTGCGGCGGCCGCAGCGTGGCGGTGGATCTGCGCCGGGCAAAGGAGCGTATCGTATATGACGGTTGTATGGCCGTTGTGGGTGTCGGGGCGCTGCCTTCGCAGCAGTTACTCTTTCCGGAGAGGCTGGTACTCTCTCAGGGAGACTATGCGTTGCTGTGCGATCGTCGGGATGATCTTGCGGCCGTAGGGTTCGACCTTGTGCCGTGCGATGACGGTGCTGTCGAGATGCGTGGCATACCCTCGTGTGTGGATGTCGAACAGGCCGACAGGCTGTTGTTCGACCTGTTGCGCGAGATAGAGTCGGCGGGTCGTGCCGACGAACGCATGCGTGAGGAGATGGTGCGTACGATCGCCTCGCGTGCGGCGCGATCGGCCGTGCGGGGACTCTCGCGCGAGGAGACGGCAAGTCTGCTGCAACAGTTGAGCGAGTGTGACAACTTCAGTTTCTCACCCTCCGGCAAGGCCATAATGACCGACCTGACGGCAGACGACCTCAAAGCCAAATTAAGTTAAACGAAAAAAGACAATAGCCTATGAACGGGTTTCGATATACGACCCCGCCGGTAGTAAAGAATCTGATTATCGCCAACTGCGTGATGTTGTTGGCTACAACGCTGCTTCCGTTCCGTAACGAGTTGATCGGACGGCTGGCGTTGTTCAATGTCGAGAGCCCGTTGTTTCACAGTTATCAGGTGGTGACGTACATGTTCCTGCACGGGGGTGTGTCGCACCTCTTCTTCAATATGTTTGCGCTGTGGATGTTCGGCCGCGCATTGGAGTACGAGCTGGGCTCGCAGCGTTTTCTGACATATTATCTCGTGTGCGGCATAGGTGCCGCGCTGCTGCAGCTGGCCGTGGGCTATGCCGAGTATACGCATGCCGTGGAGGCCGTGGGGCAGATTGCCGCAATGGATTATCTGCGGGTGCCGACGGTGGGCGCTTCGGGCGCCATATTCGGATTGCTGATGGCATTCGGCGTGCTGCACCCGAACGACATAATAATGCTCATATTCCCGCCCGTGGCGTTGAAGGCCAAGTGGTTTGTCGTAATATACGGACTTGTGGAGCTCTTCTTCGGCCTGTCGGGATATCAGTCTGGCGTGGCTCACTTCGCGCATGTGGGTGGCATGTTGTGGGGTCTGGTGCTGCTCTATTGGTGGCGCCGCCGCGGCAGAATACATTTTTAGGTATATTTTGAGGAAATTATTTGTCCTTTTGCCGGTATGGCTTTAAATGCGTGCATTGGCAGTCGAGGGCATGAGATTGACCGCAATATAGAGATATCCCGTCGAGGAGGATGTAAAAGACATAAGAAGCGATGGCGGAGTATTATCGCGACATAACGAGTTACGATGACCGGCGCCCCAAACGTCGTTCGGTTGTGGGGACTGTCATCGATATCATAATGGTAGTGGTGACGGTGTGTGTGGCGGCGTTGTTCGTGGCCACGCTGCTGGTGCCGGTACTGGGCCCCGAGGTGACGGGATGGCTCTCGACGGTGGGCCTTATTGCACCATTCGTATATGCGGCGCAACTGCTGCTGACGCTGTATTGGGTCGTGCGGTGGCGTGTGGCCATGATGATCCCGATGGCGGTGCTCACGCTCTTCGCCCTGTTCCACATATCGCTCTTCTATAAGGTCGCTCTGCGCCGAAGCTACGGCGAGCAGGAGTATGAACGTACGGCAGTGAAGGTCATGACCTACAACCTGCGCAGCTTCATCGGTGATGACGGGGAGCGTTATCTCGATTCGATTGTCGCCAACATCAAGGAGTTCAATCCCGACATATTGTGTATTCAGGAGTGCGGCTTCAACGATATGGCCGACTCGCTTCTCGAGCCGCTGAATACTCTGCCGCATGCGGTGTCGCGGGCGCAGTTGAGCCCCATGATATACAGCCGCTATCCCATTCTGCGTGCCGGACGTGTCGATACGATGAAGAACTTCGTATGGGCCGATCTGGCCATGCGAGACGATACGGTACGGGTCTTCAGCGTACATCTGCATACGACGGCCATAAGCAGCGACGACAGCCGCTATATCGAGCGGCGCGAGTTTCTGGATGACGTGAACGGAGACGAGAAACTGCGTAGCATCGTGTCGCGCCTTGCCTCCAATAACCGCAACCGTGCCGTGCAGGCCGATACGCTGGCCGCGATGATTGCCTCGTCACCATATCCGGTGATCGTATGCGGCGACTTTAACGATACGCCCGCCTCGTATACCTATCGCACGGTGAGCGACAATATGAAGGATGCTTTCCGTGAGGTCGGCCGCGGATATTCGTACACCTATCGCGGCTTCTTCGACCTGCTGCGTATCGACTATGTTTTATGCTCCGAGGAGTTTGAGCCGCTGTCGTACGGTGTGGTCGACTCGATGCGTTATTCGGACCACTATCCCGTCTTCGTGCGCCTGCGATACAATGGCCGTTAGACCTTTGCATGCATGCGGGTAGATATGATAGGGGGAGAGACGGAAATTGAGAGGTGTGCAGAGTCGGAGAAGTGAGCGGCGCGCAAGGATAGTGAAAGGAAAAAGAGACACAAGATAAACGGAAAAACCATGATTCTGGATTCATTGCAAAACAAGGAGCGTTACGTGTCGCTCCACCCGCGGTTCAAGGCCGTATTTGATTTCATCGATACGCATGATGTTGCGGCTCTGCCGTGCGGCCGCCACGAGATCGACGGCGACAATATCTTCGTCAATGTGCAGGAGCTGGATCTGCGAGACTTGTCGCAGGCACGTCTGGAGCTGCACCGCCGCTATATCGACATACAGCTTCTGCTGTGCGGCCCTGCCGAGACCTTCGGCTGGAGTGAGGCCAAGGATTGTGTCAAGGCCGAGACCGAGTTCGACGAGGTGAAGGACATACAACTCTTTACCGACATACCGCAGTGCTTCTACACCGTGGGCGAGGGTCAGTTCTCGATCCTCTTCCCCGAGGACGGACACGCCCCGATGCTGGGCGAGGGCCACGTCAAGAAGTGTATCTTCAAGGTCAAGATCTGAGGCCGAAGTATCGGTTGGAAATGAGAGCCGCACGTCTTCGTTAGGGGGCGTGCGGCTCTCGTGTGTATGGGATGTACGTTATACGATGAAGTAGTGCGCGTGGGGTGAGGCCAGATATAGTCCGCATACGGATGATTGCGGGTACATGGCGCCGTTCTCCGTAAGGGTGATGCCTATGGCGGCGAAATCGAGCAACTGCGCGAGAGGGAATATGGCCCTCTGGTCGGGCAGCGAGGGGTAGCCGACGGCGGGGCGTATGCCGCGATATGCGGCCTGATACATCTGCTTTATGGTCAGATTCTCGTCGGGGGCGTATCCCCACAGCTCGCGCCGCACGCGGGCGTGGAGCATCTCGCTTGTGGCCTCGGCCAGACGGTCGCCGATGCTCTGCATGAGCAGCGCCGCATATTGGTCGCCCTCGGCCTTGAGCCGTTCCACCTCCTCGGCGAACGACAGCGAGACGGTTACGGCAAAGACCCCGATATGGTCGCCCATACCCTCCGGCGCGACAAAGTCCGCCAGAGCGAGACACTCTCCCTCGGCGTTGGGACGCCGCTGGCGCGGTGTCGGTATTATCGTTGTACGCGATACGCCGCCGCAGCACGGACAACCTTCCCTGTGCTTTACTACTATGGCATCATCGGTGCCGTACGCCTCGAAAAACCCAACCTCGGCACGCATGTGATGGCGGCGGGCTATGCGGTCGAGTATCTCTTCGGCCTCGGCCATGAGCCTTTCGGCCTCGGGTGTGCCGCTGCGTACGCCCCACAGGTTGCGGAAATGTATCCAGTTGATATATTCGCGTACGTCGCGTATGTCGATGTCGTATGTACGCAGACCCTCGTATGTGGGTGCCGCAAGTTCTTCATGCGCCCAGTCTATTGCGTGACGCAGTTTCAGGGCCTGAGCCTCGGTGAGCGAGACGTTGCGCGTACGCTGCATCTGCTGCCGCAGTTGCTCCTGCTCGAAGCGCAGGCAGGCGATGGCTCGCTCGCGCTCGCCGCCTGCAAGTCGCATGGCTATGATGGGGTTCTGCGCTGCATCCTTGACATGGAACACAGGGCCATCGTATAGGGGGGCTATCTTGACCGCCGTATGGAGTGCCGAGGTGGTGGCGCCGCCGATAAATATCGGTACTGTGATGCCTGCCTCGCGCAGACGCTCCGCTACGTGGCACATCTCGTCGAGCGACGGGGTTATAAGGCCGCTCAGACCGATGAAGTCGACTTTGCGGGCAATGGCCTCCTCGACGATCTTCTCCGCGGGAACCATCACCCCAAGATCCGTCACCTCGAAGTTGTTGCACGAGAGCACTACACCTGCGATATTCTTCCCGATGTCGTGTACGTCGCCCTTGACGGTGGCTATAAGGAACTTTCCGGCCGAGTGCGAGGGCGCTGCGCTGCGCGTAAGCTCTATGTACGGACGCAGTATCTCGACGGCGCGTTTCATCGTGCGGGCCGTCTTGACCACCTGCGGCAGGAACATCTTGCCCGCCCCGAAGAGTTCGCCGACATGTGTCATGCCGCGCATGAGCGGGCCCTCGATAATGTCGGCCGCTGCAGGATAGACTGTAAGGGCCTCATGAAGGTCGGCCTCGAGATATTCGTCGTCGCCGCGTTCGAGCGCGTCGGCAAGGCGCTTCTCAAGCGGTATTGTCGTGCGGTCGACGGCCGTGTCGGACGGTTCCGCCGCAGCGTCTTGTCCGTTGAAGCGTGCGGTTATGGCCACGAGCCGCTCTGAGGCATCGTCCCGTCGGCAGAGGATGACATCCTCCAGAGCCTCGAGCAGGTCGGCCGGTATGTCGCCGTACATCACCTTCGATGAGGGGTTCACGATGGCCATGTCGAGGCCTGCGGCGATGGCGTGGTAGAGGAATACGGCATGCATGGCCTCACGCAGAAAGTTGTTGCCCCGGAATGCGAAGGAGAGATTGCTTATGCCGCCGCTGACGCGGGCGTGGGGCAGATGTTCGTGTATCCACCGCGTGGCGCGTATGAAGTCCAGCGCATAGGCGTCGTGTTCCTTCATTCCTGTGGCTATGGTGAGCACGTTGGGGTCGAAGATGATGTCCCGCGGGTCGAATCCGGCCTGTTCGGTGAGCAGACGGTAGGCGCGGGCGCATACCTCGATCTTGCGTTCGAATGTGACGGCCTGCCCCTGCTCGTCGAATGCCATCACGACAAGTGCGGCGCCAAGCTCACGCACGCGGCGGGCGCGCTTGAGGAATATCTCCTCACCCTCCTTGAGCGACAGTGAGTTGACTATGGATTTGCCCTGTATGCACTTCAAGGCGGCCTCTATGACCTCGAAGCGCGACGAGTCGATCATCCACGGCAGGCGCGCCACCTCGGGATCCGAGGCCATGAGGTTGAGGAAATGGATCATCTCGGCGCGAGTGTCCAACATCGCGTCGTCCATGTTAACATCGAGGATCATGGCTCCGTCGCGCACCTGCTTGCGGGCTATGCCTAATGCCTCGTCGTATGCCTTCTCCTTGATCAGGCGCAGGAACTTGCGGCTGCCGGCAACGTTGCACCTCTCGCCGACGTTGATGAATGCACCCGCAGGATCGAATTCATCCAGCCCAGCAAGCCATCCGCGCGGCGCTCCCGCCGTGTGGCGTTTTGCTGGCGGCGTGGCGACGGCGTCGGCTATGGCACGTATGTGTTCGGGTGTGGAACCGCAGCATCCGCCTACGATGTCCACCAACCCCTCATCGATGAAGCGGCGTATGTCGCTGGCCATCATCTCGGGTGTCTGGTCGTATTGTCCCATAGCGTCGGGGATGCCGGCATTGGGGTGTACGCTCACGTGGCAGGGGGCGGCGTGCGCGAGCTCGCGCAGGAATGGAGTCATCTGCGCAGCCCCGAACGAGCAGTTCAACCCGACGGAGAAGAGCGGCGCATGCGATACCGATATGAGGAACGCCTCGACGGTTTGTCCCGAGAGGGTGCGTCCGGCGGCGTCGGCAATGGTTGCCGAGAGCATTATCGGAACGCCTCTTCCTGCCTTCATGAAGGCCTGCTCGGCAGCATCCAGAGCCGCTTTGGCGTTGAGCGTGTCGAATACGGTCTCGATTAGCAGCAGGTCGACACCTCCATCCAGAAGTGCCTCCATCTGCTCGGCGTATGCCGCGCGCAGCGTATCGAAGTCGATGGCACGGAAGGCGGGGTTCTCCACGTCGGGAGACATCGAGGCCGTCTTACCCGTAGGCCCGACCGATCCGGCTACATAACGCGGCTTGTGGGGTGTCAATGCCGTCATGCGGTCGGCCTCGGCGCGCGCGATGCGTGCCGCCGCCATATTTATACGCCTTACAAGCGACTCGGTATGATATTCGGCCTGCGATACGGCCTGTGTGTTGAATGTGTCGGTCTCGATGATGTCGGCGCCCGCTTCGAGATACTGTCGGTGTATCGAGGCGATGATGTCGGGGCGCGTCAAAACGAGCATGTCGTTGTTTCCCTGCAATTTTACCGTGTGGTCACGGAACTCCTCGCCGCGGAAGTCATCCTCCGTAAGGCGGCAGCGCTGGATCATGGTGCCCATGGCCCCGTCGAGGACGAGGATGCGGTCGCTGACGGCCTGCTCTATTGTTTTCATGTCGGTCATGTCGTCTGTTTTTGTCTCTTCGCCCGCATTCTCCTGCCTGCGGGCCGAAGTGTCAATATACCTGTCGGGCTATGGCCTCGACGCTCGCCGTGGCGTTCATCGAGTAGAAGTGTATGCTCGGCACGTTGGCCGCCTTCAGCTCGCGTGCCTGTGCTACGGCCCACTCTACACCCAGAGCCTTCACATCGTCGTTCGAGCGGCAGCGGCGCAGCTCTTCGGCCAGCTCCATCGGCAGGTCTATGTGGAAGGTCTTGGGCAACAGCGCCTGCTGCGTGAGCGAGGTCAGTGGCTTCAGACCCGGTATTATCGGCACGGTGATGCCGGCGGCGCGGCAGCGCGACACAAAGTCGAAATATCGGCGGTTGTCGAAGAACATCTGCGTAACGACGTATCTCGCTCCGGCGTCGATCTTGGCCTTGAGGTATTCGATGTCGGTGTCGAGGTTCATCGCCTCGTCGTGTTTCTCGGGATAGCCCGCCACGCCGAAGGTGAAGGGGTGCTCGAGCGGTGTGAACTCTTCGCCGTCGATCATGCGTCCGCCATTGAACTCCTCGACCTGACGGCACAGCTGTGCGGCATGTTCATGCCCGCCGTCCGTAGGGATGAAGCGGTTCTCGCCGCGGGCGCGGTCTCCGCGCAGCACCAGCAGGTCGGTGATGCCGAGATACGAGAGGTCGATCAGTTCGTTCTCGAGTTCGGCGCGCGTGAAGCCGCTGCATATAACATGCGGCACGGTCGGGATGCCGTAGCGTCCCTTGAGGGCGGCGGCCACGGCTACCGATCCCGGACGCGTACGCTGTGCGGTGCGTTGGAAAACCCCGTCCGAGATCTGTCGGTAGACAACCTCGGTGCGGTGTGTCGTTATGTTGATATATGCCGGATTGAATGGCATCAGACGGTCGATCGAGGCGAAGAGCTGCTCGATGCTGCGTCCCCTCAGGGGCGGCAGAACCTCGAACGAAAAGGCCGTCGTGTGCGGTTCGGCAAGAAAAGATGCGACGCTCATTTGTCGGAATATGTTTTTTGTTTCTGGTATGTATGGGCAAAGGTACGACATACGTGCCGTTTATCCAACCGCGCGGGTGCGTAATGTGACACCGCGGCGCAAAAAAAGGAATACTCCGACAGACTATATGCTGTCGGAGTATTCGTATGATGACTGTCGGGAAGTGTCTTAGAGAGCCATCTCGAGGATCTTGCGCACCTTGTCGGGCGTGACGTCATGGCGCTCGCCCCATACGGCGCCGCGCTCCGTGAAGCGGCGTACGATCTCATCCACCGTATCCTGTCCTACGCCGTAGTCCGAAAGGCGTGTGGCTATGCCCAGCGAGTGGAAGAACTCCTCGGTGCGGCGGATGGCCTCGTCGATGCGGGCCTCGTCGTCACCCTCTGTGATACCCAGCACGCGCGTGGCATATTGCAGCAGTTTGTCGTGCTTGTCTTGACGCATTACGCGCAGCAACTGCGGCAGGACGATAGCCAGCGTCACGCCGTGCGTGATCTCGTGCAGTGCCGTTAGCTCATGGCCTATCATGTGCGTGGCCCAGTCCTGCGGTACGCCCATGGCGATGAAGCCGTTGAGGCCCATCGTGGCGCAGAGCATGAAGTTGGCCATGGTGTCGTAGTCGGGGTTGTCGCCCATGGCTGCGGGCGAGATCTCCATCACGGTCTGAAGCAGGCCCTCGGCCCAGCGATCCATCACGCGGGCATCGACCGGATAGGTCATATACTGCTCCATGACGTGGACGAAGGTGTCGGCAAGGCCTGCGGCGATCATCTTCTTCGGGAGCGAGAAGGTGACGCAGGGGTCAAGCACCGAGAAGCGCGGAAAGACCAGATCCGAGTGGAAGGGGAACTTCTCATGCGTTGTGCGGCGCGAAATTACGGCGCCGTTGTTCATCTCCGATCCTGTAGCGGGCAGCGTGAGTACCGTAGCCAGAGGCACTGCCTTGCGTACGATGTCGTTGCGGGTGATTATGTCCCACGCCTCACCCTCGTAAGGGATGGCTGCGGCTATGAACTTCGTGCCGTCGATGACCGAGCCGCCGCCTACGGCCAGCAGGAAGTCCACACCCTCACGTCGTGCCAACGCTATGGCCTCGACGAGGGTCTCATATTTGGGATTGGGCTCTATGCCCCAGAACTCCACGACGTTGCGACCCTCCAATGCCTTGATTACCTGATCGTATACGCCGTTGCGTTTTACGCTGCCGCCGCCGAAGGTGAGCATGATCTTGCTTTGGGCGGGGATCTCCTCGGCGATGCGGGCTATGGAACCCTTGCCGAAGATGAGCTTTACGGGATTCTGAAATTCGAAATTGTACATCTCTGTCTCTTTTTTGAGTTGTTTGCCGTTACGATTCGGCGTGTAGTGCAATCCGTGCAACGGACGTGCCGCGGCCGCCGTAAAACGGTTCGGCAAATTTAACGTTTTTTTTCTGTTTTGAGGTGTGGCCGCGAAGGATATTATCTTATGTCACATTCTGTTGTGCGGGTGTATGCGGCATGAAGGTATAAAAACAGAAAAAGGGCTACGCACGCGTAACCCTTTTCAGTGACTCCGACAGGATTCAAACCTGTAACCGCTTGATCCGTAGTCAAGTACTCTATTCAGTTGAGCTACGGAGCCATTTGCTTGTTGCGAGTGCAAATGTACGGCGAAAAATAATAAATTGCAAATTTTATCTCACATTTTTTCTTCCGCTGCATGCTTTTTTCTGCGTGTCCGCATGCTTTTCCCGCGATAGGTTCGGTTATGGCGGTCAGTTGCCGAACGCCTCTTCCAGTGCGGCGAGGAGTTTTTCGCCACGCAGGTTGCGGGCGATGATGGTACCGTCGGCATCGATAAGGAAGTTTGCCGGAATGGATTGCAGTCCGTATGTCTCGACGGCGCACTCGTCCCCATTCTTGTGTATGTCGATGGCATTTGTCCAGAGCATGTCGCTGCGCATGACGAAATTGCGCCACCTCTCGGGTGAGCGGTCGAGTGATATGCTGCATATCTCGAACCCCTGAAGCGCGTAACGTGTGTATGCCTTGTGCAGGTATGGCATCTCGAGCATGCAGGGATAGCACCACGTGGCCCAGAAATCGAGCAGCACGAGTCTCTTGCCCTTGCATACATCGGCAAGGGTGGTGTCGCCCGATATGGTGTGCAGCGGCAGGTCGATGAATTTCTGTCCCACCTCCGTGCGTTCGTATATGTCGATATAATCGGCGAAGCGGCGCATGGCCGTCAGTTCGCGCATCTTGGCGGGGAACTGCTCGAAACGGCTGCGCATCTGCCCGGCCGACATGCCTTTGCTCTCCTGATAGAGGAACAACTCTACGCCGATGATGTTGTCGATGTTGTCGTCGACGGCTGTCGAGACTATGTCGCGGTATTTGTTTGCCAGCGAGTTGAACCGCTCGCGCGAGAGACTGTCGCTCGGGTCGAGACGGTAGGCCTCCTCCGTGATGTCGGCCAGACGCCGCGCCACGATGTTGTATTTGTCGTTTACGGGACCTCCCTCGACTACATATCCGTGCTCAAAGTCGGGGCGCATGCGCAGCGGGCTCTTCTCCAAAAGCAGCGTCGTGAGCGTGTTGCCGTTGTCGTCGCAGATGATTGCCGTGGCGGGCTCGTCGGCGTGACCCGTGATACGGAAACGGTTGTCGCTGCCGACGGCGGCCGTGGCTATCGTGTCGGCCGTAGTCTTCTCGACGATAAGATATACCTGACTTGCGGCCTTGTCGGCAAGCTCCCCTTCGATGTCGAAGCTGATACCGTGCGAGCACCCCGCAGCGGCCGCCATGGCGACGGCCATGAGGAGCGATATGCTGTATTTGGCGATGATGTGTTTCATTATTTGGTGAGGGTCCCGTAATGAGGGAGGCGATATGTGCAAATGTAACCAAAATCTTCGATACACGGTTACGTTTGCATCATTTTCTTCAAAACGTAATTTCGCGTCGTTTATTATGTACCGTTCCCGCGTCCCTGCCGTCTGTCGTGCGGCCACCATCCTTGTGCCGGCTGTGTTTGCTGGCTGGAATAGGGGCCCGGACGCAAAAACCGATACTCGGATTTGTCTCTGCGGCGCTCTTTGCTTATATTTGTCACCCGATTGCGGTGCGGCGGTAAACATCCGGAGTGTCGGAGTCGATGCCCGGAGTTCCCGGCGGACGCTGTGGCAGTGTCCGTGGCGCGCGGCAAAAAGGATCGGATCACGTAACATATTATCTTACCATATAGTTATGACAGGTGTCGAGGTATGGGCTCTGGCCATAGGTTTGTCGATGGATTGTCTGGCCGTGGCCGTGGCCAGCGGTGTCATCATGGAGCGGGTGCGATGGCGTCCGATGCTGACGATGGCTCTGGCATTCGGACTCTTCCAAGCGCTGAATCCGCTGATAGGGTGGCTCGGAACAAACTATTTCCGCCATCTGATCGAGAGTGTCGACCATTGGATAGCATTTGCCATACTGCTCTTTCTGGGCGGGCGCATGGTGGTCGAGTCATTCGGCAAGGAGGAGAACAAACACTTCAATCCGCTCGATACGAAGGTCATATTGACCATGGCGCTGGCCACGAGCATCGACGCGCTGGCGGTGGGCATATCGTTCGTATGTATGGGAATGAACGAGGCGTCGGATCTCGTATATCCGCTATGTGTCATCGGGTTCGTATCGTTTGCGGTGACGATGGCGGGGCTTCTTTTCGGCATAAAGTTCGGCGGCCGATACGCACGCCGCATCAAGGCCGATCTCTGGGGCGGCATAATCCTTATAGCCATAGGCGTCAGGGTGCTGGTCGAGCACCTCGGGGGCGATGCTTGAAAAGCTATGATAGACATATATATGACAAAGGCAGCCTTGCGAAAGAGGCTGCCTTTGTTGTGTGGATCTGAAGAGGTCAGAGCGTAAACTTTAACCCGACGAAGAAGGTACGCGGCTGCGTGGGGCCGTAGATGTAGACCGAATCCTTCGCGGGGCCGTAGTCGAGATCCCGCTGGAAGCAGTCGAACAGGTTCTTGACACCGGCGCTGAGCTCCATGCCGATGAAGTCGGTAAGGTGGAAGTCGTATGCCATGCGCAGGCCCATGTCCCAGAACGAGGGTGTCAGACGTTCGGTGTCGCGTGCGATGTATCCGGCATTGTGCTGTACGAGCATGGGCCCCGTATAGTTCCCGAAGAGCGAGGCCGTCAGATGCCGCGTAAGGTCGAAGTCGGCCGTAAGGTATCCATAGCTGTCGGGTGAGCGGAACATGCGCCGCTGCGGCTCCACATCGTCCGACCACCTTTCGGGCTCGTCGTAGCGGCTGCGCTGGAAGGTGTAGCCAGCCTGAAGTTCGAATATACCGGCCATGCCGATCTTGAACTCGGCGGTTATGCCCTTGACGGTTGCGCCCGAGGCGTTGTGACGCAGTTTGATTATGTTTCCGGCCTCGTCCTCGCCCACCTTCGAGAGTGCGAATACGTCGTTCAGGTCGGTATAGAAACCCTCGAAGAGCAGGTTGGTCTCCACGCGGCCGAAACAGTGGTAGAGGTCTGCGGAGGCGCTCACGCTGTGCGAGTGCTCGGGCTTCAGATTGGGGTCGATGCGTATGATTGCGGTCTGACGGTTCAATACGTCGATATGCAGGTCTTCGTTGTAGGCTTGCGGGGCGCGGTAGCCGCTCGAATAGCTCAGACGCAGTCCTATGTCACGGTGGGGCGAGTAACGTATGTTGGCGCGGGGCGAGAAGATGGGTTTGTCGACCATGTTGTGGGCGTCGAGGCGGCCGCCGACAATGATGTTGAAACGTTCGTTCTGCCACTCGTTCTGTACGTATACGCCTCCCGACTGTACGGTCTGGGCCATGTGGCGGCCGACGGCGGGGAAGTCGTCCGAGAGGTCGTTGTAGGTGTACTCGGCACCTGCCGTCAGCTGTGCCGGCATGAAAAGACACCGCTCGAATGCGTAGGTGTATTGTGCCGATGCCACGAGCGTGAGGTCGGTGGTGAGCCCGTATGTGTCGGGGTTCTTGTCGGTGCCGTAGTAGCTGTTGCGCTTGATACCCTGAGCCGATATGCCGACACCGTAACGGTGGCGCGAGTCGGCCGAGAACCCGTCGAAACGGAGGCTGCCGCCGTCGATGCGGTGATCGAGCTGCTCGGCTATGTTGGTCATGTGCGGCGCGAGGTCTATCGAGTCGCCGCCGCGGCGGAACTCGTGTATGTGGTGGTATTCGGCCGTCAGTTTGGTGTAGGCCGAGGTCTTGTAGTATCCGCGGAATCCCGCCGTTTCGGATTGCAGCCGCGGAATGTCGCTGTAACCGTCGCCGTTACGGTCGTAGGCGTTGCGGTTCTTGATCATGCCGAAGAGATATACTCCGGCGCGGCGGTCGTCCGATACAAACGATCCGTTGAGCGAGGTGTTGTATTCGGCCGTGCCGCCCTTCAATATGTCGGTGATGTTCGACAGCGTGAGCGAGTTGCGCAGCGGCTCCTTGGTTATGATGTTCACCACGCCGCCTATGGCACTCGACCCGAAGAGGGCAGAGCCTCCGCCGCGGATGACCTCCACACGCTCGATCATGGCTGTGGGCAGCTGCTCGAGACCGTAGACGGCGGCCAAGGAGCTGAATATGGGGTTCGAGTCGAGCAGTATCTGCGAATATTGTCCTTCGAGTCCGTTTATGCGCAGCTGTGTGGTGCCGCAGTTGCCGCAGTTGTTCTCTATGCGCAGCCCCGACTGGAACTTCATCGTCTCCGCAAGGTCGGTCGAGGCCGTGCGGTCGAAGAGTTTGGCCGAGGCGACGTTGACGATAACTGCCGAGGAGCGTTTGTTGGTGACGTTGCGCGTGGCCGACACTACGACCTCGTCCATGGCGAGCGTCTGCTCCTGCATGACGAAATTAAGCTCGACGGTCTTGTTGCGTTTCATTACGACCTGCTGCTCTACCGTAGAGTAACCTATGGCTTCGGCGACAATGGTGCATGGGCCTTCGGGCAGATTCTTCAGATAGTAGTGTCCCGTGGCGTCGGCCGTGGTGCCTATGGTTGTACCCTTGACCGATACTGTCACATAGGGTATATGCTCCTGACGGTCGAGCGATATGATATGCCCGTAGATGTTGGCATCCGTGGCCTTGGGCTGTGGAGGTGTCTCCGAAGTGAGGGTCGCGCTGTGCGCTGCCGCAGGCGGAGTGTCCGGCGTGGCGGCAAATATGTTGTGGAGCGTCGCTGCCATAAGTATGAGCGCAGCGGTGGTGAGTATATTCTTCATCTTGTTTTTTGTTTTTGGGTATGTATGATGTGTCCTGTGCGCCCGGAGCGCAGGACTTGTGAGGTGTACACCCGTATATGCGTGTACACGGTGTCGCGGCAGCGCATGGTCGCGTGCCGCATGTATGTGCGGAGGAACGATCCTCCGAACGTATGTCATGTCAGATTGTTGCGGGCGGCGCTCGCAGAGAGTCGTGTATGGTCGGGCGGCTGTATATGGCCGAGGTACGGCGTACGGTCAGGATAACCGAGGCTGCAGCCGAGGCTGTCAGCGTAAGGAGAGCGGCTGCGGCCAATGCCGTGAATACGGACAGGAGGCTTATGGCCTTGCACTGCTGTGCCGAGTGTGAGTGATGGGGGTTGTCGCTCGAACCGGAATACGGGTGCGAGTGTACGACCAGATGTCCGCCGACGTGGTGACTGTGCACGAAGAGAGACGTGCTGCCCAGATATTCCGTGAAGAGCAGCAGCAGGAGCAGGGCTCCGATCTTGCGGACGTATCCGAATCGAACATTTGCCATCACGGGCAAAGGTAATTGAAATTTCCCGGGAAAAAGCCTCGCGGCGAAGATATTTTTTTACGGAATAATTTTCCGTTGTGAAGCGGAGCCGACACTCATGCCGGTTTTTTGTCGTTGGGGCTGCCCGCAAAACAAAAACACCCGACAGATTTCGGTCTGTCGGGTGTGTATGTCGGCCTTGGATCCGGCCCGGTGAGTGTTTCGGACACTCTCGAGCACTAACGTATGCGCTCGTAGTACTCGCGCGTACGGGTGTCGACGCGGATCTTGTCGCCCGTGTTGATGAAGAGGGGCACCTTGATGGTGGCGCCGGTATTTACCGTAGCGGGCTTGAGCGAATTGGTAGAGGCTGTGTCGCCCTTGATTCCCGGCTCGGTGTACGTAACCTCCATATCGACGATGGGGGGCAGCTCGGCCGAAAGAACGATCTCCTTGTCGGTGTGGAACATCACCTCGACGATCTGGCCGTCGGCCATAAGATCGTAGTTGTTGATCAGGTTCTTGTCGATGATGATCTCCTCGAAGGTCTCGGTGTGCATGAAGTGAGCTCCCATGTCGTCCTCATAGGTGAACTGATAGGGACGGCGCTCGACGCGTACCTGCTCGATCTTCTGTCCTACCGATGAGAAGGTGTTTTCGATTACGCGGCCGTTCTCGAGGTTCTTGAGCTTCGAGCGGACGAATGCGGGGCCCTTGCCCGGCTTGCAGTGCTGGAAATCGACTACGAGGTAGGTCTTGCCGTCCATTTCGATGCACATGCCGATCTTGATGTCTGCAGCTGTGATGGTCATAAGATATGTATTTTATACGTTTTTGAAATTTTCAAGCGGCGCAAAGATACTAAAAAATCCGAAAAAACCGATGCCCGTGCGCGCATTTTATTTACCCTCAAACTCATAATGGGGCAGCACCACGCCGGCTTGGGCCAATATCCGTTCGGTAACGGTTGCGGCGAGCTGCTCGACAGTATGTGGATGCGAGTAGAACGACGGCGATGCGGGCAGTATTACGGCGCCGGCGTCGGTCAGGGCGGCCATGTTGTGCAGGTGCAGTGACGAGTAGGGTGCCTCGCGCACGACACATACGAGACGCCGCCGCTCCTTGAGCATGACGTCGGCGGCGCGTTCGATGAGCGACGATGATACGCCCGAGGCGATGCGGCCGATGGAGCCCATCGACGCGGGGACTATGATCATCGACTCGAAGCGTGCCGAGCCGCTGGCGGCGGGGCAGAACATGTCGCTGTTGTCGTATCGGACGATGCGGTCCGATTCTGGCAGACGCTCGCCTTCGTACTCCATGACGCGGCGTCCGTTGTCGCTTACGATGAGGGCTATCTGCTCGATGTCGGGTGCGCCGAGCAGCCGCTCGGCACACTGCCGGGCATATATTGCGCCGCTGGCGCCCGTGACGGCCAATATCACTTTCATACGGTTACACTTTACAACTCTATGATTTTACACTTGAGTCCCATCTGTTTTATGCGTTCCAGCACGCGGGGCAGGGCGTAGCTCATGTTTCGGAACGACTTCTCGCTGTCGTGGAAGGCGATGATACAGCCGGGCTGTATGTACTTCACCACGCCGCGGTAACACTCCGCAGGCGATATTGCCGAGGTGTAGTCGCGCGAGAGGATGTTCCACATGATGATCTTGTACCGGCGGCCGACGGCGCGCATCTGCGAGGGCGTGACGCGGGCGTAGGGCGGACGGAAGAGGTCGCTGTGGAGGATGTCGTCGGCGAAGTCCACATCCTCGATATACTTCTCAAGGGGCATGCCCCAACCCTTCTGGTGGGAGTATGTGTGGTTGCCGATCTTGTGCCCCTCGTCGCGCATGCGCTGGTAGAGGTCGGGGTATAGCTCGGCGTTCTTGCCCAGCACGAAGAAGGTGGCCTTGGCGTCGTATCGCCGCAGCGTGTCGAGAATCCACTCGGTGATGCCGGGCGTGGGCCCGTCGTCGAAGGTGAGGAATACGCCGTTGCTGTCGTCGATCTCCCATATCATGTCGGGATAGAGGCGTCGGATGAATTTGGGTGGATTTATCTTCATGTACGGTCTTTTTTTCGCTGTTGAGGATGTCGCTGCGGGGCGTCGCGGCTCCCGTATGCGAACAAGGCAAAAGTAGTGCTTTTTTGTGTAAATCGGGGTATGTATTTTGCGGAAAGTGTTTTTTGGGTTATATTTGTGAACGTGTTGTGCCGCCTCGTGACGGCCGCAAACGGATTATAAAAACATTATCTGTGATTATGAAACGGATCATCATTAATATCGCCGCCGCATTGGCATTGTGTGCTGTGGCGGTGGGGTGCGATGCCTTCCGCAAGGTGTCGTCAGCCGGTGCCTCGGCAACGGGCAATCCCTACGAAGTGATCGTCGTGTGCGCTCAGCCCGAATGGCAGAGCGAATTGGGCGATACGCTGCAGGCGGTATTGCGGCAGCCCGTATCGGAGCTGACAACATACGAACCCATGTTCGACGTGCTGCGAATTCTTCCCGACAACTTCGGCAGCCTTGTCGAGCGCCATCGCAACATCATCACCGTGCAGGTCGACGCCTCGATTGCCGAGCCTTCGATTACGGTGCGTTACGACGTGACGGCCAAGCCGCAGGTCTTTATCTCGATAAAGGGCCCCGACGACAAGAGCGTTGCGGACTACGTATCGGAGAACCGCGACAATCTGGTACGCGTACTGGAGAAGGCCGAGCGCGACCGCTCGATCGACTACGGCAAGCGTTTCGCCTCGGAGCAGACCGAGGTGCTGCTGCGCGAGAAGTTCGGCGTGCAGATGTATGTGCCCGACAACTTCCAAGTGCGCACGCAAAGCGACGATATGGTGTGGATTTCGCAGGAGTATCCCGCCGCAAGTGAGGGATTCTTCATCTATAAATACCCCTACGGAGGCAAGGGCTCGCTCTCGACGGCATCGCTTATAGCCGCACGCGACAAGTTCGCCGCCCGCATACCGGGACCGGCCGATGGGTCTTATATGTCGACCGTGAAACAGATAGCCGACGCCGCGGGTGAGAACTATATCGACTTCGAGCCGCAGATGCGCATGCTGGAGATCGACGGCCGTACGTGGATCGAGATGGCGGGACTGTGGGATGTAGAGAACTATGTCATGGGAGGCCCGTTCGTAAGCTATACGACGGTGAACCAAGCCACGAACGAAGTCGTGACTCTCGATTGCTATGTCTATGCCCCGAAGGGTGACAAGCGAAACATGCTGCGCGAGTTGGAGCACTTTGTCTATCTGATCAACTTCCCCGCAACGTCGGCCGACATGTCGGCTGGGGAGGGCAAGTGACATTCGTCGTATGGGATTCCTTGCAGGGGCTCTGCGCAAGTGCGCGGGGCCCTTGCCGTGTGTTGTGCGGTGCCATATAATGCGGTGACATGCGGCATTTATCCTTTCCGGGGAGTATCTTCTCTATCGAAGCGGGCGAAAGGGGAGACAGGCTTGCCGAAAGGCGCTCGAAAAGCGTCGTAAAAGTTGGAAATAAGAAAAATTAGACTTATCTTTGTTTCAGCATTTGAAATCTATTGTTAATTCGGGATTCTGATCTTTCGGCAGGTTCGGCAGATTGGAATTCTGTTTTTTTACTGTTTTAGTTATGGCGAAAGAGGTAATTTATCTTACGGCTGAAGGATTGCAGAAGCTCAAGGATGAGCTCAATCATATGCGTTCTGTGGAGCGTCCTGCCATATCGGCGGCTATAGCCGAGGCGCGCGATAAGGGCGACCTGTCGGAGAATGCAGAGTATGACGCGGCGCGCGAGGCGCAGGGTCTCTTGGAGATGCGCATCGCCAAGCTGGAGCAGACGCTCACCAATGCGCGCGTGATCGACGAATCGAAGATCGACAAGAGCAAGGTGCAGATATTGAGCAAGGTGACGCTGCTGAACCACAATAACAACAAGCAGGTTGTCTATACGATCGTCTCGGAGAACGAGGCCAACCTGCGCGAGGGCAAGCTCGCCATCGGTACACCCATAGCCAAGGCTCTGCTGGGCCGCAAGAAGGGCGATATCGTGGAGGTGACGGTGCCTGCGGGTATCATCAAGTTCGAGATCCTCGACATCAGCATCTGACCTTGTGTGCCCGAAGGGGCGCGATCGAGAGGGGGCGAATAATAGCGAATAATAGCCGACGTTGTAGGAATAGAGTAGATAAGATACGGGCGGAGAGAATATTTACACATCTCTCCGCCCGTATTTTTGTAAGGCGTTGCGGTCTGTACCTTGAAAGGGCTTTTATCGCCGTTTAAGGGCGTCGTAACGGCATACGGCAACCTTCCAGTCGATAACCTGCCATAGGGCCTTGACGGCGTCGGCACGGGCATTGCGGTAGTCGATGTAGTAGGCGTGCTCCCAGACGTCGATTGCCAGCAGCGGATGCAGGCCGTCGGTGAGCGGGTTGCCGGCGTTGGATTTGCTTACGATGGAGAGGGCTCCCTTGTCATCGGCCGCGAGCCATACCCATCCCGAGCCGAAGAGTGCGACGGCAGCCTGAGTCATGTTCTGACGCAGCGAGTCCGTGTCGCCGAAAGCGGCGTTTACGGCCTCGAGCAGCGGCCCCGAGGGCATGCGCTGCGGTGCGGGCGAGAGCGTGGCGAAATAGAAGTCGTGGTTCCACGCCTGCGCGGCGTTGTTGAAGAGGGGACCGTCGGCCTGACGGATAATCTCCTCTAGCGCCATGCCTTCGTAGAGGGTGCCGGCGATGAGCTCGTTGAGCTTGGCGACATAGGCGGCCGTGTGCTTGTCGTGATGGTATAGCAGCGTCTCCTCCGAGACGTAGGGTGCGAGCGCCTTCATGTCGTAAGGCAGAGGCGCCAAACGGAACTTTTCAGTTGCAGCGGTGTTTGCCATGATCGTAATTTTATAAGTGAAAAGGTGTTAAACAATCGTCAGGTTTATTGCAAATATAATACCTTTTCCCGAGAAAAACCAATAAAACAAAATCTCACGGAGGCTTTGTGCATGGTCGATAGTCGTTGTGCGGTAAGGAGGTTTTGGAAAATTGAAGATTATTGTTATCTTTGCGGTGAGGATAATTGCGTATGCCTAAACTCTATGTCATATCCGGATGCAACGGAGCAGGTAAAACTACGGCATCGTATGCCGTACTGCCGGAGATGCTTGAGTGTCGGGAGTTCGTCAATGCCGACGAGATAGCGAAGGGTTTGTCTCCGTTCAATCCGTCGCGTGTCTCGATCGAGGCGGGACGTCTGATGCGTCAGCGTATGGATGTCCTGTTGTCGGACGGTGCGGATTTTGCATTCGAGACGACGTTGGCTACACGCTATTATGCGCGGTTTATCCGCATGGCTCAGGAAAAAGGGTATTTCGTATCGTTGCTTTACTTCTGGCTGCCGACGCCCGAACAGGCGGTCGAACGCGTCGCACGGCGTGTAGCCGAAGGTGGACACAACGTCCCGCCCGAGGTGGTCAGAAGACGATATTATCGCGGCCTGCGCTACCTTACGACGCTCTATATGCCGATCTGTGACTATTGGGTCATCTACAACAACAGTTCGGCCGACGGCGTGAAGAAGGTCGCTTACGGCGCCCGCGATGAAATAAGGGAGGTGGTCGATACGTTAGGTTATAGACAAATATGTAAACTGTAAAATATTAGACCTTATGAGTGAGATCGAGATTGAGCAGATGCAGGAGAAAATAGATGCAGGGATACTCCTTGCCCAGCAACGCTTGAAAGAGAGAGTTAAGAAGGAGGACGGTGAACTTGTCATCATGCGCGACGGCAAGATCACACATGTGAAGGCCGAAGATTTGTAACGGGCCTTCGGGCTGCCGAGCCCCGACACGGAGTACTACGCCCCGACTATTTCGAATAGCCGGGGCGTAGCCTTTTCATATTCGGCATGTTGCTGCCGCTGAGTATCGGTATGAATCCGTATCTCTTGTTGTTCGTTTTTACAGATAATAAGATGTGCTGGTTGCGCGGCCTTGATGTTATGGCCTATTATTTATCCTTATGGGGCTCGGAAAAGGCCTCGTATACGATGCGCGATATCTCGGCCGTAAGGGCGGCATTAGCCTTGTCGTCGAGGCCGGAGTCGGCAATAAACACGGTTATGATGTAGCTGCGCCCGTCTGGCAGGAAGACGATGCCTATGTCGTTGTCGGCAATCTTTATCCCTTGTGGCGTACGGTCCGACGAGCCGGTCTTGTGGGCCATGACAATATGTTGCGGCAGGCCTGCATGCAATTTGTCTGTACCCGTCTCAGTCCTTGTCATGTGGCGAATCAGAGCCTCGGTGCTCGCCGAGGTCAGCAGTTCCCCATTGGCAAGGCGGCCGAGCATGTATGCCGCAGCGCGGGGGCTGCATACGTTTATGCGTTGGTTGTCGATGTCGCGGTGCATATCCTCTTCAGTCGCGGATATGGTCATGGGGTATATGCCGGCCTGCTCAATGGTTTTGGCGACGGCTTTTATCCCGCCTGCGTAGTCTATGAGTATGTCACAGGCGTTGTTGTCGCTCATCGATACAGCGTATGATAACAGAGAGTCGATCGTGGCATCGAACCATCCTTGCGGATGACGCTTGAGCATGGGCGAATATGTGTCCGGTCTCATCTGTCCGGCGGCGATCGCAATGCGATGCGATAGCGGAGTATGTGTGACCTCCGTTCTTTTCAGTACGCTGATTGCTACGGGTATCTTGAACGTGCTGAGCATGGGGAACATTTCGTCGGCGCGGTATGTTAAGGTACGTCCGTCGGAATCTTCGGCATAGATGCCCACACGTGCAGGTATGTCGTGCAGCATGGTGTCAATTAGTCCTTGGGCTGCAGATGCTGTCATAGGAGTGTTATGACACGATGTCGCCGTGATGCATAGTATCACGGCGACAGTTGCGAAAGATATTTTCATAATCAATATTCGAGTTGCATGCCGTCAACCCACAGGGTACTCTGGGTGCTGCCGGTGAAGTAGTCGCCCAACATGCTTGCGGCGCACGATACGATGATGTGCGTGGGCTTGCGCGACGTCGAACGGTACTCGATGGGTATCTCTACCTTGATCCAGCCGTCGGTAGCCTTGTCGCTCACGTATGTGCCGTATCCGATGACGGCATCCGAGTCTGGCTTGAAGAAGGTGGTGCGGTCGTTGGTGTTGACTTGTACGGGGCAGTCGGGCGTGCCGCCGTATGTACGGTAGTCCCAGTCGCCCAATGCCACGAATACCTGACAGCGGTCCATGTCTCCCTCCTTGACGGGGTCGTTGTCGGGAGCCCCGTTGAAGCGGTCTATGGGGCCGTTTTTGTACTTGAGCCATAATGATAGCTTGCGCGGCCGCAGCGTGAAGGGACGGCCGAAGTTGACCACGCCGCCCGAGGTGCCGATGACGCGGTCGAACTCTCCAACGAAGATATTGCCCGCCGCGAACTTGATTATGACATACTGCGACTGCATCTTGACCGAGTACGATCCCTCCTGCTTGTCCGAGGCGTCGGGCATGGTGATGGTGTAGCTCGAGCCGACGGTCGTAGAGCCTTTGTTACCGCTGTCCCACCATTTGGTCTGGAGTTCTGCCACGGCCGAGGCGGGATCGTAGAAAGAGGAGTATTTCGACGATTCGGCGTTTGAGAAGGTCTCGAAGCCCGAGTTGGGCATCTGCATGGCGGCTTCGGTCTGGAAGGTCGTGATTTCGGTGACGTCGTCGCCGCTGTATGCGCAGCACTCGTACGATGTGAGCGGTTGCAGCCCCTCGACGCAGGCCGAGAATGTTCCGCCGTCGACGGTGAGAGCCTCACCGCTTACGTCGATCCACTCTGCTGCTCCCGATGCGCGGTAGCGGAAGCCGTTCGTACGGTCGGCCACACCCGAGGCCTTGAGCCATACGACTGCGGTCCATGGATCTACCGACACCATCTCGACGACGGTTTCGGTCTGCTCGATATGGATATTCCACACCTCACTAATGTCGTGATACGAGGCCTCGACCTGTACCATGTCTGAGAAGTCGTGCAGCTGCGAGGGGTCGGGGGTGTAGGTGGTGATATCCTTGGGCCCGAGCTTGAAAGAGGTGACCGATATGTTGTTCAGGTCGGTAGAGCCGTTGACGTAGGTCACAACACGGTGGTTCGCTACGTCGATCTCGCTACTTCCCACCTGCCCGTTTACCGTAAAGTAACGCTCTATGGGCTGCTCGGCCGTGACGGTCCAGACGTAGTCCTGATATATGGTCAGCGTTATGGCTATGGGCTTCGAGAGATCCTGCGCGCCCGTAATATCCCACGAGGTCGATGTTGCCTCGTCGGCAAAGGTTATGCTGCGTATGTTGACCTGCCGTATGTCGGTCGTCTCGTCGAGGGTTATGGTCACCTTGCGCTTCTCGGAGTCGATATTGACGGCCGTGGCGCCCTCGACATCCATTGCCGTGATGCGTGGTACGACCACCGGCAGCGGTATGTCGTTCTTGATGCAGCCGCCGGCAAAGAGCGTGAGCAGCAGATATGTTATGAATCGCTTCATGCCAGTGTGAGGTTGTTAGAGGTGTATCGTGACACCGATGTTTATGTCGAGTACGTTGAGCTTGAACTTGGCCTGCGAGTAGTTTCGCGTGCCGATCACCTCGCCCGCCTTGATGTATTTGGTGTTGTTGAACGAGACGCCGCCTATGCCCATCGAGACATGTGTGCTGACGTTGTTCATGGCGAAGACCACGATACCCGGATGCAGGCTCAGTTCGAGCTTGTTGGAGCGTGTGTAGGTGTCCATCGTCTCGGCGTTGTACGTGAAGACGGTCTTGCCGTTGGTGTACGAGAGCGACACGTCGTTGAACAGGCCGATGCGTCCGCGGTCATCGAGTCCGATGTAGGAGCGGTGGTAGATTGCCGTCTGGAACGAGTTCATGTTGGCGTGGACATCCTCGACGCTGAAGTTCAGGTCGTCGCTCAGAAAGTCGAGGTCGCCCTTGTTGATGTTGCCGTTGGCGGACGAATATTGCAACTTGACGCCTATCGAGCGGTTGTCGTGGTAGGAGTAGGCCACGTATGGCGCCACCTTGGTTATCGAGCCGTTGGCGTCGAGATTCTGTACGATGAGCAGATATTCGCTGTTGTTGCTCGAAAAGCTGACGTGCGAGATCTGGGCTCCGACCTGCCATTCGCCCTTGGGTATGATTAGGTGCTGTTGCAGGCCGCGGCGGCGTTTCTGCTGGAGGGTGTCGCCGCGATGGCGTATCTCGCCGCCGAGCTTTATGGTCTGTTTTGCCGGCTTGTCGGCCTTCGCACGTCTGTCGGTCTGACACATGGCCGTGCCTGCGGCCAGAAGCGCTGCGGCGAGGAGTGCTGCCTTGATTATGCTCTTTATCATGATCGCAAACGTGTTACAGGTAATATGCCACGCCGAAACCTATGGCAAGTATGTTGACATTGAAATTTATCTGTGAGGCGCGTCGCGTGCCGGTCTCCACCTGATTGTGTATCTGGTCGGTCTGCGAATACTTCAGACCGAGCATTCCGACGTTGAGCTCTACGGCTAGATGGTCGTTGACGAAGGCTATCATACCGGGACTCAGACCTATCGATGCGAGCTTCGTCTTCTCGTACGTTCCGACGATGCTGGTGCCGTGGCCGTCGATGAGTTTGGCCTGTCCGCCGCCGAGCGAGAACTGCATCTCGTTGTATAGGGCGAAACGCTTCGAATCGCCGAGCGGGATGTAGTTGCGGTAGATGGCTATCATCGAGTAGTCGTGGCTGAGCGTATAGTAGTCCTTGACGTTGATCTGCGTCTGGTCGATGCTCACGCTGGCCGAGTCGACCTTAAGCAGGTTGCGCCCGTAGGAGAAGCGCATGCCGACACCCATGTTGTCACGCACCATGTAACAGAATACGGGACTCAGCGAGAAACGGTAGCCGTTGGAATTGATGCCCTCGATGATGAAGAAACGGTAGTTGTCGTTGCGGTGAGTGGAGTAGGCGACCGTACCGCCAACCATCCACGTACCTTTTTCGATAAATGCCGAGGGATTGCGTTCGAATCCGCGGTCGTAACGTTGGGCCGCGGCGCTCGATGCCGCAGCTGCGAAGAGCAGCAGAAGTAATATTTTATTCAATCGTGACATCTGTTATAATGGGCTGTTCGGGGGCCGCAGCCCCCGAGTAGTCTATTCATATAGGTGTAGCGGCCTTCGGCCATCGCCTGAGGCAGCGTTGAGGTGAAGTATGCCCCGGCGTTGTTTACGCTGCGGTAATATATGTCGAAAGGCTGGGCACTGAGTGTGAACTCACTGGCTTCGTTGCGCGCCCACAACGCTATGCGGTCGTCTTTCGACCACGAGGTGCTGCGGCCGTCGTCGTTGATCTGGGTACGGGTCTGCTCCCCGCCGACACGGAACCCTACGGTGACGGGACCGGCATCGGGATGCGGAAGCGTGTCTTTTGCCGTGCATGATGCGAGCAAAGTGAGAGCAAGCGATATGGCGAAGACGAAAAGTCTGTACATCTGTTGTTATGTTGTTTTATGGCACTGTGTTTTTATAACACTGTGGCGGCGTACCGCTTGTTTTCGGTTTGCATTTTGTGCTCCAAAAGTAGTAACACTGAGATTGAAAAGGAAATAAATTCAACGAACGGGCATATTTTGATCATGAAAACCCAAGACGGCTCAACCGCCGGATGATGAATATGATGTGCGCCGGAGACGGAAACGGCGGGATCGGATGATGTTCCAACATCCGACCTCGCCGTGACGGTCGCTGTTATACGATATCAGTTTTTGAGGTACTTGTCGAGCCAGCCGAAGAACTCGCGGTTCCATACCATCGAGTTCTGTGGCTTGAATACCTGATGGCCCTCGTTCTTGAACTCCACGAGTCGGGCGTCGAGCCCCTTTAGGCGTGCTGCGGTAAAGGCTTCGAGCGACTGCGTGTAGGGTATTCTGAAGTCGAATTCGCCGGTGAAGATCAGTATGGGCGTATCCCACTTGTCGACGAACTTGTGGGGCGAGTTCTCATACGAACGCATGGCCGTGGCGTTCTCCTTCTCCCAGTATGGGCCGCCATAGTCGTGGTTGATGAAGAAGAGCTCCTCGGTCTGGCCGTACATGGATTCGAAGTCGAAGATGCCGCAGTGCGAGATGAAGGCCTTGAATCGGCCCTCGTGGTGCCCGGCAAGGTAATATACCGAATATCCGCCGTACGAGGCTCCGACACATCCCATGTGGTCGGTGTCGCACCACGGCTCGCGTGCCACGTCGTCGATGGCCGAGAGGTAGTCGCTGATGTTCTGCCCCGAGTAGTCGCCCGAGATCTGCTCGCGCCACTCGCTGCCGAACGAAGGGCATCCGCGACGGTTGGGCGCCACGACGACATATCCCTGTGCCGCCATGAGCTGGAAGTTCCAACGGTAGCTCCAGCCGTTGGTGACGGTGCTTTGCGGGCCGCCCTCGCAATAGAGCAGCGTGGGGTATTTCTTCGCGGGGTCGAAGTCCGGGGGCAGGATCACCCATGTGAGCATCAGCTTGCCGTCGGTGGTGGTTACCCAGCGCTTCTGCACTTCGCCCATGTGTATGTTGTCGTATATCTCCTTGTTTACGAACGTTATCTGCTCGCCCTTGCCCGAGGCCAGATCCATCGCGAAGAGCTCGTTGTCACGGCTTATGGTCATGATGGCGGCTATGCATTTTCCGTTTTGCCAGCTGAACGACGATATGTGGTGGTCGCCCGAGGTGAGTACCTTGACTTCAGCGTCGGCACCGTTGCCCGAGGCTGGTACGGCTACCGAGCATATCTGCTGCGTGCCCTCGATGGCCGAGATGAAGAGCAGGTTGTCGTTGTCGGTCCATGCGACGTTCTGGGCGCTGTGGTCAAAGTTTGCGGAGAGATCAGTGATCTTCTCCGTGCCCGTGTCGTATATCATCAGACGGTCCTTGTCCGATTCGTAGCCGGGGGTGGCCATCGAGCGGTAGGCTATGCGCTTACCGTCTGGTGACCATACGGGGTAGCGGTCGTAGCCTACTGCCTCGGCTACGTCTATACGCGGAGCTGCCGGGTCGTTCGAAAGGCCGCCCGTAAGGGGCTTGTTGATGTTTACGGTCGAGCCGTCGGCCGTGTCATAGACGTATATGTCCGAGTCGGTCGAGACGGCATAGGCCGTACCCGTGAGCTTCTTGCATGTATATGCGAGCTTTGTGCCGTCGGGGCTCCACGCAATCTCCGAGGCGTCGAAGTAGGGTGCCAGCGGGGCGTCCCATGCGGCATCCTCACCGAGTATGTCGACCGGATTGATGAGGCCCTCGGGACGGATGTCGGCAATGAATATATGGCTGTAGTCGCCCTCGTCCCAATAGTTCCAGTGTCGGCACATCAGGTCGTCGTATATGCGTGCCTGCGACTTGTCCATATCCTTGTAGACGTCGGCCGAACGTCGGTCTGCGGCGTGAACCTTGCGCGTGAAGAAGAGTTTCTGCTCGGTGGGGGCTATGCCGTAGGCGTCGATGCCCTCGTGTATGTCGGATACCTGACGTACGTCGCCGCCGTCGGGGTTCATCGACCACACCTGCATCGTGCCGCTACGGTCGGAGAGGAAATAGATGCGTTTCGAGTCGCTGTTCCACTGCGGCGAGGAGGCGTTCGACGAGGTGTCGGTCAGGGCGCGTTCGCTGCCCGTCGCCATGTCGTGCAGGAATATAACCGTGGTGCCCTTGTTCTCCTGCATGTCGTGGCGGGTGACCGTATATACGGCCATCGTGCCGTCGGGCGAGAGGGCCGCCTCGCCCAGACGTCCCATCTTCCACATCACTTCGGGTGTGAAGCGTGCGGCGCTGATCTCTTCGGCCGTGAGCAGACCCTTCGGGCTGCTCGATTCGGGCACTGTCTGCGTAGAGCACGAGGCCGCGGCCAAGGATGATGCGATCATAACGATTGATATTGCTTTTTTCATGGTTTAGAGTGTGTTTGTCTTGTAATCTTAACATGCCTTCATGCGCCGCGCCAGCCGCTTTGAAAGCGATTTGGCGAAACGCGTCTCCGGCCTTCATATCACGAAATACGGCAGGCGGCGATGCGCGACGGAAACTCGGAGCGGAAAACTTCGGCAGCGAATCTTCTGCGCTGTGGCCTTTGCATATCTTTTTTCGTATCTTTGCAGTCGCGCCGCCGCACCGATGGCGGCCTCGGACATAATGGATACTTACACAATATACTTTGCCGATGTGAGCGTCGTAATCACGTCGCAACCTCTTCCGTCGATATATTCCGTTATGGAGTGTGACGACGAACTGCGTATTTCGCGCACGAATTTAGTTAAAAAAGCCGAAACGGACAAATATATCGCCGTCCTGACGCCCGATGTCGAGCGTACGATGGCCTCGCTGGCGGCACAGTTCGTGCAGGTCGAGGCTGCGGGCGGCGTGGCCGTGGACGGTCTGGGGCGCCGGTTGCTGATACGCCGCAACGGCCGCTGGGACCTTCCGAAGGGACACCGCGAGGCAGGCGAGTCGCTCGAGGCGTGTGCCGCGCGCGAGACCGAGGAGGAGACGGGGGTGCATGTGGCCTCGGTGGGGGGGCTGCTCTGCACGACCATACACTGCTACAACCTATACGGCCGCTGGGAGATGAAGCATACGTCGTGGTTCGAGATGCGGGCGGCCGAAGGCTCCGTGCTGCGTCCGCAGGGTGAAGAGGGTATCGTCGCGGCCGAGTGGGTCGATGACGCGGAGGTACGGCGGCGAATTAAGATGTCGTTTCCCACAATTCGGGAGGTGTTCCGTACGTTATATGAAAGGGAAGGCCGCACCGAGGCGGCAAGTGTGTAAAAAACTCTGAACGTTATGGTTAAGATACTATGGGTGGATGACGAGATAGAGCTTCTGCGTCCGCATGTCTTTTTTCTTAAGGGCAAGGGTTACGAGGTGGATACCTGCAACAACGGTTACGACGCCATCGACATGGTGCGCGCCACACCCTACGACCTGATAATCCTCGACGAGATGATGCCCAGCATGACGGGCCTCGAGACGCTTCCGCTGATCAAGGAGGTGCGGCCCACCACGCCCGTTATCATGGTGACCAAGAGCGAGGAGGAGAACATCATGGACAAGGCGATCGGATCGAAGATCGCCGACTACATAATCAAGCCCGTCAACCCCAATCAGGTGCTGCTCTCGATCAAGAAGTGCGTGCATTCGCAGCAGCTGGTGACCGAGCAGACTACGGCCGACTACCGTGCCGAGTTCGGGCGCATATCGAACATGTGCCAGATGGCCTCGTCATTCGGGGCATGGTGCACGCTCTACCGCAAGATCACGGGGTGGGAGATCGACCTCTCGGACTCGATGGACCAGAGTATCAAGGAGGTGCTCGTATATCAGAAGAGCGAGGCCAATCAGGAGTTCTGCAAGTTCGTGCGCCGCAACTACTACAACTGGATCAACAAGCGTGTGGACGAGGAGGAGATACCCGTCATGTCGCACACGCTCATGCGCAAGAAGATCCTTCCCGACGTGGAGTCTCACGGCCGTACGACGCTGCTTCTGATCGACAATTTCCGTTACGACCAGTGGCGGTCGATCAGTTCGCTGCTGAGGGGGTATTACGACGTTGAGGTCGACGACTTCTACTGTGCGATCCTGCCTACGGCCACGCAATATGCGCGCAATGCGATCTTTGCGGGCCTGATGCCCCTTGCCATCGACAAACTCATGCCCAACAAGTGGCTCAACGATAACGAGGAGGGCGGCAAGAACCAATACGAGGAGGAGTTCCTTTCGCGTCAGCTGACATCATGTGGCAAACGGTGGCGCTGGACCTTCGACAAACTGGTGCGTCCGGAGGCGGGGCGCAAGCTCATCGACAACATACAGCGCATCTACGATGCCGATTTCTCTGTTATCGTATATAACTTTCTGGACATATTGTCGCATGCGCGTACCGAGACCGACATCATCCGCGAGTTGACCGAGGACGAGGCGTCGTTCCGGTCGCTGACGCGCTCGTGGTTCGAGCATTCGGATCTGTTCGTGCTGTTGAAGCTGCTGTCGGAGCGCGGCCATACGGTGATCATAACCTCGGACCACGGTACGATACGTGTGGACAATCCTGTTAAGGTGACGGGCGACCGCGAGACCTCGCCCAACCTGCGCTACAAGACGGGGCGCAACCTGCAGTACAACTCGCGCGAGGTGTACGAGGTGCTGCGGCCGGAGGACATACAGCTCCCGCGCATAAATCTCTCGTCGAGCTACATCTTTGCCTACAACACCGATTTTCTGGTCTACAACAACGATGCGAACCGATTCATACGATATTATCGCAATACGTTCCAGCACGGCGGCATCTCGATGGAGGAGATGATCGTGCCGTACATAGTATTGAAACCCAAATTATAACATTATAACTTTTACATGAAAAAGATTGAGATCGAATCGCTCTCCGAACTGCCGAAGGTGGCCGAGGCGGTGTTGGGGGAGTTGCGCGGCCGCAGTGTCGTGCTTTTCCGCGGCCCTATGGGGGCCGGCAAGACGACCCTCATAAGCCGCATAGCGGCGGCTCTGGGCGCCGAGGATACGGTGACAAGCCCCACGTTTGCGTTGGTGAACCAGTACGAGGGTGAGGGCGGCCGACGAATATACCATTTCGATTTCTACCGTATAAACAACGTCGAGGAGGCTCTCGATCTGGGATACGAGGAGTACTTCTATTCGGGAGATCTCTGTCTGGTCGAGTGGCCCGAGAAGATCGAGCCGCTGCTTCCGGAGGATGCCATGACGGTCACGATCACGGTTGGCGAGGACGAGCACCGCCGCTTCACGATCGACTGACCGGCCGATCCGGCCATGACCGATATGGATATCTGCCGCGGATGTTGCGTCCGCTGAAACTGTCGTCATGCCGTGGCGGTGTCTGGAGTTGCGATATGTTGTCCGCACGCGCACAAAAGAGTCTTTTTGGCGTCGTGCGGATATTTTGTGCCATCGTGGGCGGTATATCCTTGTGTCGCTGTGGCCGACATGTGGGGGCAACTCTTTCGACGATTTGCAGATACGAGTTTTTTGTGATATTTTTGACGCTGATTTTTCGGCTGCCGCGAGCTGTGAATGCAGTGCGAAGGCCATAACGGTTAAGAACAAAACAACGAATATATTGTAATGAAGGGATTTTTCAAACGTATTCTTTTTGCCTGCGTCGCCTTGGTTGCGGCTCTGCCGTCGTGGGCGCAGCTCGAGCCTGTCAAGTGGAGCACTTCGGTGGATGAGCTGGAGACGGGCCTTTACCGTATAGTATTCACGGCGACGGTGGATGCGGGCTGGCATATCTACGATCTGGGCCCGTACGAAATGGGCGGCCCAATGGCTACGTCGTTCGAGTTTACGCCCGACGGGGCGTACACGCTCGATGGCGGGGTATATGCCTTGGCGGAGGCTCACCGCGAGTTCGATCCCATCTACGAGATGGAGATAGGATATTATGAGGGCCGCGCGCAGTTCGCACAGAATGTGCGTTGCACGGATGGTGTCGTGATAGCCGTTACGGCCGACTGGATGGCGTGCAACGAAACTAACTGTGTCACGGGCGACAACGACTTCTCGATTGAGGTCGGAAAGTCTGTCGCTTCGGCATCGGCTCCGGCAACCGACAACTCTGCCAAAGCTGCGGCGAACGAATCAAAGGTCTCGGCCGCTGCGCCGGCCTCGTCGGGCGGTTCGCTATGGGGATATATCCTGAGCGCGATAGGCTGGGCGCTGGTGGCGCTTCTGACGCCGTGCGTCTTCCCGATGATCCCGATGACGGTGTCGTTCTTCCTGAAGGGTTCGGGCTCGGCCGCCGCGGGGCGTTTCCGCGCACTCATGTACGGACTGTTTATCGTTATACTCTATACGGTGCCCATCGGCATCATAATCCTCATCACGTGGCTCGTGGGCGGTGATGTGGTCACGGCCGACATATTCAACTGGCTGGCGACGCACTGGCTTCCGAACCTTATCTTCTTTGCCGTCTTCATGATCTTCGCCGCCTCGTTCTTCGGTGCGTTCGAGATCGTGCTGCCCGAGAAACTCGTGAACGACAGTGACTCGAAGTCCGACAAGAAGGGCCTTGCGGGCATATTCTTCATGGCTCTGACGCTGGTGCTGGTGTCGTTCTCGTGCACGGGACCCATTGTAGGCTCGGTGCTCATACAGTCGACCTCGGGCGAGTTCTGGACACCGATCATAACCATGCTGGCATTCTCGGTCGTGTTCGCGCTTCCGTTCACCCTGTTCGCTCTCTTCCCCTCGTGGCTCAAGAAACTGCCCAAGAGCGGCGGCTGGCTCAACTCGGTGAAGGTCGTTCTGGGATTTGTCGAGCTGGCGTTGGGCTTGAAGTTCCTCAGCGTGGCCGACCAGACATACCACTGGGGTATTCTCGACCGTGAGGTCTATCTGGCCCTGTGGATCGTCATCTTCTCTCTGCTGGGTCTCTATCTGCTGGGCAAACTGCGCTTCAAGCACGACAGCGATATGCCGTATCTGTCGGTTCCGCGTCTGGTGCTGGCGATCATTACATTCGCATTTGTCGTATATATGGTCCCGGGAATGTGGGGCGCGCCCTTGAAGGCCCTGTCGGGATATATGCCGCCGATGCAGACACAGGATTTCGTCATGACGGCAGGCAGCGGCGTGGCGGCACCGTCGTCGCAGTCGTCAGCGCCCGAGACGGGTGTCAAGTACGGCGATGTGCTCAAATTGCCGCTCGGACTGGAGGGATTCTTCGATCTGGCCGAGGCCGAGGCCTATGCTGCCAAGGTCGACAAACCTCTCTTTGTGGACTTCACGGGTCACGGCTGCGTCAACTGCCGTGAGATGGAGGCGCGCGTGTGGTCGGATCCCCGTGTGCTGGAGCTGCTGCGCAACGAGTATGTGATCGTGGCTCTCTATGCCGACGATAAACTCAAGGTCGACGAGAGCGACTGGGTTACGACCGATACGGGCAAGGTGCTCAAGACGCTGGGCAAGATCAACTCATACTATGCGTTGAAGACCTACGGCGTCAATGCCCAGCCCTATTATGTTCTTCAGGGCCGCAACGGCGAGCCTCTGGTCGAGCCACGCGGTTATGATCTCGACGTGGATGCCTTCGTGCAGTTCCTTCGCAGCGGCGTGGAGGCTTACCGCAATAACAAATAGAGACTACACAACTTACAAAACGCCAAGAGGCCAACCTTTCCGGGTTGGCCTCTTGGCGTTTGCAATCGTGTCAATCGTACGATATGTTGTGCAGCGCCTCGATTTGGTCGTTGCCCTGCGTGTGGAAGATCTCCTGCAGTTGTTGGGGTGACATCTCCGTGTCGGGCTTGAAGTCGACTGACGACATGTAGCGCAATATCGACCGCATAAACTGCCGCACCTCGGGCAGGTCGGCCGCGGGCTGCAGGTCGGCCATGCATACGAGGAGCTTGCCTCTGCCTACGGTTGCCTCGAAGAGCAGTCCGAGACGGTGGTTGCGTTCGATGTTGTCGATCACCTGCACCGTGGGACGGTAGCCTTCGGGCATGGCGTCGAGAATGAGCGGGTAGCTGTTCTTGATGATGGCGTACCATTGCCAGTCGGTGTGGAAATCGGTCGGAAAGTCCTCGAAGAGCGGGTGTTCGGGGTCGGTGAGTATGCCGAGTGTGCCCGGAGATGGCTCCTTGTGCATGTTGTCGCAAATGCTCTTGAACATACGGTAATTCCAGTAGTCGGTCTGGAAGAGCCCGCCGACCGTTGCTTCGGCGCATTGTGTGCGGTCGGGCATCAGCAGCACCTTTTCGCCGCGTGCCAGTGCCTCGAGTGCTGCGTCGACAGTGCGTGTAACGGTTACCTTTGCGGCTGCGCTCTCGGCGGCAACGTCTACGGCCCCACGGTCGGGATATACCCAGAATGTGTAGCTGTTACGGTATGGCGTGCCCTTTATTTCGAGCGTAAGGCATACTTCATACGCCTTTTTTGACTCGGGCAGCAGCGTCGCGATTGTCCCTGCATCCAGCACTCCCTGCTTCTCCGGCTGCGGTTCGATTGTAATCGTGCCTGCGGCTATGGTACGGCCCTTATCTTGGCGGGAGAAGCGCCATGCGACCTTTCGGCCGGCGAGGTCAAGAGGCGAATAGTTGGCTATGCGTATGTCTCCATAAATATTATTGTCGGCAATCCAGCATACGCGGTCGCAGATGAACAGCGGCACTGTCTGGCTGCAGAACTCGCGCCAACGTTCGGGCGTGATGAGCCCCTTCGAGTCCATGAAAGCGTCGAGGATGCCGACGTATGCCGAACCCTGTCCCGGATAGTCCTGCAGGTCGAGCAGCTGGAAGCCGCCGAATCCGCGTGTGCGCAGGTCCATCTCTATGTCGGCGCGGTAGAGCCGTACGGCCCACTCGCCCGATGCGCGGGCGAAATCCTCGGCCTGCGACTCCATGCCGGCCTCGCGCAGGCGGCGGCGGAACTCCTCGAGATTCCACGGGGCAAGTACGCCCGTGTATTTGTCGATCTGTGCATAGTCGGGATATATCTGGAACTGCCCCGTCTCATGGCTTATGATGGGCACGGGACACGATGCTATGGCTTGCGAGAAGTCGGTACGGGTGTTGGGGTAGGTGTTGTTTATGATGCCACCCTCTTCGGCGTCGGCAAAGGAGAATGATCCGCGCGTATGGGTCGAGTAGTCGTCGGCCCAGCCGTTGCGGCAGGTGACAAAGTAATCCTCGCCTGCGGCGTGGCCGCGCGAGCCGAGATAGTTGTTCGAACCGTAGGCGTAGAGATGGCGGTCATCCTCGGCGCGGAAGCGCTCCACAAGCGCATTCATAACCTTCTGGTCGCCCGACATCTCGTTGCCGAGGGCGAACATCACGAATGATGCGTGGTTGCCGTAGGCACGCTGTATGGCTATACCATCCGTGGTGAGGAAGTTGTTGAGTCTATCGTCATTGCCGAGCGAACCCCATATCGGCAGTTCGGCCTGAAGGTATATGCCCTCCAAGTCGGCGGCCGTGAAACATGCCTCTGGCGGACACCACGAGTGGAAGCGGCAGTGGTTGATGCCGTAGTCGCGCAGCGTGCGGAAGTAGTGACGCCACGACTCGACGTCCATGGGCGTGTGTGCCGTAAGTGGAAAGACACATGCGTCGTGCTTGCCGCGCAGGAATGTCGTAAGGCCGTTTATGGAGAATTGTGTCCCCACGGCCGCGAACCGGCGCAGACCGAATGTCGTTTGGATTTCGTCGTGTCCCTCGATGCGGGCCGTAAGACGATACAGTGCGGGTGAGAACTCGCTCCACAGGAGCGCATTTTCACCCATCGGGAGCGTTATGTCGTACTCCGCGCGGCCGCGTTGCAGGGGCGCCGTTACGGCCTCGACGCGGTGTCGGCGCGGTGCGTTGAATGCCTCGGCCGAGAGTGTCAGGCGGGTGCCGTCGGCCAGATTCTCCGATCCGGCAACCGTAATCCTGACACGTGCGCTTTGGGCCTCGGGGTCGGGATTGACGCTTATGTCGGATATGTGTACTGCATCTGCCGCCTCGAGTTCAATGCGTCCCAATATGCCGTTCCAGTTGGTCTGTGTCGACTCGGAGCAGGCATGGGAGCTGTTGCGTACCTGTGCGGGAATGCTCTCGCCGTTGTCGACACATACGGTTATGCGGTGGCGGCCTGCGGTGAGGTATTGCGTCAGGTCATAGCGTTGCGGCGCGGAGATGCGGCTGTCGGAACCGACATACTCACCGTCTACCCATACGCGCGTCGGGCGTGTGCGCTCCAGCGTAAAGGTTATCGTGCGACCCTGCCACTCGGCGGGAATATCGACCTGTCGGCTGTACCACGCAGGTCCCGTGTAGGTGTAGCGGCGAGAGAGGTGTGTCGTCTCGCTGCGGTTGTCGTTGCGGTAACCCTTGCCGTTCGTGTCGGTCGTACCCGGAAGGGTGACGCTGTCGGGCAGCTCCCGGTCGGTGTAACCTTTGGCCTGTCCCGCACCGTCGGCGTCGAGCGCGAAACTCCAGCGTCCGCCGAGATCAATCGTCATGCGGCCGACATCCTGTGCCGTGAGCTGTTGGCACAGCAACAGCATCGTCAGTAGTGGTATTATTCTCATGTCGTAAATGGTATTTGTCCGGTTGGTAACAACAAAGATAACAAACCGGCGATGCAAAGGCAAGTCAAACCTGCGGTTTTACGGGGCGGATGTATCGCTGTGCCGTTTCCATGACGCTCCTGATCCCATTTTTAATGGCCCTTTATCGGATAAATCTCCAATATTTTCCTCTGTTTCGCCATGCGTATGATTGTGCCGCAGACGACAATTATTTCCATGAAGGGTATATTTCTTCCATGATTCGCGGAAGAGAGGCTGACGTATGGCGGGCGGTGTATTGTAAAAATTTTTAATAAATGTTTTGGCGCGCGTTTCGCCCTGACGGCACATAGCGTCATGGGCGGCCTCTTTTCGAATTTTTCCGGCTGCTGTTATTCCGCTGACTAATATTGCTATATGCACGTCGACGCTGAACCTATGCGGTGAAAATGCAATTTGTCTTTTCCCGCGTAACATTATTTGCTCTTTATACGGTTTAGTATTAAAAGTGTTATTGGCCTTTTTTTTATAAAAAACCGAATGGCTAAATTTACCAATCGAAAGAGTGGAGATATAGAAACGAAAAATTTATAATAAAATAATTATGTCTGAAATGTTGCTTGAATGCAAATAATGATTAACTTTGTAAATGAAGAAGGAAGTGTAATAATGCCCGAAAACAGGTTATATTATTTGACCGCGTCATTGGACAAATGCGCGCGGAGACATGAGGAGGGAAAATTGCCCCCCCCCTATCGGACATGTCATTTTGTTGTAAATCACAGTTTTGTAGAGTACAAGCGCGGCAAATCGGGCCGTGGATGCAGTCGGTGTGACATGTAGGTGATACAGTGTCGCATCGATTATCGTGTTTTGTTGTATTCGATCAGCGGCGGGCGGCGGAGCCCGTGAAAATGGCCGTATCGTTGTATGCTTGACGATGATACGAGAACGACAGCATATTCCCTGTGTCCGTAAAGGGGGCTTTCGCTTGGTGCGAAGGTATCCTGCGATTGCGGGTTGGGAAAGATTTGAACCAACCGTTTTGAACCTAAAATAAAGAACAACTCTAACCTAAATGTTTATGCCTATGAATAGAGCCTAACTACGATCCTTTAACTACATCACCATTGCATACTTAATGTTCGGATCAATGTGTGGAGTCCGAATTTGACAACGTATTGCACAGGCACCTTGACGATGCGGTGCAGAACGTTGTATGGAGATGTATATACCATTTATCAGACAAAACCATCAACCTAACTAAATTTCTAACCATGAACAGATTCAACGTGAGAAAACCCTTACTGTCCGTAGTGATGCTGTGTGCTATGGGCATTGTTGGGTGTAAAGACGATTCGACGGCAGGCGGCGGACAACCATACGATCCGTCTAAGCCCATCGAATTGACCGATTTCTATCCTAAGGAAGGAAAGTATCAGGAGAAGGTGATTCTGCAGGGCAGCAACTTCGGAACCGATCCGAGTGCCATCAGAGTCTATTTCAACCAGCGTCCGGCTGCCGTTATCGGCACTACCGGAAGCGAGATCTACGTTCAGGCGCCGCGTCTGCCGGGAGACGAGTGTAAGTTGTCTGTTGTCATCGGCGAGGACTCGGTGGTGTACAACGACATCTTCCTCTATGAGTCGTCGATGACCGTGGCTACGGTCGTGGGCAACGGAACGAAGATCTACAAGGCCGGAACATTGGCCGAGGCTCAGGTCTCGCCCTACTATTGCTGTGTGGATGAGAGCGGCAACGTATTCGTGATCAGCCGTAACGGTGATGAGGGCGACGTTTCGACGATCGCCCGTATAGACGAGGTGAACAGCGAGTTGGTAACGCTCGCTTCGAATACCATCGGTAACGTACCGTGCGTCGACCCTGAGACTCAGGTCGTATCGTTTGCCACGGAGACCACCATCGGCTCGTTCATGACGCTCGACCCCAAGGAGATGTGGGCTCCGCGTTACCGCGAGATGAAGTGGCCTGCAGGAATACCTGCGCAGATAACCAGCGGTTACAAGCACTGTATGGTGGTGAATCCCGACGACGGATACATCTACTGCCGTTTCTATTTCGGACAAGTGGTGCGTATTGACCCCAAGAGCTACGAGACGACGGTTATCGCCGTAACGCCGCAGGGTGACAGCTACGGTCTGTCGTTCAATCCCCAGCACCCGAATATCCTCTATATCACGATGGACAGCAACGGTCTGGCATACGAGACGCCTCAGGGTACGCTCGGTACGGCCAACAGTATCTGCTGCATCGACGTGTCGGCCTACAACGGATATGACGATCCGGCAGAGGCACAGGCTGCATGTCTTGAGACCTTCGAGCGTCTGTCGTCGCCCCAGACGTCGGGCGGCCACCGCGACGGCAAGCTGGAGAATGCGCAGTTCCGTCGCCCGTTCCAGATGTTCTGCGACGCCGATGGCAACATGTATATTGCCGACTGCGATAACCAGTGCATTCGCCGCATGGTGATTGATAGGGACAATTACCGCACCGGAACCGTCGAGACGGTACTCGGTATGCCGGGTACGGCAGGCTGGCAGGACGGTACCGAGGAGGAGGCTCTGTTCCAGTATCCGCGCGGTATTGGTATTGCCGAGGACGGTACGGTTTACGTAGCCGACTATGGCAATGCCCGTATACGTAAGCTCTCGATTAATTAACCCTTAACGACACAACTGATATGAAATATTCAGCATTTATATGTTCCCTATTTATATTCTTATTTATAGGTGTACAGTCGATCTTTGCCCAAGAGTATACGATGAAGGGTAAGGTATCGGACAGCAACGGTCCGTTGGTCGGCGCCAGCGTGGTGGTGAAGGACAACCCCGCCATCGGTACGATGACCGACTCGGACGGTATGTTCACGATAAAGGTTTCGCGAGGCAGCACGCTGCTGTTCTCGTATCTGGGATACAAGGACGTCGAGTATCTGGTGACCAAGCAGGAGCAGAACCTCGACATCAAGTTCACCGAAAGTGCCACCGAAGTGGAAGAGGTGGTGGTGACGGCACTCGGTACGCAGCGTAAGATTTCGACGCTGTCGGCCGTGACGAGTGTCGACGTAAATGACCTCCAGCAGCCGGTGGCTTCGGTGGCCAACCTCCTCGGAGGACGTGTTGCTGGTGTGATCTCGACCATGTCGAGCGGTGAGCCCGGTAAGAATATCGCCGACTTCTGGATCCGCGGTATCGGTACCTTCGGTGCCAACGCCTCGGCTCTGGTGCTTATCGACGGTCTGGAGGGTGACATCAACTCACTCGACCCGGCCGATATCGAGAGCTTCTCGGTGTTGAAGGATGCCTCGGCAACGGCCGTGTACGGTGTGCGAGGTGCAAACGGCGTTGTGTTGATCACCACCAAGCGCGGTAAGATCGACAAGCTGGAGATTACGGCCCGTGTGGCCTTCACGCTCTCGCATCTGAAGCGTCTGCCCAATTATGTCGGTGCATACGAGTATGCACAGCTGGCAAACGAGGCCCGCGCCGTCCGCGGCGAGGAGCCCCTCTACTCGGATATCGAGATGAACATTATCCGCAACGGTCTGGATCCCGACCTCTATCCCGATGTGAACTGGCAGGACGAGATCATCAAGCACAACTCGTGGAAGCAGAGCTACTATGTCAGCGCACGAGGCGGTGCACAGGCCGCACAGTACTTCCTTAGTTTGGGTGCCAGCATCGAGGATGCGGCCTACAAGCAGGACAAGTCGAGCATCTACAGCTCGAACGTAGGTTACAATACCTATTCGTATCGTGCCAATATCGACATCAACCTGACCAAGACGACGAAGATCTACTTCGGTTCGGACGGCTTCCTGAAGGTTCAGAACGAGCCCGGTGTTGCCAATACCGACTATATATGGCAGGCACAGGCGTCGATCAACCCTTTGCGTCTTCCCACGATGTACTCTAACGGCCAGATGCCGGCCGTAGGTTCCGGTTCGGAGACCTCTCCCTACGTGATGATCAACCAGATGGGCCGCCGCTCGTCTCAGGAGTTCTCGGGCAAGGTGACGCTGAACATCGAGCAGGACCTGTCGATGATAACCAAGGGTCTTAAGATCCGTGCACAGGGCGCATACGATATTACCAGCTGGTTCAATGAGTCGCGCCTTATCCAGCCCGCGCTCTATGAGGCCGTAGGCCGTACGCAGGATGGTGAACTCGTGACGATTCTGCGTGTTCCCGAGCAGGCCGCATCTTACGGCAAGAGCACTGACCAGTATCGCAAGTACCACTTTGAGAGTACGTTGAACTATGACCGCGTCTTCGGTGACGACCACCGTGTATCGGCTCTGGTTTACTACTACATGAGCGACGAGAAGACGGCAAGTTCGGGTACCACCAACATGAACTCTATCCCGATGCGCTATCAGGGTCTGTCGAGCCGTATCACCTACGGTTTCCGCGATACCTACATGATCGACTTCAACTTCGGTTATACGGGTTCGGAGAACTTCCAGCCGGGCCGCCGCTTCGGATTCTTCCCCTCGGTGGCTCTCGGATGGGTCCCCACGCAGTATGAATTCATGCGCCGCGGCCTTCCCTTCCTGAACTTCCTCAAGATCCGTGCATCGTACGGTACGGTAGGTAACGACCGTCTGGCCGGAAACCAGCGATTCCCATATCTGACGCTCGTAAACCGCGGTTCGGTGTCGCCGTTCGGCTCGACCGCAGTCGAGAGCCTTATCGAGTCTTATATCGGTGCCGACAACCTGTTGTGGGAGAAGGCTATCAAGGCCGACCTCGGTATCGAGGGCCGTCTGTTCGGCGACAAGGTCAACTTCGTTGTCGACTTCTTCAACGACAAGCGTGACGGTATCTTCCAGCAGCGTGTGCAGGTGCCCGAGTACGTGGGTCTTATCTCTCAGCCCTACAGTAACGTGGGTGCCATGAGAAGCTACGGTGCCGACGGTAACATCAGCTTCACGCAGCGTCTGGGCAAGAATACGTGGTTGACTCTGCGAGGCAACTTCACCTACTCGAAGAACGATGTCGAGAACTGGGAGGAGGCCAACCCCGCATATCCTTATCAGGAGGCTTCGGGTTATCCCTACGGCGTAGTCCGCGGTTACCAGTCACTGGGCCTGTTCAAGGATGAGTACGATGTCGAGACCAGCCCCATCCAGACCTTCGGTACGGTTATGCCGGGTGATATCAAGTATCGTGACGTCAACGGTGACGGCCGTATCGACGCCGATGACATGGTGCCCATCGCATACAGCTTCAACCCGCTGTTGATGTATGGTTTCGGAGGTGAGTTCCAGTACAAGAACTTCACGATCGGTGTGCTCTTCAAGGGTACGGGACGTACGGATTATTTCCGCGGCGGTACGGGTTACACCCCCTTCTACGGGGGACGTACGGGTAACGTGCTGACTCAGGCGGCTGACCCGCGCAACCGTTGGATCCCGATGGAATACGCTGTGGCAAACGGTATCGACCCGAGTCTTGCAGAGAACCCGAATGCTCTCTATCCCCGTTTGCAGTATGGTCTGAACAACAACAATTCACAGACGTCGGACTTCTGGAAGGGTGATGCACGCTATCTGCGTCTGCAGGAGATTACGCTCAACTACAACTACAAGGCCAATGCGCTGAAGAAGGTCGGTATTTCGTCGATCGACTTCCAGTTGGTGGGCAACAACCTCTGCGTTTGGGACAAGGTCAAGATATTCGATCCCGAGCAGGCTACCAGCAACGGTAAGGTATATCCTCTCCCGATGACGATAACCTTCCAGATGTATGTCCATTTCTAACCTTAAAAATGAGATTTAAGATGAAGCGATTATATATGATAGTTCTGTCGCTGGCGGTTGCTTCGATGTTCGGGTCTTGCAACTTCCTTGATGTAGACAGATATTTTTCCGATGAGATAAAGATCGACTCGGTATTCAACAGTACGCGAAATGTTGAGGCCTACATGTGGGGTATCACGAACTATTTCGGTGACGAGGGCTCGATCCATCAGAATGCCGACACTCCGGGTCCGTTGGCTACCGACGAGGCTTTCACCATGTACGAGACTCTGCACGGCTATAACGGTCTGCGTCTGGTGTTGAACGAGATCAACGCCAGCAACCTCTACTCTTTCGAGACGATGTACCGAAACTCATACATTGCCATCCGCAAGTGTAACACTCTGTTCCAGCGCATTGACGAGGCTGCCGACATGACGGCCATTGACCGCGCCGAGATCATGGCGACGACGCGCTTCCTGCGTGCATACGCCTACTATAAGATCCTGACAGTCTTCGGTCCCCCGATCATCGTCGGTGACGAGGTTATCCCCTCGAACGAGGAGCTCGTCGCATACGACTGCACGCGTTCGACCTATGACGAGGCTGTGGAGTATATCTGCTCGGAGCTTGAGGCTGCGGCCGTATCTCTGCCCGCGACGCGTCCGATCATGGAGTTCGGCCGTCCGACGAAGGGTGCTGCCTATGGACTTATAGCCCGTATCCGCCTCTATCACGCCAGCCCGCTGTTCAATGGCGGAGCCGCAGCCAAGCGTTGCTTCGGTACGTGGAAGCGCAGCTCGGATGACGCATACTATGTATCTCAGACCTATGACGAGTCGCGTTGGGCTCTGGCTGCCGCCGCTGCCAAGCGCGTGATGGACATGACCAACGGCGGAGCCCCCATGTACCGTCTCTATACGGTTGAGGCCGATTCGGATACGCCGGCTCTTCCGGAGGGCGTGACGAGCGATCCCAACTACTATGAGCCGTGGCCTGTCGGAGCTGCCGGTATCGACCCCTATCGTTCGTATTCGGAGGGTTTCAACGGCGAGGCCGTGCTTGCAACCAACCCCGAGTATGTATGGGCCCGCAACAGCGGTACGCTCGTTGCCAATACGCGGATGGCATTCCCGCTGAAGGCCGGCGGTTGGAGCGGTATGGCTCTCCCGCAGAAGATTATCGACAACTTCGCAATGGTTGACGGCCGTTCGATTGACAACTCGAGCGAGAAGTATCCCTACTCGGAGAGCGGTTTCACCACGCAGCAGAAGAACTTCTCGGGTTACCGTCTCAACAGCGGCGTATTCAACATGTACAACAACCGTGAGATGCGTTTCTACGCTTCGGTAGGTTTCAGCGAGTGCTACTGGCCCTGCAGTTCGAGCACCACGTCGGGACTCTACAACCTGACCATTACCTACTACTACGATTCGGCCAACGGTAAGCTGAACAGTGCTACCGACTATACGCCTACGGGCTATGTGATCAAGAAGTTCATCCACCCGTCGGATGCATGGGACGGAACGAATGCCCGCCGTATGGACAAGGCCTTCCCGATAATCCGCTATGCAGACATTCTTCTGATGTATGCCGAGGCGCTGAACAACCTGACCACGACCCATACCGTACAGTTGGGCGAGCAGACCTATACCGTATCGCGCGACATTCAGGAGATCCGCAACGCCTTCGATCAGGTGCGTCACCGTGCCGGTCTGCCGGGCCTGTCGGACAGCGATCTGGCAAGCGTCGACCACATGCAGGAGTTGATCGAGCGTGAGCGTATGATCGAGCTTCTGCACGAGAACCATCGTTACTTCGACGTACGCCGCTGGGGTATATACGAGGAGGTCGAGAGCGAACCCGTTACCGGCATGAATGTCGACAGCGGCAAGGCCGGATTCTATACCCGCGTTATCCCCCATACCTCTCGTATCGGCTCGCGTCTTGTGAACAAGAAACTCATGTTCCTGCCGCTGCCTCTGAGCGAGATCCGCAAACTCCCGTCAGTGGACCAGAACCCGGGATGGGAAGACTAATTGTTTCACGGATAAAAAGTTGAGATTATGAAATTCAGATATATAATGACTGCTGCGGCTCTGCTCGGTCTCGTTGCCTGCAACGAGAACAAGGTCTTCGAGAAGGAGCAGTATAAGAATGTCTTCGGTTTCATCAGTGACACCGAAAACATGAACAGCAAGGTTTTCAGTCTTCACAAGACCGAGTCGGAAGGTTATCTGGCCTTTTCGATGGGCGGCACCAACAACATCACGGAGGATGTGACGGTGAACATCGTCGAAGATCCCGAGTTGATCGAGACGTACAACCGCAACAACTACGATCAGGAGGTTGCCAAGTATGCCAAGCCCATGCCCAAGGACAAGTATGAGATCACGTCGATGCAATGTGTCATCAAGGCCGGGGAGACTGGAGGCGTCATACCCGTTAAGATTCGTCCTGCGGGGCTTTCGCCCGACACGACCTATCTGATACCGGTGCGTGTCGATACCTACGATCGTTGTGAGATCAATCCCGAGAAGAGCTATCTTCTCTACAAGGTTCTTATCGAGAACCGTTGGGCTGTCGGTGACGGAACGACGAGCTATACGCTCCGCGGCAAGCGCCGCATTCTGGGCGACCAGTCGGAACTCTCGATGCCCGGAACAAAGATTCTCTTCCCGCTGACTGACAAGCGAGTACGTACGATGGTCGGGAACGAGGCCTATGCGGCCGACGAGGAGACGCTCTATCGCGGCGCCATGATACTCGAAATCGCCGACAACGGCAAGGTTAAGATCCTTCCGTATCGCGACGTAGAGGTCGTGCAGCTCGACAATGAGGATCCCGAGTATCCCAACAAGTTCTTTATCGAGGATGACGGATTCAACACCTACAAGACCTTCCTGTTGTGCTACCAGTACACGTTCGAGGGTGTCACTTACGTGATGAAGGAGGAGTTGCGTCTGCAGTTCAACCCCGACGATGAGGAAGACTATGAAGATGACCCTGTTGAAGAATAACTTAACAACCGAGTACAATGAAAAGATACATATTTAGTTTAGCTGCTCTGTTCGCCGCTGGCGCATTGACCTTTACGGCGTGCGACAACTATGACAGAACGGAGGTTGATTACGCTATATTTGTCAATCAGCAGTCTGTCACGATGTTCGTAGGCGAGCAGACCCAGTTGGTTGCGAGTCCCGCCGACGGCGGTACGTTCAACTGGTATACCGATGACGCCGAGATAGCAACTGTCGAGAACGGACTTGTGACGGCCGTGGGCGAGGGCGCAACCACGATATATGCCGAGCGTGACGGCATGACCTTCTATGTGGACGTGACGGTCCAGAACAAGATCGTGCTTACCGATATAAAGCTCAATTCGTATGATCTGCAGCTTACCATCGGCAGTACCTTCGAAATGTCGGTCGAGATGGTGCCCATCGATGCAAATGACGTATCACTCTCGGATTTCGAGTGGTGGTCGGATGACGAGGCTGTGGCCCGCGTAAACCTTGCCGGTGAGATTACCGGTGTCGGCGAGGGCAGCACTACGGTACATTATCGCAAGGGTACGATCGAGAAGACGGTTTCGGTTTACGTATCGACGACGCTTCCGTTCAACGGCCCGCATATCCTGAGTGCCGAGGCTCCTCTGGAGTTGTGGTTCCGTGATTTCGATATGGGCGGCAAGAATGTGGCCTTCTTTGACAACTCGTCGGGCAACAGCGGCGGCAGCACCTATCGTTCGGACGGTGGCGACACCAACAGTGCCGATGTGGATATCGAGGGTGCCGGCAATATCGGTTACACGGCTTCGGGCGAGTGGCTCCTCTACACGGTTGATGTGCAGGATGCCGGAACCTACTCAGTGGTTGTAAGTGCCTCGGGTAATGGCGGTACATACTATGTTGAGGTAGACGGCGTGAATGTCACCGGTGATCTTACGCTTAACGCTACGCCGGGCGGATGGGGCGATTACCAGCCCAATGCTCCGTTCGAGCTTGAGTTGACCGAGGGCATGCACAAGATCAAGTTCTACATGAGCAATGCCGCATACAACATTAACTTCTGGACGTTTACTTACAAGCAGTAACGTTAAGACAAAACAATCGGGGAGGCGAATGAAAATTCGCCTCCTTTTTTTGTAAGGTCGGCTCCGAGAGTGGGGTAGGGTGTGTGAATACCTCTGTGTTCCCGAAACGGCCGTATTACCGATATTACTTTGTGTATATGTCGGTCGGTTATGCGAAGGGCGTATCTTGCGGTTCGAGAAGCGGTCTGAATATACGGGCTTGAGATGTAAACCGAAGACATGTGAGTATTACGTGTCGAAGATGAGTGTCGAGAATGGGTGTCGATGAGAAGAGTATGGAATGTGGGTCATGTGAGTTGGAAAGATAGTCGGAGGCGTGTGTTGAAGACGTGGATGGGAAATGTCTGAGGGAAAGAGAGCGGGTGTGGAAGCAGAAGTAGGAGACAGAAAGGGAAGGGTGGTGTCGTTTGACGGGAAGGCGGGTACGAATTATGAATCTATGTGGAGAGGAAGGTGTGGGTATGAAAAAAGCGGGATGCATTTGCATCCCGCTTTGCTTCGACCGACTCGGCGTCCCCAAGGGACAACGTAGCGATCGTCTGCCGACGGAGGAGTTGCCCCCCCCCTGCGGACAGGCTATTTAACTGCGTTAACTATTGCTTCGAAAGCCTTGGGCTCGTTGAGCGCCAGATCTGCCAGAACCTTGCGGTTCAGGGCGACGCCTTTGGCGTTAACCTTACCCATGAATTCAGAATAGGTCATACCGTAGGTACGAGCGGCGGCGTTGATACGCGTGATCCACAGTGAACGGTAAGTCCTCTTTTTGATCTGGCGGTGTGCGTATGCAAACTGCAGACCTTTCTCGACAGTGTTTTTGGCTACTGTCCAAACGTTTCCCCTTGAACCAAAGTTACCCTTGGCAAGCTTCAAAACCTTTTTTCTCCTTGCGCGTGACGCAACAGCGTTAACTGAACGTGGCATAGTAAATAAGTTTTTGATGGAACTCGCAGCGGCACGATTCTCTCGTACTCTTTGGGGCTGCTTTGTCCCGCATTAATTTGTTAATAAAAAAGTTTCCGGCGGTCGGTTACTTTACGAGCAGGCTCTTGATCTTGGCCTCGTCGGCAGCCGACACGGTCGAAGCGTAGCAGAGATTGCGCTTCTGTTTCTTAGTCTTTTTGGTCAGGATGTGACTGTGATAAGCGTGCTTGCGCTTGATCTTACCTGTGCCGGTGAAAGTAAAGCGTTTCTTTGCAGCGGCATTAGTTTTCATTTTTGGCATTTTTCGAAAAAGTTAATTTAGTTAAACATAGCGTGCAAAGATACGCTTTTTTTTTGAATATGTGCGCGGCGAGGATATTTTTTACGTCGGCGGTGAGGCCATAGGTCGCCATGTTTTGCCTGAAAAGGATGTGAAGATAGCGTAACTCGGACGATTCAGATGCCGGCATTACGGTCGGGAGCGGCTGGTGTCGTCGGCTTTGGAGGATGTTTGTCGACTTCGTTGTTTGATGTGGATAAAAGGGAACTTTTTTTCTGAGATTACATTGGTGCGTGATTCGAGCAGGCAACCAAAAACACTTTCATTATTAAATATTTTATCTATTCTGGGTCGCGATTATTATTTGCGTCCTTTTTTTGTTGTAATCGTATTTTTCGGGGCAAAACGGACTTTCGTTGTTGAAATTATTTAAAAATAAAAATCATATCATGCGTTTAGTGCTGGAAATCAATGTGTAACGCACGAAAGTGGACCTTTTAATAAATTTGCTAACGAAAAAATGTTACCGTCAGAAGTAAGAAAAATTTGCAACCATAAAATTAAATATTAAATTTGCATTACCGAAACTTCAACCGACATAGTACTCGTAAGAGCAAAAAAATGATGTTCGTTTTGCTTGTGGAGTGCATGTCGTGTTTATGTTAATGGGGAAACGGTTGTCGAGCCCGTTTGTAAAAAAAAGTCTCGACACTAACCTTTTTTTAACCTAATTATTAAATTATGGTCAATTTCTACTCATTCTCAAAGAATGTAGGGGGGGGGAAATTCCGAAATTCTGTGATTTCAGTATTTACCGTTGTATTGTTATGCTTTTCGGTAAATGCCAATGCGCAGAATATAACCGTTACGGGTACCGTTACTGACGCTAACGGCCCGATGGTCGGAGTTGCCGTAATCGAGAAGGGTAACGAAACCAATGGTGTCGCTACCGATGTCGACGGTAAATATTCAATTCAGGTTCCCGCCTCTGCCGAGATTGTATTCGAGAGCCTCGGATATCAATCGCAGACGATCAAGGTCGGATCGAAGACCGTGATCAATGTCAAGATGGAAGAGAGCGCGCAGCGTCTGGACGACGTTGTGGTTACTGCTTACGGTACCCAGAAGCGAGCCTCGATCGTAGGTGCCATTCAGACTGTGGAGCCTGAGAACCTCGATGTGGGTACTACTGCTAACATCAGTAACACCCTTGCCGGTCAGATCGCCGGTATCATAGCTTATCGTCCTTCGGGCGAGCCCGGATATGATGCTTCGAGCTTCTGGATTCGCGGTATTTCGTCGTATCAGGGTACCACGACGCCGCTTGTGCTGGTCGATGGTATCGAGCGTACGCTGGATGACCTTGATGTTGAGCAGATCGAGTCGTTCTCGGTGCTGAAGGATGCATCGGCGAGCGCCATGTACGGTGTGCGCGGTGCCAACGGTGTTATCGTCATCACGACCAAGCGCGGTAAGATCGGTAAGCCGAGTGTAAACTTCCGTATCGAGCAGTCTATCCAGACGCCGACGCAGCTTCCCGAGTTCGCTGGAGCGGCCGACTACATGGATCTCTTGAACGAACTTTATGCCGAGGAGAAGGGTGCCGGTTCGTATGTTTACGCACCTACGGTTATGGAGCGTACGCGTACGGGTTATGACCCCGAGCTCTATCCCGACGTGAACTGGCTTGAGGCCATCACAAACAACCTTGCCGAGAATACGCGCGCCACGCTGAATGTGAACGGCGGTAGCGAAATCCTGCGTTACTCGTTGGTTGCGACCTATTTCCGCGAGCATGGCATCATGGCCGTCGATCCGAATGTGGACTTCGATACGGCTACTCGTCTTAACAAGTTCACGGTACGTTCGAACGTCGATGTGAACATCACCAAGACCACGTTGCTCGGTATCAGCATCGGCGGTTATTTGCAGCAGCTTCGCAAGAGTGCCCAGTCGACCGATACGGCATTCGATATAGCATTCCAGACTCCGAGCTTCGTGCACCCGCCCATCTATGAGAACGGCGCAATTCCTATCCGCTCGGGCCGTAACAACCCGTGGGCCGAGCAGACCCAGAAGGGTTACTCGCGTGTGACCGACTCGAAACTCGAGACTCTCGTTACGCTCGACCAGAAGCTGGACTTCATTACCGACGGCCTGTCGCTGAACGTGAAGTTCGCGTTCGATAACTACCAGAGCAAGACCCTTACCCGCAGCAAGACTCCCGATTACTATAATGTAGCCACGACACGTGACGAAAACGGCGAGCTGATTCTCGATATCGAGAACTACGGACAGGAGTTCCTCGGCACCTCGGCAAGCGGTACCTACGGCAACAACCGTACCTACCTCGAGGGCAGCATCCACTACAACCGCACCTTCGGTGAGAAGCACAATGTGGAGGGACTGTTGCTCTACATGCAGGACAGCTACGACAGCGGCAGCTACCAGCCCTATCGTCATCAGGGTTTCTCGGGCCGTCTGTCATACAACTATGACAACCGTTACGTAGCCGAGTTCAACTTCGGTTACAACGGATCGGAGAACTTCGCCAAGGGTCAGCGTTACGGATTCTTCCCGTCGGGAGCAATCGGCTGGATCATCTCGGAGGAGCCTTTCTTCAAGCCCGCCAAGCATATCTTCTCGACGTTGAAGCTGCGTGCATCGTTGGGTCTGGCCGGTAATGACCAGATCGGAGGTCGCCGTTTCGCATACATCACCACCATCAACGAGGATCAGGACGGCTATACGTGGGGCTACACGGGCGGTTACTCGCGCAGCGGTGTCACCGAGGGTGATCCGGGTATCAGCGACCTGTCATGGGAGACCGTACGCAAGGCCAATGTCGGTATCGAGATCGGTCTGTTCAACGAATTCAACCTGCAGTTCGATGTGTTCGACGAGTACCGTACCGATATTTTCATCCAGCGTTCGTCGATACCTACGCAGAACGGTTTCATCAACACTCCGTATGCCAACTACGGTATCGTGGACAACAAGGGATTCGAGGCATCGCTTTCGTGGAGCCACCGTTTCAACAAGGACTTCTATCTGCAGTTGCGCGGTACGGCATCTTACGCCAAGAACTGGGTTCGCGAGCGTGACGAGGCCGAGTCTCTGAAGGGAACCTATCGTAGCGCCACGAACCGTTCGGTGAACGAGCACTACGGATACGTTGCATTGCGCCTCTATGAGGACAGCGATTTCATCAACGGCGCGCTCGATCCGTCGCTGCCGCAGCCTGAGCTCGGTGCCGATCCCATGCCGGGAGATATCATGTATCAGGACCTTAACGGCGACGGTGTGATTACGGCCATGGACCAGACCTATATGGGTCATACGACTGCTCCGCGCTTCGTATACGGTTTCGGCGGTAACTTCATCTACAAGAACTTCGATTTCAACGTCTTCTTCCAGGGCGTAGGCGATGCATACAAGGTTATCGGCGGTGGTTCGAACTACTTCCTGCCCGGCTCGGGTCAGGGTATTCTGGGTAACCCCTATTCGAACTATCAGGATCGCTGGACCGTGGATAATCCTTCGCAGGATGTCTTCTGGCCGCGTCTGCACTACACCTCTACGATCAATAACTTGTCGTCGACGTGGTGGCTCAAGAACATGTCGTTCCTGCGCCTGAAGAACATCGAGATCGGTTACAGCCTTCCCAAGTCGTGGGTAGAGAAGGTGCGTCTGAAGAAGCTCCGCGTATATGTAAGCGGTAATGACCTGTTGACCTTCTCAGGATTCAAACTCTGGGATCCCGAGATCGATACGAATACCGGTCTTCGTTACCCGGGAATGAAATCGGTTGTGTTCGGTATTGATTTGAACTTCTAATCGGTAACAATTCAAGGATTATGAGAATATATAAATATATTTTGGTTCTGGTAGTGGCGATGTCGACGATGACCTCGTGCAACTACCTCGATAAGGAGCCCGATACCGAGCTTACGTTGGATATGGTATTCGACGATAAGGTCCGTATGGAGGGTTGGTTGGCCTATGTCTATTCGGGTCTGCCGGATCCCCTGTGGGGCTACACCAACAAGTACGGCTGTGCTGCGTTGGCCGATGACCTGCGCCCCTCATATCTGTGGTATCAGTGGAGTTGGGACTGCAACCAGCGTGCCATCGGTATGTGGGCTACCAACACCAGCTGGAACGGTGACGTTTGGGCCAATATGCCCCGAAAGATCCGTGAGGCCAAGATCTTTATGGAGAATGTCCACACCATCGACTCGGATAACGTATATCAGAGCGATGTGGACAATATGAAACTCGAGTGCCGTGCGCTTATCGCATACTACTATTGGTGGTTCCTCTACTGGTACGGACCGTGCCCGTTTGATCCCGAATCGCCTTCGGTGCCTTCGTCGACGCCTATCGACGAGTTGAAGTATGGTCAGGAGCCTTGGGATACGGTTGTTGATTGGCTCGACAACGAGCTCAAGACGGTAGGCGACTTGCTTCCGGTAGAGTACTCGGAGAGTGACAAGTTCGGCCGCATCAACCGCTTCTTCTGCTACTGTACGCGTGCCCGTATGTTGCTCTTCAACGCCAGCCCGCTGGTGAACGGCAACCCGATGTATTACGATCACGTTAACCACGAGGGTGTGAAACTCTTCCCGCAGAGCTACGATGCCAACAAGTGGCAGCGTGCGTTGGAGGCCAACAAGGCCGTCATCGATCTGGCTGAGGAGTACGGATATGAGTTGTTCAAGGTTTACAACGACGATGGTACGATCGATCCCTTTATGTCGCTGTTGGGTGGAGCTACGTCTCCGTTCAACCCGCAGGGCGGTAACAACCGCGAGGTTCTGTTCGCTCGTCCTTCGGTCTCTTACACCACGTGGGTTGCATACAACACTCCTTACGGATACAAGGGTAACGGCGGTATGAGCGTATCGCAGTCGTTGGTCGACGCCTTTGCCTTGAGTAACGGTATCTATCCGTTCGATCCTCTTGACGGCGAGTATGAGGGTGACTATTATCAGAAGGATGCCAACGGTTACAAGACCATTCCCGTTATCAATCCCGATGCTACTCAGGCCGGATATTCGGAGACTGCATTTGCCACGGATCCCGTATATCGCAAGACGAAGTGGTCGGGTTCGCAGGATGTGCGTGACGACGGTACGGCTATGATCACCGATGCCAATACCTATATGATGTATGTCAATCGTGAGCCTCGTTTCTACCTTACCACGAAGTATAACGAGATGTGGTTTGTTCCGGGCAAGCGTAAGTGCTGCTTCTATAACAGTGCCTACCTTGATGCCGGTCAGACTTTCGAGGATCTGGTAGGCCATACGTCTAACGATAACAATGGTACGCACGATGCGCCCAACAACGGTTATCTTGCCAATAAGGCCGTCAAGCCGGGTGATGATAACCTGAACGGCAGCTTCGTATACCAGCAGGGTAAGTTCTACGGTCTGGCCGAGTTCTATCTCAACTATGTAGAGTGTCTGAATCAGGTCGAGCCCGGAAACTCGGATATTCTGAAGTACTTGAACCTTATTCGTGAGCGTGCAGGTGTGCCCAAGTACACATGGGGAGCCGCAGGCGAGGATGAGATACAGGTGCCGTCGGATCAGGAGTCGATGGATCGTTTGATCAAGCGTGAGCGCCGCGTGGAGCTTTGCGTCGATGATTCGAACATCCGTTGGTCGGATCTCCGTCGTTGGATGATGATGGAGGAGGTTTGCGACGGTCAGGACTATTACCATGGTGGTATGAACTTCACCGGAACGAAGCGTTCGACCGACAAGAACGATCCTCGTGCCTTCTACGTGCGTACCGCTAACGGTCTTCCGCGCGTATGGAAGGAGGAGTACTATTGGATGCCTATCTTCCAGACAGAGATCGATAAGAACGAGAATCTCGTGCAGCTTCCCTTCTGGGAGGATGCCGCTACCGATGATGGCGAATAGTTTTGATTAACGCAAAAAAATGATGATTATGAAAAACATAATGAAATTAATGTTGCTCGTCGGCGTTATCGGCTTCTCGGCTTGCGAAGATCCGGACGGTTTGGACAACTGGTTCGACAAACCGGAGGCAGATCGCAATATGGAGCTGATTCTTCCGGGCGAGGAGTTGATCTTGACGGAGGAGAACTCCGGAGAGTCGTTGACTTTCTCGTGGAATGCGATCAATCCGCCGACGGAGGAGTACACGATACGTTACGTGTTCAAACTCGGCATTCAGGGCCAGAACTATACACCGGCACTTACAAGTGGTGACCTGACTTCGGATGTCACTTCGTTCACCATTACGAAGCGAGCCCTGAACCGCTTCCTGATACAGGATTGCGCTCTTGCTCCCGATGTGGAGGTTGAGTTGCAGGCCAAGGTTTTGGCTTACATCGAGGGCGGTACCTTCTATTACAAGCCTACGATCTCGGAAAAGACGATGATGGCTATGGGCTACGACATTCCGTTGCAGCGCCTCTATATTGTAGGAGACGCCAATCCTGCGGGCAGCGGCTTGGAGAGTGCTGTGGAGATAACCAGTCACAACAAGAACCTCTTCTATCAGAAGATTGGGGTACTGAATCCTAATTCGTCTTTCATCATAACCACTCAGCCCGATGCCATGTATCCGGCATTCGTCCGCAATGGTGACAGCGAGATGGTATATGTGACCTCGGAGACTGAGGCTGCGCAGTACAGTCAGTTCACGACTCAAGGTGCCTATGTCAGCGGTGCTCTCGGCACGGCCAATACGTTTGCCGTCAGCGTTGATTATAATGATGAGGCCGATGTACCGACGGGTAACTGCTATGTGGGCCGTTATTGCACGCTTCCCGTATATGTAGTTGGTGATGCCATCACGGGCGGCTGGGGTACGTGGGTTGCCTTGACTTGGGATTACAAGAATCCTGACGAGATGACACTCTCGGGCGACTTCTTCGATAAGGCTACCACCAACAGCGAGGGTTGCTTCAAGATGCACTCTACGCAGTCGTATGATGATCCTTCGTGGCGTCCGGCTGTTGCGAATGCCGATCCCCGTACGGATAATCGTGTGGTAACATCGTATTCAGGTGATCCTAAGTGGAATATTCCTGACGGCGCGGCCGGCAGCTATACGCTCCACTTTAAGAACCATGAGTTGTGGATCAGTCTGGAGGCTAATTAGTGCAGAGAAAACCTTAATTCCTCTTAATTTTGTCAGCGGCGGGGCAGTGATGCCTCGCCGCTTTTTTGGTGTCTGAGTCCGAGCCTAAGTCCGAGCCTGAGTCCGGGTCCGAGTCCGAGTCCGAGTCCGAGTCTGCTGTCTGCTGTCTGCCCTCTGCCCTCTGCCTCTGCCTCTGCCTCTGCCTCTGTGTCTGCCGTAATGACTATTGAACCCGAACTACCATCAGGATTACCTCTTAGCTTGGACTTGTTCATGGTGGTTGTCATAGAATCTGCATTCCTTATTATATATATGTATATAGTGTGATTAACCGCGATGGTAATGATATTTGCAGAGGCCGAGCGTTCAAACCAATGTAAATCCGTCGCCGCGACAGATGGGGCATGCGTATATCTTATGAGGGGGCAGCCAAGTGGGCGAGCATTGACCGGGCACTCTGCCTGTTATGTTCGTGCCATGCCGAGGTCTGCCTGCAGTAATCCTGTATCCCGTATTTATGGGCCTTGGGAGGTATTTGACTTTACTGTTGAGATTGGATATCGTGGAGTAGGGGTGGACTGCCGGTTTGTGTGACGATGTAGACTCAATATTGTACGTACAACACAAAAAGCTAATAGTCAGACGGCTATACTTTCGTTTTGAAAATTGTGAAGAGAAACTCGAAAATAATTTGGATGTTACGAAAATATGTCGTTACTTTGCACCCGCTTTGATGAAGGATACACTTCTGAAAAGCAAGGTTCTTAAGAAAAGTTTTTCGAAAAAATCTTTCAAAAAGATTTGGAAGTTGTCGAAAAACGCCTTACCTTTGCACCCGCTTCGATGAAGATAACACTTCGCGAATGCGAAAGTTCTTAAGGCGGTTTCGATGATGAAAAAAATCTTCAAAAAGATTTGGAAGTTATCAAAAAACCTCTTACCTTTGCACCCGCTTCGATGAAGATAACACTTCACGAACGCGAAAGTTCTTAGGGCGGTTTGATGATGAAAAAATCTTTCAAAAAGATTTGGAGATTTGAAAAACTTGCCTTATCTTTGCACCACTTTCCCACTCTTCGGAGCGGGGTTGTGACAGAGATGAAATTCCGAACAAAATTGGAATAAAGTTCTTTGAAGATTTTGAGCAGCTAAGAAAGTTTTATCCACTCTCGCAAGAGAGTGATTTCAAACAATACCTTTGAGATTAGAGCTAAAGATTTAAATAATTCATTTAATACTATGGAGAGTTTGATCCTGGCTCAGGATGAACGCTAGCGGCAGGCCTAACACATGCAAGTCGAGGGGCAGCGGGAATGAAGCTTGCTTCATTTGCCGGCGACCGGCGCACGGGTGCGTAACGCGTATGTAACCTACCCTGAACTGGGGAATAACACTGAGAAATCGGTACTAATACCCCATAATACACTGGAAGGCATCTTTTGGTGTTGAAAGCTCCGGCGGTTCAAGATGGACATGCGTTGTATTAGCTAGTTGGTGAGGTAACGGCTCACCAAGGCGACGATACATAGGGGGACTGAGAGGTTAACCCCCCACATTGGTACTGAGACACGGACCAAACTCCTACGGGAGGCAGCAGTGAGGAATATTGGTCAATGGACGGAAGTCTGAACCAGCCATGCCGCGTGCAGGATGACGGCTCTATGAGTTGTAAACTGCTTTTGTACGAGGGTAAACCCGAATACGTGTATTCGGCTGAAAGTATCGTACGAATAAGGATCGGCTAACTCCGTGCCAGCAGCCGCGGTAATACGGAGGATCCAAGCGTTATCCGGATTTATTGGGTTTAAAGGGTGCGTAGGCGGTCAGATAAGTTAGAGGTGAAATTCCGGTGCTTAACACCGGCGCTGCCTCTAATACTGTTTGACTAGAGAGTAGTTGCGGTAGGCGGAATGTATGGTGTAGCGGTGAAATGCTTAGAGATCATACAGAACACCGATTGCGAAGGCAGCTTACCAAGCTATATCTGACGTTGAGGCACGAAAGCGTGGGGAGCAAACAG
>ERZ827150.77-NODE-77-length-151920-cov-15.719475_pt1 | contig 151920 bp, 128 predicted proteins | sample MGYA00519779_ERZ827150 | MGnify/ENA primary metagenome ERZ827150 (study PRJEB31778, sample SAMEA3449267) | human gut metagenome | biome: human gut; feature: human-associated habitat; material: faeces | place: United Kingdom | collected 2010/2012 ...
TGCTCCACATGGAGATCATACAGGAACGCCTCTACCGCGAGTTCGATATGGATGTAATCACCACCGTGCCCAACGTCTCCTACCGTGTCACTACGACAAAGGGCGAAACGCTCGATGTCCACAACCCCTCGGGGCTGCCCGACATTACTCAGATCGCAAAGATCGAGGAACCGTATATCATGGCGCAGATAATCACCAAGTCCGACTTCCTGGGCAACGTGATCAAACTCTGCATCGACAAGCGCGGCGTGATGAAGAACCAGACATTCATTACTCAGGACCGTGTGGAGGTCAATTTCGAGATGCCGCTGTCGGAGATCGTATTCGACTTCTACGACAAGCTGAAGAGTATTTCGAAGGGATACGCCTCGTTCGACTACCACCGCACCGGTTACAAGGACAGCAAGCTGGCCAAACTCGACATCCTGCTCAACGGCGAGCCGGTCGATGCGCTGTCGTCGCTGATCTACCAGGCCCACGCCTACGATTTCGGACGCAAGATGTGCGAGAAGCTCAAGGAGTTGATCCCGCGCCAGCAGTTCGACATTGCGATACAGGCGGCCATCGGGGCCAAGATCATTGCCCGCGAGACGGTGAAGGCGGTGCGCAAGGATGTGACGGCGAAGTGCTACGGCGGCGACATCACCCGCAAGCGCAAACTGCTCGAAAAACAGAAGCGCGGTAAAAAGCGTATGCGCCAGATCGGCAATGTCGAGGTGCCGCAGTCTGCCTTCCTCGCCGTGCTGAAGATGGATTAACCTCTCTTTATCGTCCGCAAAACTATCGGTAAACTTACAGTTTTTTATTTGCGTAATCGATTGTATGTCAATCATGTATTGATCGGCATAAGGTTGCGTGCGCCATTATTTGCTTACAAAAAGTTGTTTTTTTATAAATTTTTTACAAAATTGCACGGCAAAATTTCATAAAAAACTGATCGAAGATGAAAGTGATGAAGTTCGGCGGAACATCCGTAGGTTCCGCCTCGGCAATGCTGAAAGTCAAGGAGATAGTCGAACGCTCGACCGAAAATACCGTAGTCGTGGTATCCGCAATGGGCGGCATAACAGACCGCCTGATAAAGACCGCCGTCATGGCATCCGAGGGCTCGACATCATATACCGACGAACTGCAGATCATCATTGAGAAACACCATACCGCCATTGCCGAACTGCTCGGGACAAGCGACCGTGCAAAAAACGTTACCGAAAAGGTCGATGCCATGCTCGACGAACTTTCGAACATCTACAAGGGCGTCTACCTGATCAAGGACCTTTCGGCGAAGACCAAGGATACAATTGTAAGTTACGGCGAACGGCTGTCGTCGACAATCATATCGACGGTGATCGACGGGGCGGAGTTGAAGGATTCGCGAAAGATCGTCAAGACTACGCACTATTTCAACAAGCATATCGTCGACTTCGAGACAACCAACGAACTGATCCGAAAGGCAATCGATCCGACAGCCAGAATTACGGTCATGGGCGGGTTCATCTCCTCGGACCGCGATTCGGACGATGTCACAAACCTCGGCCGCGGCGGTTCCGACTATACGGCGGCGATTGTTGCGGCAGCGCTCGATGCCTCGATGCTCGAGATATGGACCGATGTCGACGGATTCATGACGGCCGACCCGCGTGTCATAAATGCTGCATATGTAATCGACCACCTGACATTTGCCGAAGCAACCGAGTTGTGCAACTTCGGTGCAAAGGTCGTCTACCCGCCGACGATATTCCCGGTATATCACAAGAATATCCCTATCCGGATCAAGAATACGTTCAACGCCTCGGCCCCCGGTACGCTTATTTCGAATGATCACCATTCGGATGACCGGAGCATCAAGGGTATTTCGTCGATCAACAACACCTGCCTGCTGACCATACAGGGGCTCGGAATGGTGGGCGTGATCGGTGTGAATCACCGTATATTCAGAACGTTAGCACAGGCCGGTATCAGCGTTTTCTTCGTGTCGCAGGCCGCTTCGGAGAATACCACCTCGATCGGCGTCAGCGAGTCGGATGCCGACAAGGCCGTCAACGAACTGAGCCGTGAATTCGCCAAGGAGATCTCGCAGGGCGAAATAAACGGCATACGTGCCGAACACGGGCTGGCAACGGTGGCAATCGTCGGTGAGAACATGAAGCATACCCCGGGAATTGCCGGACGTCTGTTCGGGACGCTCGGCCGCAACGGCATCAATGTCATAGCGTGTGCGCAGGGTGCTTCGGAGACAAACATTTCGTTCGTCATTACGCTCGAAAGCCTGCGCAAGGCCCTGAACGTAATTCACGATTCTTTCTTCCTGTCGGAGTATCAGGTACTGAACATCTTCGTGGCGGGAGTAGGGCTTGTAGGCAGCAACCTGCTGGATCAGATCGCCAAGCAGAAGCAGAAACTCGCCGATGAAAACTCGCTTAAAATCAACGTCGTCGGCATAGCCAATTCGCACAGGATGGTCATCGACCGCGAGGGTATCGACCTGCAGACCTACCGTCAGCAGCTGGCCGAATCGGAGGTTGAATCGTCGTCAGAAAAGTTCATGGAGGCGATCATCCGCACCAACATATTCAATTCAGTATTCGTTGACTGTACGGCCAGCAGCGAGGTTGCCGGAACATATCAGCAACTGCTCGAGGCGAACGTCTCGGTGGTGACGGCGAACAAGATCGCGGCATCATCGTCATTCGAAATATACGACCGGCTGAAACGCACGGCCCGTCACCGCGGCATCAAGTTCCTCTACGAAACAAATGTCGGTGCCGGACTGCCCATAATCAATACGATCGGCAACCTGATCAAGAGTGGCGACCGTATCCTGCGCATCGAGGCGGTGCTGTCGGGTACGCTCAACTACATTTTCAATGTCATGAGCGCCGAGGTTCCCTTCAGCCGTGCTGTCCGAATGGCCTGCGAAGCCGGTTATGCCGAACCCGACCCGCGTGTCGACCTGAGCGGAATGGATGTCCTGAGGAAACTGGTGATCCTGTCGCGCGAGGCCGAATACCGTATCGAACAGTCGGATGTGGTCAAACAGCCGATCATTCCGGATGAATATCTGGAGGGTTCGCTCGACGACTTCTGGAGCAGATTGCCCGAACTCGATGCCGATTTCGAAGCCAGACGCAAACAGCTTGTGGCAAAAGGTCTGCACTGGCGGTACATGGCCGAACTCGATAACGGCAAGGCTTCGGTCGGCCTGAAGGAGATCGAACCGTCGAATCTGTTCTACAACCTCTCGGGAAGCAACAACGTCATAGCGATCACTACCGAACGCTACAAGGAGTTCCCGATGCTGATACAGGGTTACGGCGCCGGGGCAAGCGTGACGGCGGCAGGTGTTTTCGCCGACATAATAAGCATCGCCAACATACGATAATCCCTTTACATACTATATCATGAAAACCATCGTCATACTCGGGGATGGAATGGCCGACAGGCCTTGTCCCGAATTGGGTGGCAAGACTCCGCTGCAGGCGGCCCGGAAACCTTATATCGACCGGCTTGCACGTACGGGGCGTTGCGGTATGCTGGATACGATTCCCAAAGGGTTCGCCCCGGGAAGCGAAATTGCAAATCTGGCAGTCATGGGTTACGATGTGCCGTCGGTATTCGAGGGGCGCGGCTCGCTCGAGGCGGCAAGCATGGGGGTTGCGGTCGGTGACGGAGAGATGGTCATGCGCTGCAATCTAATTACCATCGAGGAGGGGCGTATCAAGAACCACTCCGGAGGACATATCTCGACCGCCGAGGCACATGAACTGATCGACTTCCTGCAGAAGGAGCTGGGCGGAAACGGCGTGGATTTTTACGGCGGCGTTTCATACCGCCATCTGCTAAAGATACGGGGCGGGGACAAGCGGATTATCTGCACACCGCCGCACGATGTCCCGGGAGCGCTGTTTGCCGACAAACTCGTTCGGGCGGCCGTGCCCGAGGCAGAAGAGACAGCCGAACTCATAAACCGGCTTATCCTGCGTTCTCAGGAGCTGCTGGCAGACCATCCGGTCAACCGGCGCCGTCGGGCCGCGGGCCTCGATCCGGCAAATTCGATATGGCCCTGGTCGCCCGGTTACCGTCCCAGAATGAGCGCCATGACCGAGAAATACGGTATCCGCAGCGGTTCGGTTATTTCGGCCGTCGATCTGATCAAGGGAATCGGAATACTGGCCGGTCTGCGCAGCATCGATGTCGAAGGTGCCACGGGGCTCTACGACACCAATTACGAAGGCAAGGCGCAGGCGGCGATAGAAGCCCTGCGGAATGAGGATTTCGTCTATCTGCACATCGAGGCGAGCGACGAGGCGGGCCATGCGGGCGATGCTGAACTCAAGACCCGTACGATCGAGTATCTCGACAACAGAGTAGTGCGCCACATCGTCGAACAGACCTCCGGTTGGGACGAACCGGTTACGATAGCGCTGCTGCCGGACCATCCGACCCCTTGCAGCGTGCGTACCCATACGGCCGATCCGGTTCCGTTCATCATCAACACTCCCGACCTGACGCCGGACAAAGTCATGACCTACGACGAATTCGCAGCAGCCGAAGGTTTCTACGGAACGATTCCGAGCAGCAGATTCATGGATATTCTAATGCGACGCGACGAACGATGAAATATTACAGTACAAACCGCAAATGCAATCCTGCGACACTGGCCGAGGCCGTGATCCGCGGATTGGCACCCGATCGTGGGCTCTATATGCCCGAACGTATCGGAGTGCTTCCCGAATCGTTTTTCGACGGTATCGGGGATATGTCTCTGAGTGAGATTTCATGCCGTGTGGCCGACGAACTGTTCGGCGAGGATGTGCCGGCCGGCGACCTGCACCGGATCGTCACCGAAACACTCAGTTTCCCGATCCCGCTCCGACAGGTGGCCCCCGACATCTATGCCCTCGAACTGTATCACGGACCGACGGCCGCCTTCAAGGATGTCGGGGCACGGTTCATGGCCCGCATGCTTTCGTATTTCATCTCGCGCGAAGGCGGCAGTGAGCCCGTAACGGTATTGGTGGCCACTTCGGGAGATACGGGAAGTGCCGTCGCGAACGGTTTCTACGGCGTCGAGGGAATAGATGTCGCCGTACTCTATCCGCGCGGCAAGGTCAGCCCGCTGCAGGAGAAACAGTTCGCAACGCTCGGCGGAAATATCACGGCAATAGAGATCGACGGTTCGTTCGACGACTGCCAGCGGTTGGTCAAGAGTGCCTTCATGGACCCTGACCTGACGGCCCGAATGCGCCTTACGTCGGCCAATTCGATCAATGTCGCACGCTTCCTGCCGCAATCGTTCTACTATTTCGGGGCATACGCCAGCCTGCGCCGTGCAGGGTGCGGTGAGGCTCCGGTAATATCGGTTCCGAGCGGGAACTTCGGAAATCTGGCGGCCGGCCTGATCGCACACCGAATGGGGTTGCCCGTCCGGAGGTTCATCGCCGCAAACAACCGCAACAAGGTCTTCTGCGACTACCTTGCGAGCGGAAGCTACCAACCACGATCGTCGGTTGCAACCATAGCCAATGCGATGGATGTGGGCGATCCGAGCAACTTTGCCCGCATAGCCGACCTCTACGGCAACGATGTGGAAAGAATCCGTGGAGATATCTCGGCGTCGTTCTATGACGATTCGCAGATCGAGCAGGCGATAGGGGAGGTCTACCGGCAGTACGGTTACGTGATGGATCCGCACGGTGCCTGCGGATACATGGCATTGAAGGATACGGGTCTCGGCGGGCCGAAGATTTTCCTCGAAACGGCCCATCCGGCAAAGTTCGCCGAACGGGTCGAACCGATCGTCGGGAAAGTCGCCATGCCGCCGGCTCTCGAACGCTTTGCCGCCCGCACCAAGAACTCCATTCCGTTGTCGGCCGAATTCGACGACTTCAAGGAGTACCTTCTTTCACGATAATAGGGATAGTGCGGGAGTCGGGACTTGTAGTCCGAAGGCTCATGAAGGCTTGTATCTGAATGTATCTGCATAACGGCAGATAAATACCGGCCCAACTGCAGAGATACAAAAAATCCGGAGACTGCATAACCAATGACAGTCTCCGGATTTTGATTTAGTGGCGCGGCTCATGAGGCTTTCGACCGCCGCGAATGGCTGCGGTCAATTGAGCCGGCCGGTGCTGCGAAGATACTCCGTCTGATAGATGCGATACTGCGTTTGGGCTTCGATCAGGTTGCTCTCGGCCTGTTGCCACTGCGTCTGGGCATCGAGCAGGTCGGTCAACGTGGCCATCGAGGCGGCATAACGGTTGCGCATGACCCGCAGATTCTCGACCGCCTGCGCCAATCCGTATTCGGCCGTGGCGATCAGGCGATACCCATCCTCGACATTGCGAATGGCCTGTTGGACCTCGATGCTCATCAAACGGCTGTTCTTTTGCAGGTCGAGCTGCGAATTCTGCAGATCGTAACGGGCCTTTCTGACCTTATTGCGCCCCTCGCCCCAATGGAAGATCGGAATCTTGACCGAAATCATCGCTATCCCGATCCCGTCCCGAAACTCCTGCGTGTAGGGTACCATCGTTCCGTTTCCGGCATCGACCATGCTCTTCAGGTCGATATTGCCGTAATAGCTGTATCCGGCCGAGAGACCTACGACAGGCAGCATCTCGGAGCGGGCATCCCGGATCTTTTGTTCGCCGGCCGCAACCTGTTTTTCGAGCATTCGGTATTCGGGGCGAGCCTCGATGTCCGAGGTGGCAATCTCTGGTGCGGAGACGACAAAAACGGTATCCGTCGGTTCGATCGGCGTGTCGAACTCCGCACCGATTACCCGGCACAATACCATACGGCACAAATCGGCTCCGTTGCGGGCCCGCTGCAACTGATAATCTATTTCGCTGCGTTTGGCACTGATCCGCAGCAGATCGTTTTCGATGGCCATTCCGGCCGCCAGCGCCGAAGAGGTCTGTGCATACAGCGTATCCATCTGCGCCATACAACTCTCAAGCATCCGCACCTTGCGCGAAACAGCTATATAGCTCCAATAGGCATTGTCGGCCTCCACGATGATATCCATACGTGTCTTGCGCAGCTGTTCGTCGGCAACCTCCTGCCCGATACGGGCCAGTTTGTTAGCTGCAGCAATCTTTCCTCCGGTATATATGGGCTGAGTCAGGTTGATGCCGGCCATGTATGTGCCGCGCATACACATCTCCATTCCCATCATGTCGATATCCGGAAATACGTAGGCGCCCGTTGCCGAACCCTCAATCTTTGGAAGACGGGCCGCCGAGGCTATCCGGCTGTCCAGTTCAGCCTGTCGGAGACGGTTGTCGGCCTGCTGAAGATCCTCGCTGTGGGCAAGAGCCAGCTCGCGGCACTGCGACAACGAAAGCGATACTGGCTGTTGTGCCGGCGCGGCCGACACCGAAAGCAGTATGGCTAAACCTGCAATATGTATTCGTAACATGTTCATATTCTTATATATGTTTTTTAAGCGTTTCGGGGCCGGCCGATACGGAACATCGCCGTATAGAACAACGGCAGCAGTATGAGCGTAATGATCGTACCGACGGTAAGTCCGCCCATGATGGTGATGGCCATCGAAGCGTACATCGGGTCGGTGACCAGAGGGATCATGCCGACGATGGTTGTCAGCGAGGCCATCAGTACCGGCCTTACGCGCGAAACGGTAGCTTCGATGACAGCCTTGTAGGGGTGCATATGCTCTTCGGTCTGAAGACGGTTGATCTCGTCGACGAGCACGATGGCGTTCTTGACCATCATGCCGATCAGTCCCAGCATTCCGATGATGGCCATGAAGGTCATCGGCTGGCCGGTCAGCAGCAGCGACGGCGTGATGCCGCAGAAGACAAACGGGAAACACAACAGAATCAGAATAACCTTGCGCCAGCTGTTGAAGAGCAACAGCAGTATGGCCAGAATCAGGAAAATGGTTATCGGAACGAATTTCATCAGATTGCCGATCGCTTCGCCCTGAATTTCGCCTTCGCCGACCCACCGCATGGTGTAGCCGTCGGGCAGCGGAATGTTTTCGATCTGATCCTTGATCGAAGAGACCGCTTTTGCGGGCGTGGCCTGCGGACAGTCGGGATTGGGATCGCATTCGGCTTCGATCACGCGCCGGCCGTTGAGCCGCATCACCACATCCTCATCCCACTCCAGACGTATGTCGGGGGCGACATTGTTCAGCGGCGTGGCTCGGAACAGCTTGTCCTGAAGATCGCTCATGGCCTGTCCGCCGCCGAGCGCCCCCTGCAACTCTTCGTTCGAGAGGTGCATGTTGAGCATGCTCCAGACGGGTATCTGTCCGATGTCGGTTATCCGGCTGCCGTCGGCATTGCGCACCTGAAGGTTGAGCGTCACCATGCGGTCGTTGTCATTCAGAACACCTACGGGCATCCCGTCCGTAGCCGCCATCAGGGCATTGGCCACATCACTGCGGTTGATGCCGGCCCGCAGACCGTTCGACTGCACATATCCGGCAATGAGAGCCTTGCCGGCCGGTTTCCAGTTGTTCTGAACCGAATAGGCATCGATATAGGGCGAACGACGCATGATATCCTCGGCCTGACGGCTCAAATCGCGCAGAACAGCCGGATCGGGCCCCGCAAATTCAACCTCCACGGTATGGCTCGTCGAAATCGAGAAATTGTATTTGCGAACACGTATGTAGGCATCCGGATACTCCTCTCGCAGTTGCCTGCGGATGGTCGGAATCTGTTCCAGAACGGTTTTGTAGTCCTTGCAGTCGACGATCAGTTCGCCGTAGCAGTCGCCGCCCGAAGTCATGGGACGTACCAGGCAGTAGTGGGCCGGAGCGCTTCCCTGACTGACCGCCACTCGCTCGACGGCCGGATTCTCCGATACCTTGCCGCTCATCTCCAACAGCTGGTCACGGACCATGTCGGGATCCGACGCCGACGGGAAGAAACACTCGACCACGAACTGTTTGTAGTCGAAATCGGGGAAAAACAGATTCTTGACCTTTGTCATGCCGAAGATGCAGACTGCCAGCAGGCTGAAGGCCAGGATTATTGTTTTGCGCTTGTGGTCGATGAGCAGCGTCACGGCCTTGCGGACAAAGCGGTGTACGGGAGAATTCATTACGGCACCCGGATTCTTGTCACTCTTTTCGCGTGCGGGCAGCCAGGTCCTGGCGCATACCGGCACCTGTACCAGTGCCAGAATCCAGCTTGCAAGCAGACTTACGCACAGAACCAGAAACAGGTCTCCGGCATACTCACCGGCCGTATCGGGCGACAGATATACGCACAGGAAGGTCGAAGCGGCAATGATCGTGGCCCCGAGCAGCGGCAGGGCAGTATTGCGGCCGATACGGTAGAGATAGACTTTGGGCGGCAAACCGCGTTTGCGGTCGACCAGAATGCCGTCCATGATGACCACGGCATTGTCGACAAGCATGCCCATGGCAACAATGAACGCACCGAGCGAAATACGTTGCAGGGTGGTGCCGCAGGCAAGCAGGATCGGGAACGAGATCGCTACCGTAAGCACCAGGCCGAAACCTATGATGATGCCGCTCCGCCAACCCATCGTGAATATGAGTACGAGAATGACGATGGCAACCGATTCGACCAGGTTGAGCATGAACGACGAGATGGCTTGATCGACCTTGTCGGGCTGGAAGAATATCTTCTCGGTCTCGAACCCGGCCGGAACCCGCTTCATGACCTCGTTTAGCCGCGCATCGACCTCCTTGCCCACGTCCGGAACGATGGCCGATGTCTCCATGGCAACACAGATTGCCAGGGCCGGTTTGCCGTCGACGAAGAATCCGTTGCGCTGCGATTCGGCATAACCGCGTTCGACGCGAGCTATGTCGCCGATACGAAGGTATTTCCCGTCGAAGGTCCGGATCTGCAGATTACGTATGTCCTCCTCGTCCTCGACGGCCGAATCGACATAGAGCGCAATACGTTCGCCGTCGTCCGGATATTTGCCCGCATCGACGTTCTTTCCGGCCGCCTGCAATGCCGACATGATCTGGGTCGGGATGATCCCGTTCCGCGCAATCTGCTCCTTCGAAAGAATGATATTGATCACTTCGTCGCGATTTCCGACTATGGTGATACGCTTGACACCCTTCACGTCGAGCAGTTCGCGACGTATGTAATCGGCATACCGGTACATCTCGGGGTAGTCATACCCGTCGGCCGTCAACGCGTAGAAAATACCGTAGACATCCATCATGTCGTCAATCACGATCGGGTCGTAACACCCCTGTGGCAAACGTATGGCAGCATCGTTGACCTTGCGCCGCAACAGATCGAAATGCTGTTCGAGTTCGCTGTTGAGCACCGTCATCTTGAACTCGACCGTAAACATCGCAACTCCGCTCCGGCATTCGGTCTTGATCTTGTTGACATTGGGCAGTGCCCGCAACTCATCCTCCATCATTTTGGCCACTTCGAGTTCCATTTTATGAGCATTTGCACCGGGCCACGACACCACGACCATCGCCTGTTTTGCCGAAACGGCCGGATCCTCAAGCTTGGGCATCTGGATGAACGACAGGACTCCGGCTATGAGAATCGCCGCCATGAACGACCAGAACAGCATCGGCCGCCGCATGAAAAACTCTGTCAGTTTCATTACAACACTCCTCCTACGTTTGTTTTGCTCGGTTGGCCGATGACCTTGACATGTTCGCCATCAAGCAGCACGTTCACTCCGGCCCGCACGATCTGTTCTTCACCCGTCAGCCCCTCGACGATCACGGCTCTCCCTCGGGAATCGGTGCCGGCAAGCCGTACGGGCCGTTTGGCAACCGTCGAGTCGCTCTTCAGCACCCATACGCAGGAGGTGTCGCCGTCCCGGAAAACAGACCGCAGCGGCAGGGTAAAGCCATGCAAGGATGCCGTGTCGGAGGCGACGATTCCGACTTCGACATTCATGCCGGCCGTCAGACGGTCGTCCGGACGCGAAACGAATGTCAGCTCCAGACGATACAGCTGGTTGCCGTCGGCGCTGGGCGAGATGCTCGACAAGGACATGGGATAGGATATCCCGCTCTCGGCCGACCGGCAATAGTAGCGCACGAAATGCTCCCTGTTGAGATACTCTTCAACCGGAATATCAACCGATACCTCCATTCCCGACATGTCGAGCAGCGTAATTACCGATGTTCCGGCATCGACCATCTCGGCCGGCGAAAAACCGACCTTGCGGACATATCCGTCCGTCGGGGCATAGAGTTTTGTATAGTCGAGCTTGTTCTGGTTCGCCTGCAGCTGTATGCCCAGCTGGTGCAGGCCGGCAACCGCCTTTTCGTAATCGTTGGCCGACACGCTCTTCTGGTTGAAAAGCCGGGCGGTACGATCCACCTCGTCCTTGAGCTGGTCGTACTGGATTTGCAGCGCTTCGACTGCCAGACGATAGTCGGCATCATCCAGCTCGGCCAGCAGTTCCCCCTTGCGGACCCGGTCGCCTTCGCGTACATGGATACGTGATATCTGACCGGCCGTCTTGAATCCGAGCCCGATCTCGTGGGCGGCCTTCACCACGCCCGAATAGTGCTTCACGGACTCTTCGCTCATGGCCTCGGGCCGTGTCAGGCAGACGCTGCGCAGACTCTCGCCGGAATTGTCGGTTCCGGTACATCCTGCCAGCAGGCAGGCCGCAGCGATGAACAATAGTGTTGTTCTCTTGATCATGATACAGTTTGTTTAGAGTAGTTCTTTTCCGGGTACAAAGTTGATGCTTTTTGCCGGCACTGCTTTGTCGTACAATGTGCCTATATTGTTCAAAAGGATGACAAATCGGATTTAACGATGGCAAAAATGTCGATATTACAGTTCTAAACAGTATATTTGTAGTCGCATTCACTATTAAGCACATGAAAAAAACGGACAATTTCAACGATCTTGATCTGGCCATGATACCGTTCGATGAACAGACCTGTATCATCGACGACGAGTTCATGGCAGCCGACAATCTTGACGAGCACAGCAGCATTCGCGACTTGTCCACCGATCCTCACATGACCAGATTCCTTACGGCACCGTATCCGTTCAAACTGCAGTTTTCGATAATGAACCTGTGCATGGAAGGTTGCATGCGCGTACGTGTAAACCTCAATGAATACGAAATGCATCGCAACAGTCTGATGATCGTGCCTCAGGGAACAATCGTGCAGTGCCTGAACGTCTCGTCTGACTGTCGGGTGGTGATCATTGCATTCTCGGCCGATTACATTATTCCGGAAAGCAGTCCGGCGGGAACCGTGATCGTGCGCAAATTCCTGGCGCAAAACTCGATGATGCAGCTCTCGGATGACGAAACCGAGGAGATTCTGACACTCTACCGCGCCATGCGGGCAAAGGTCCGGCAACCGTCGTTCAATTACAAACGGGAGGCTTTGAGAGGTTACATGCAGGTGTTGTATTACGACGTGTGCCAGGTCATGACACGTTATGTCGAGAAATTCGATACCGGACGCAGTTCGCGTAAAAAACAGATCTTCGATCAGTTCATACAGCTCCTGCAACAATATTGCACCTCCGAGCGCAGCATCGTCTTCTACGCCGAAAAGTTGTGTCTGACCCCGAAATACCTCTCTCAGGTGGTACGGGTCGTCAGCGGGCGGCATGCCGGCGAATGGATCAGGGATTATGTGATTCTGGAGGCCAAGGCGCTGTTGAAAAGCCAGCAATACAGCGTTCAGCAGGTTGCCGACATGCTGAATTTCGCCAACCAGTCGTTCTTCGGGGTATATTTCAAGAAAGCGGTCGGCTGTTCACCGTCCGTCTACCAGAACAAATGACAAGTGCGGCAAGCGTGCCGCAGCCTCAACCGTGACCGCCAGGACTATGCTGTATGGTCATTAATCCGAAGGCAAGGCAGAAGAAGCGTGGGCGCGCCAGTTGACATCAACATTGTCGTGCGGCGCGCCCTGTCCAAATGTTTTTTGGGGCCCCATCGCCGGAATCTGTCCGGATGGCGGGACCCCAAAATAGTATAAAGACAGTATAAAATAGCGGTTGTTATATCCTCGCTGCTGCTATTCGACCGTTGCATCCGCAGCATCGTCAGCCTGCTGTTCGGACGCAGTCTCCGGAGTCGCTTCCGCAGCTCTCTGTGCAAGATAGGCATCGTACATTTCGAGTATCCAGGAATCATTCTCATCAGCCTCCTTCTTGTGCACCTTGCCTTCGGGCCCCTTGAACCACTGCTTGCAGAACTCCTTCAGCCCCGGATACTTATCCTTCATCAATACCGAGTTGACCAGCGTATATGGATAGACTATGCCTTCGGGATCGTTGTGGAAGCGGACACCCATATAAGTGACCAACTGCCGACTTGCCAGATTCCGACCCGTTGATGTCCAGATTTTCCACCAGTAGGTGGTTGCGTTCTTGCCGACCTTTTCGACGCACAACAGACGCTGGATGGTATTGTATCGGCTCGAGAAGCTGGGGCTGGCGAGCGGCCGCGATTCCCATCTCAGACCATCCGGATGTGCCTATGTAACTTCGACATAGTCGATGCTCTCGACATCATCCGCCGTATATTCTACCGGATCCTTGTCATCGGGCGACATGAGAACCTTGAATGCGTAGTTCTCCTTCTTGAACATCGACTCTTCGGCCTGCCATCCTCTGTGAATATAGCAGTCGATCTTCTCGCCCGACTTCAGGGTTACGATCACATGGTCCGATTCGACGTTTTCAGGATTCTTGGCTTCGGCGTGCGGGGCCATACAAAAGAGGGACAGTATCGTTGCCATACAAATGGTTAACTGTTTCATGATATCGTGTGATTTAGCGGGTTGTGTAATCAGTCAGCTGAGGGGACGTAATCCTTCAACAGCAATATCGTTTTGTTGCGGTTGAGATCCGAACGACGGATCGTATCGGCAAGTTGCGGATCGTCGGATATGTAGTCGGCTATGCGTTCACGGAACGGGTCTCTCGCATTGCGGGTCGCCGCGCCGATCACCTGGAATTCCCGTTCGCCGGTTTTACGGATATAATATGCCGTACGCGACTGACTCAGCAGCCCCTGTCGATGCAATAAAACTATGCCGCCATTGCTTTCGAGTCGGTAACCCTTGACCGAATAGACGCACACGCTGATGTACGGAGTTTCGAAATAGATCCACAACCAGCCATACCGGTCCGAAGGGATGAATTTGCGGCGATATTCAGGTGCAGCCGAGTGCCAGCAGACTATCGAATCGATATCCTGACGTGCGAAGATCTCTTTGGTTTTATCCTTGTAGAAGGCATTGCGGTAGAGTTGGATTGATTCGAAACCTTTCGGCAATTCGAACCGGTCCTTGCCGTCGCATTCCACGACGGAGCCGTTCTTGAGATATATGAGCCCCTGAACCAGCGACGCAGCATTGGCAGCATCTACTGCCGTTACGAACAGAAACGGCAAAATTATGAGTCGGAGAATACGGGTATTAATGGCATTCATGGCAGGCGTTTTTCGGGCGAAGTGGCGCGTGTGGTTTGTCGTGCGTAAAGATACGAAATAAAAATTCAAAAGCAAGCCGAAACACCTCGCAAAAAAAATGAACGGCCGAGCCGCTTCCCGAAGTGTAGCAGAGCCGGTATTTCCATTATCCGGCCTCACGCAATATGTCAGGGGCCGGCTGTTACTTCTTCTTAAATAATATACGCTCACTACGCACCTTGCGGTCATGTCACACAATCATGACACCGGCGTAACACCCATGCAACAGTGCCGTCATCCGACCGTAATGCAGGCGGTCTATTTTTGTCGCGAGAAAAATTTCAATTTCACTGCATGAAATATTGTTTCGCACTCCTGTTCTGCATGACAACACTGTTTGTCACACAGGCCCAAACCGTACCGGATGAAGATATGGACAACGGTTCGGAACGTCATCCCGCCAAGGTGTTCTTCGAAGGCGGAAAACTGCACTTCAAAAGCCGTAACGACAAATTCTACCTCTGGCTCGACAACCGTATATATGTCGATGCCGCATACTACTCGCCATCGACCGATATCGACGGCCTGCAGTCAAAACCGAACAAGGATCTCGAAGAGGACGACGGGGTATTCCGTTTCAACAACGGGGTCATTATCCGCCGTGCGCGTTTCGCCGTCAAGGCCACGCTCTACGAACGCTGGTTTGCGGAACTGGATCTCGATTTTGCATACAACGAGGTGGAGATCAAGGATATGTTTCTGGGCTACCGCTTCAATGACCATGTGTGGATCAAGGCCGGTAACTTCAAGGAGCCGATGTCGATGGAGCGCGTGACCTCCTCGAAATACCTTACAACGATGGAACGTCCGATGGTGATTGAGATGTTTGCCGGCGGCCGCCGTCTGGGGCTGGCCGCAACCGGATGGGGCAAACACTGGTGGGCGTCGGGCGGAGTGTTCGGCCGCGAGGTGGATATCATCCAGAAGGAGAAGAACCGCGGCAGTGACGGATACGGCTTTACGGGCCGTGTGGCGATATCGCCGGTCGTGCGCAATGACCTGACGCTTCATGTGGGCGGATATGCCACATGGCGTAAACCCGACGGTGCCGGAATGACCGATCGGACAGTCGAATTCCGGACGTTCCCGGAGAGCCGTGTCGACCGCCGCCGGTTTGTGCGTGCCGAGATCGAGAATGTCAACGACTATGCGATTTTCGGAGTGGAACTGGCCGCGCGCTGGAACAAACTGCTCCTGTACGGCGAATATCTCTACACGACGCTTTCGCGCTACGGATATGAAGGCGACACGAAAGTACAGTTGCCAAATGCCGTCTTCAACGGTTGGTATGCCACGGCGTCCTACATGCTTCTGGGGCAGAACCGACGCTATTCGCCTGAAGATGCCGAATTCGGGCCCATGGATGTGCGGCGACGGGGCGGCAACCTCGAAATTGCCGGACGTGTCAGCACGGTCAACCTTAACGATTTCCACGATCCTTCGGCCATAATTACCGGAGGCAAGGCTCTCAACTATACCGCTTCGCTCAACTGGTATCCGGTCCGGAACGTCCTCATCGGCCTCAACTATACGTTTGTCGACAACGACAAGTATGCCGATGACAAGGGACACATAACCTCAAACGGGAAGCCTCTGAGCCAGAGTCTGCCCGAAGGTCTCGACTTCAGTATTTTCCAGATGAGACTCATGGTTTCTTTCTGAACAGTTCAAAATATTTGCATGAAAGTTTTTAAATTTGTATCCGAATGAAAGTTTTAAGATTGTTTTCAGTGGTGGCACTGTCGGCAGCCGTGCTGTTGTGCGCCGGTTGCAAGAACGACAAGGAAATCCTGCCTCCGGCCGACGGCGATTACACAGGTGTGGTCCTAAATGAAATCTGCGGCGGCGCTGCCGATGACAAGGATGACGATTGGGTTGAAATATACAACACGAACGACTCGGAAATCGACCTGTCGGGCGTACAGCTCGTAAAGATCGATGAGGATGACCTCTCCGAAATTCTCTGCGCAATTCCGAATGGAACGCGTATCGCGGCAAAAGGATATCTGGTGGTGGCTAAGAAAAACGGCGCTTTCTCGGCCGGAATCTCCAACACCAAGAAGGTTTCGATCGTGCTGAACTCCCCCTCGGGCAGTATCGAGATAGACCGCTTCGACCGCGATGCCGAACTGGGTGCCGATACGGGTCACGTTTTGGGCGGCAGCTACTCGCGTATTCCGGACGGTACGGGTGTCTGGACGATCGTGACGGAGTGTACGCGCGGTGAGGCAAACAAGGCCCCGGAAGCAGAACCGACGCCGACTCCTGATCCCGATGCCGTGAAGGATTACTCCGGACTGGTGCTCAACGAGCTCAACGGGAACAAACCCGCAAAATATATCGAGATCTGCAATACGCTCGACAAACCGGTCGATCTGACGGGCGTACAGCTGCGCAAGAATGATGAGACGCCTGTCATCTGGATTGCGCCGGAGGGTCTGAGCATCGAGGCCGGAGGACGTATCACACTCATCTCCGATCAGCCCTCGAACAATACGGCTGCCGGATTCGAAGGCGGGCTGTCGGCCAAGAAATCACTCAAGATCGAGTTGCTCGATCCGGAAGGCAATCTGCTCGATGTGTTCAAGAACCTCAACGCCTCGGGACAGGAGATATGGGACGATACGCCCAGATACAATGGCGAGACGAATGTTGAATCGTTCGGGCGTTATCCCGATGCTACCGGTGAGTGGTACATGATGGAGCCGACCCAGGGCGAAGAGAACGCTCAGGGAAACAGTGCCATTTCGATGGAGACGTCAGAGCCCGACCCGCTTCCGTCGGAAATTTACGAGGGGCTGGTCCTGAACGAACTGAACGGTAACGACCCGAAATATATCGAACTCTACAACGGCTCGGACGAGCAGATGGACATTACGGGCGTCAAACTGCGCAAGGATAATGAAGAGTTCGTATATACGGCTCCCGAAGGCACCGTTATCCCGTCGAAGGGATTTCTGAAGCTGCTGGCCGATCAGAGCGATCCGGCAAACGGCTTTTCAAGCGGTCTTTCGGCCAAGAAGTCGGTCATGATCGAACTCTTTGCCCCCGACGGGACAACATTGATCGACGTATTCAAGAATCAGAGTCAGGAGAAGGGTGACTCGTGGGGCGAATCCGATCCAAAGTACAACGGCGACGAAAACAAGATGTCTTACGGACGCTATCCCGACGGTGCCGCCGGCAAGTGGTACATGACAACGCCTACGGCCGGTACGGCTAACGCCAGGGGAAGTGTCGAAATAGTTTGGCAATGAGAAGAACCTTTTATCTATTAGTGATTTTTCTGCTGGGCGTACACTCGCTGTGGGCCCGGCAGATTCGTTTTGTATTCATTTCGGATCTACACTACGGCCTCGAACGCCAATTCAACGGCAAACGTGTGTCGTCCGATCTGGTAAACCGAGCCATGGCCGATGCCGTGCGCGCGCTGCCTGAGTGCATATTCCCGGATGACGGCGCTCTGGGAGCCGGCGATAGTGTCGGGAGACTCGATTTCATAGTTTGCGGCGGAGATATCGCAAACCGAATGGAGGAGGGGGCACAGACGGCTGCCGAATCGTGGCGTCAGTTCTCCCTCACGTGGCTCGTGCCGCAGATGCCGCAGATATGGCTGCTGCCCGGAAACCACGACATCTCGAATGCCATAGGCTACACATGGCCCATGGAGCCCGAAAAAGATGCAACGTGTGCTGCCCGGATCTATGACATGACAATGAATCCGGATGAGCCGGTTACGGCCGATACGTTCGACTATTCGACCGATCGGGTGGTATACACATTCGTGGAGTCGGGCATACGGTTTGCATTTGTGGGAATATGGCCCGACTCGAAGGCCCGGACACGTCTTGCCGAGACTCTCGGGGAGGATCCCGACACCCCGTGCATACTCTTTACGCACATGCCTCCCGAAACCGAAGCCCAACGTTTCACAAATCCCTACGGAGACCATTCGATAAACCGTGCCGACGGATTTGAGAATCTTATCTGCGACACATGCAGCGTGGATGCGGATGGTGTTCCGGTGAAGGAGTATCGTGACCTGGAAGGCTTCCTGAAGCAGCATGCCTCATTGAAGGCATGGTTCCACGGCCATACCAACTACAATGAATATTACATCTGGCACGGCCCCGACAACACCATTTCGCTGCCCGTATTCCGTGTGGACTCGCCGATGAAGGGCGAATATTCCGAGACGGATGATACGCTGCTTTCGTTTCAGGTGGTGTGCCTCGATACCGAGACCCTGGATATGAGCGTGCGTGAGTATTACTGGAATGTCACGGATGACAACTGGGGCGAAACGGCTTCTATAAGGCTGTGATCCGAACAGCGGTCTGACATCTGCGCAACACCCGGGGCGCGGAGCGTTCCCGCCTTCCGTCAGTGTGCAAACAAATCGGCTCTTCCTGTATGCCAATGACATGCAGGAGGAACCGATTTGCTGTTCCATGCTGAAAAAACTTTTTATCTCCCCAGGTCCCACGATCCTCGCGCTGCCATCCGTAAATCGGTAATAGAGGTAAGGATAACCATGATTTATATAAAACAGATTCATTTTTCATTTCGTACCTTTGCATTCGGAAATCAACGAGGAATCATTAAGATCCGATAATGAAGAGTCCAGCGACAATTACTCTGATGCTTTTTGCCGCACTTGTCTTTCCGGTTCAGAGAGCGTTACGGTCACGCTCTCACTGCGCCCGCAGGAGCAGGAGTAGGAAATATTGGCCTTGTGAATAAAACGACAGCAGATTACAAAAATACGACATGTCATGAAATACGATTTTGACGAGATTATCCCGCGGCGCAATACGCGTTCATACAAGTGGGACAGCGCTGCAGATGACAATGTACTTCCATTATGGGTTGCAGATATGGATTTCCGGACCGCTCCGGCCGTCGTCGAGGCCCTGGAACGGCGCGTGAAACACGGAATATTCGGATACGTCAAGGTCCCCGATGAATATTATCAGGCCGTAACGAACTGGTTCGCGCGACGCCACGGATGGCAGTTCCAAAAAGAGTGGATGATATATACGTCGGGTGTGGTGCCGGCCCTCTCGGCAATCATCAAGGCCCTGACGGAACCTGGCGACGATATTGTCGTACAGACTCCTGTCTACAACTGCTTTTTCTCCTCGATACGCAACAACGGCTGCCGTATCGTATCCAGTCCGCTGATCTACGACGGCCGGACATACCGCATGGATTTCGAGGACCTGGAGACCAAAACCGCCGACCCGAATGTCAAGGCCATGCTGTTGTGCAATCCCCACAACCCCGCCGGCAGGGTGTGGACCCGCGACGAACTGGTACGGCTCGGCGAAATATGCCGCCGCAATCATGTGACCGTAATCTCGGATGAGATTCATTGCGAACTGGTCTTCCCGGGGCATACCTATCTGCCGTTCGCCTCGATCAGCGACCAGCATCTGTGGAACTCGGTAACATGCATATCGCCAAGCAAGTCATTCAATATGGCAGGCCTGCAGATAGCCAACATCATTGCCCGCGACGACGCGCTGCGGCAGCGAATCGACCGTGCCATAAACATCAATGAAGTGTGCGACGTGAACCCGTTCGGCGTCGAAGCCACCATTGCCGCATACAACCAGGGCGAGGAGTGGCTCATGCAGTTGCTCGGATATCTGCATGGGAATTATGAGACGTTGTGCGAATTCTTCGGCAAATATCTGCCGCAGATCGCCGTTACGGAGCTCGAAGGTACATATCTGGTCTGGACCGACTGCCGGAAGTTGGGGCTCTCATCCGACGTGCTGCAATCGCGCCTGCTGGCCGAAGCCGGAGTGTGGCTCAATAGCGGTACGATGTACGGGGCGGAGGGTGAAGGCTTTATGCGCTGGAATATAGCCTGTCCGCGATCAGTACTGGTTCAGGCAATGGAGCGGTTCCGAGATTTCGTCGATTCGCTCCAAAAATAATGATCCGCCAATAAACCGGCCCGGCAGACCGTATCCGTTAAACACTCCGCCAGACATTGCCGTAACCGTACAACAGACCTGTCCGCTTCGGGCAGGGCAGGGAGACGTATGCAGTATCCGCCGACCGGCATGCGGCAATGAGCTGCCAGTTGGGAATCCGAATCGGAATGGCTGGAGTGAACGTAAATTTCTGAACATGTGAATATTGCATCTATTCAGGCCTTGAAGGGTCTTTAATGTGAATCCCGACATGCCGACTCTGGCACGTCGGGATATTTCGTCCATATCGCACCGTCGTATGATATTTTGTGCCAATTTCTTGCGGAAATGGATTTTTTTAGTACCTTCACAGAAACCTAATCTTAATACCTGTTATCCCATGAAACGTTTGATTTGTCTGTTCTGCCTGCTGGCCGTTTTCGGCGCGCATGCCCAGGAACCGGAACCAGCACCCGAATCGTTGCCGGTCGTAATGGCCAATACCGAATTCATCATCAAGATTATCCCCACCGAACAGGATACCTACTCGTGCGAGGTCGTTTACCGCAATCCTATTATCCCAAGTGATTCGATCAAGGACGATCAGTTCCTGCTGCAACCCACGGCAGACGATGAGATACGGGGAATGCTGTCGGTCGTCAAATCGGAGGATGACTGCACGTCGTATCTGAAACTGAAGACATCTGCTGACAATCTGATGACCGTGAATCTGTTCGTTGTATTCGAAGACGAACAGGTAGAGGCGTATCAGTTCGATGTGCTCCCGAAAATCGTGCGGGGAGACATGTGGAGTTCTCCGATCGCTCTTATAGTGTTCGACACGGTCACCATTACTGAACTCGAAAAGGTCCCATTCAGCTTTTGACAGCTGCATATCTCGCCTGACGCCCGGATATTCCACAGAATCCCATGTCCGCATTTGCCGCCGGCAAAATCAGGGAAGGGTAGTGGAAGTAAACCGGATAATTTGTTTTTATCCGGCAGATTGCTTACCTTTACCTTGCTGCCGAGGCGTGAACAGAAATCTAAACTCTAAAATTACACTATATAATGAAACACACCTGCCAACAGAACCCGTCGAACAAGAGTAACCCTCACTCAGACTACGGAACCATCAGACCGCTTAAAAGAATTATTCCAGCCTTTCTTCTTTCGGGCATGTTCGTGATGCTTGCATCGTTCACGCTGCCGTATAATGAAACCGTCATTGGAGCCGCTTCGGCAGAGTCGGTTCAGGAGGCGGATTCGGTTGTCGATGTGATCGCATGGTTCGACAAGAATGAATCGATGACCTACTGGATCCATGAGAGCGAATGGAGATTCTCCGGCGGGGACACGACTCATATCCTCGGTGCCGCAACCAAGGTGATGATAACCGTAACCGACTCCACCAAGAACAGTTATGACATGGAGTACCGTTTTCTGGAGACCAAACTGGATCTGGAAGCAGACTCGCCCGTGCAGCAGGAGATGAAGAGGTTAATTGGCCAGGTGCAGGAGAAACTTGCCGGCACGACCATCAGGTTCCGTACCGACGAATTCGGCCATATCGAAAAATACTACAATCTCGCGGAGGTCAAGAAACAGGCCAAGCAGCTTGTCTACGAAATGATCGATGGAATGACGTTTGCCGACAGTTTGTCACCCCAGCAGTGTGTTGAGATCGCCTCGGCCATCAAGGAGTCCGTGAATGGCGACATGTTGGTACAGGGATACATTGAAGAGTTGGAACTGCTTTTCCAGCTCCACGGCAACCGATATCCTGTTGGAGAGTGGGCGACGCACGACAATGCAACCGATACGGAGTATGCATCGGATACCAGCGTCTCGATATGGCTTGATCCGGAGAGTTCGCAGTACGATATTTTTGTCAATGTCGACAATTACATTCCGAAAGAGGATTTGAAAATACTGGTTGGCAGTTTGGCAGAGGAGATTTTGGGCAAGAAAGAGGCCAAAGATTTGAAGGAGAGTATGGATACGGAATTAGATGAGGCTATCCATGAGAATGCCGTATACACCACCAGTGTGTATGAAAAATATTTCCCCGACGGCTGGCCGGTAATGCTGATACAGCACACTGGGACTTCGATAGGAGACAGCGGCAAACTTAAGCAGAAATATATCACCTGGGATAGTTTTACCGACAGTAGCGGCGAATGTACTTACAACGAAGCAGAATAATTTCGACCGGCAGGAATTGATATCGATACGGTTTACTGTTCCGGCCTGCCGACATGGCAGTAGAAGAGTAATAAAGAGGAGGCCTTGTATATTATGTTGATATACAAGGCCTCCTGCATTATTTTAGCTCCTTTTACCTGCTCATTCTTACATCTCACTGCCCCCCCCTCTGGAGCGGAAAACGGGACTCGAACCCGCGACCCTCAGCTTGGGAAGCTGATGCTCTACCAACTGAGCTATTTCCGCGTTCTGCGATGCAAAGATACGAAATTATTCATTCGTGCAAAATAATTCTCCCAGACAAATTTTCCGCCTCAAGTTTTTTTGTACGAACCTGAATCCGTCGCACCTCGCTCCGCAATGCTGCATATCACTGCCAAACCGTATCGGCAATGAATGCGTCATAGGCCCGGTCTCCCCAGAACGTATATCCGCAATCCTCCTTGTCGGTACCGCTCAGAACCGTATGTATCAACCCGTTGCGCTCGACCAAAACCGTATGGTAGATCTTGCCTTCGGGATTATGCTTCAACCGGAACTGGATACGGCCGTCGAGAGCCTTGCCGACGATCATCGAGGTGTCCTCCTTTGTCTCGAAATCGAAGTATTCCGACAGTCCGCGCTGCATCCATCGCGTACGGTACCACGTCCCGCCGCGTGGCGAAACAAGCGGTTTGCCGTTGAATATCACCGTGCTGTCGTTGTAGGCTATGGCACAAAGCGCATGTCCCGTATCGGAGTTGATCCAGTCGACCAGTTTCTTCAGGTGAATATCCTCGTCATAGGCGTAATCGCTGTCGAGGAAGGCGATGCGCGAAATCTGATCCGGAATGCTCTCCTGCTCCTCGATATAGCGCAGCACGAACCGTCCGCCGCCGCTATGGCCGTTGAGAATCACCTGCGGCCGGTACTCTGCATACATCGAAACAATACTGTCGACGATCGCCGAAACATAATTCGAATCCGTCTTGGCATGCGTCGAGACGGTCGATGGCCAACTCTTGTTGTCAGCCATGATATACGCCGTTACGATATTCCGGTCGGGCAGGGCGGCTCGCAGGAAGCGAGTCTGGGCAGCTATGTGCTGTATGTCGAAATGCCAGTCGTCGCCTTCGGCCATCCGTTTTCCGGCCGTCCATTCGATCGTATTGCCGTTCGGGAGTGCAAAAAGCAGCAGATCGGTTTCGATATTGGGGTTCATTGCCGGCTGGTCGATACGGACCGTTGCGTCGGCAAACGCCGAGTCGAGACGGATGACGCAGGGTCGGGAGTCCGGCAGAGCATCGGCCGTCGCCGAACGCATGCCGTCCGAAAGCGCCGTGAACAGCGGCAATACCATGCCTGTCGTTACGATGAATGTTGCTATTCTATTCATAGATTTCTGTCAGCAGGCGTGCCAGACGGTAACCGGCCTTGCGCAACTGCGCCTCCAGAACCGGGAAATTCTCGTTCTGATAGTCCCACGACAGTTCGCTTCCGGCGGGGGCATCCTCGTATACCTTTTTGCAGACCTCCAGCGTTTCGTTCAGCCAGTCGAGCGGCTCGCCCGAAGCGATCTGTTCACGTTCTTTTGGGGTACAGCGGTCTATTTCGCGCTGCCACTCCGTGTAGCTCCACTTGCGGACGTTGTCGAGCATCAGGTCGTCCCACAAGGCATGCAGCTTGACCTCGCGGCCGAACCACTTTACCTTGATCGTATTGCCGCCCAGATCGCTCAGGTGGCCCGCATGCATCGGGCAGTGGAGGTCGCCGACCAGATGGATCAGATAGCGCAGATAGATGTTCTCCTCTTCAGGTGTCAGATCATGGCTTTTGAGCTTCTCAACGGTCAACGTTACGGCTGTCAGCACATCGCCGTTCGGGTTCTTGGGCATCGTTTCGTAGGTGTAGCCCTCGTCGACGTTGGCATAGTGCCATGTTGCCGTATGGCGGTATTCGGGAATGTTGCGGATGTTGTCCATCCACGACGAGTAGTATGTAAAACTGTGGCCGCCCAATGCCGCCTCGACCTTCGCCTTGACACGTTTGTTCACGTTGCACTCGGCTATGTAGGCCACGATGTCGTGCCCCTTCGGGCCCCATGCCAGCGACGTCTCGGCCGTCAGCGACAGGAGCAGCAGAAATATCAGTCTCTTCATTGTATTGTTCATTGATAGTGTTGTCCGTATGCTATTGGTTCATCGTCAGCAGGAACTCCTCGTTGTCACGCGTCATCTCCATGTGCTTCTTGGTGTGCTCCATGGCCTCGACCGTGGTCATGTCGGCCAGGAACCGCCTCAGCACCCATGTGCGGCTGGTAACCTCCTTGCTCAGCAACAGATCCTCGCGGCGCGTGCCCGAAGCTATCACGTTCACGGCCGGGAAGATACGCTTGTCAGCCAGTTTGCGGTCGAGCTGCAGCTCCATGTTGCCAGTTCCCTTGAACTCCTCAAAGATCACCTCGTCCATCTTCGAACCGGTGTCGATAAGCGCCGTGGCGATGATCGTGAGCGATCCCTTCTCCTCGGTGTTTCGTGCGGCGCCGAAGAACCTCTTGGGCTTGTGCAGCGCATTGGCGTCGACACCTCCCGACAGAACCTTTCCCGAAGCGGGCTGCACCGAGTTGTAGGCACGCGCCAGACGGGTGATCGAGTCGAGGAAAATCACCACGTCATGACCGCACTCGACCATGCGTTTAGCCTTGTCGAGCACCATTTCGGCCACCTTGACATGCCGCGCGGCCTGCTCGTCGAATGTCGAGGCGATCACCTCGGCCTTGACGTTGCGGGCCATTTCGGTCACCTCCTCCGGACGCTCGTCGATGAGCAGCACGATCATGTAGACCTCGGGGTGGTTGTCGGCGATTGCGTTTGCGATGGATTGCAGCAGGACGGTCTTACCTGTCTTGGGCTGGGCGACGATCAGTCCGCGCTGGCCCTTGCCGATGGGGGAGAAGAGATCCACGACGCGGTTCGAGATCTGGTTGTGGCCGTTGCTTGTCAGGTCGAACTTCTCGGTCGGGAAGAGCGGGGTCAGGAATTCGAACTGCACGCGGTCGCGGACATATTCCGGTTCGAGACCGTTGATCTCGACCACCTTCACCAGCGGGAAATACTTCTCACCCTCCTTTGGCGGACGGATCATTCCGCTTACCGTATCTCCCGGCTTCAGGCCGAAGAGTTTGATCTGCGAAGGGGAGACATATATGTCATCGGGCGAGTTCAGGTAGTTGTAGTCGGCCGACCGCAGGAATCCGTATCCGTCGGGCATCACCTCCAGGACACCCTCACCGGCAATCTCTCCCGCAAAATCATCCTTCGTGATCACCTCATCGTCGGGAACATAGCGATCGTTGAATGCCGTTTCATACTCCAGCTCCGGAACCTTCATCTCCTGATGCTCCGCCGCAGCCTGTTCCGATTGCTCGGCAGGCTTGTTCTTGGGCTTTCGTCCCCGTTTCTTCTGTTGCTGCTGGGGCTCCTTCTTCGGTTCATGCTCAGCCTTTTCGGCATGCTCCTGGTGCGCAGGCTGCTCTTCGTCATGATGATGTTCCGCCGGTCGTTCAGGCTTTTCATCCGTCACGGCTGCCGGAACACTCTCTTCAACCTTCCGCTCGACCGGTGCCGCCACCGCCTTTGAGTCTTCGCTTTTGTGCTCCACTGCTGCCGGAGCATTCGTCTTGGCATCCTCGACCCGGACCGTATTCATCCGGGGCCGACGGCCACGCCGTTTCCGTCCCTCGTCACTCTGGCCCGGGGCATCCGTGTCGGGAGTATCGGCCGGGGTTGCAGCAGCGACTATCTTTTCGATCAGTTCATTCTTTTTGTAGCGGCCGTCGATACCGAAGGCCTTGCCTATTTCGCGCAGTTCGGCAATGCTTTTCCCTTTCAGCGCATCTATATCCTGCATAGAAAAATGTATGTTGTGAGATTCAAATACTAACGTGTTTCTGTGATTGCATGAAGCAGTTCGAACAAACTGCCTTTCGATGTATTTCGTGCCACAAATATAGGCATTTTTTCGAATACTGCAAATTTCGCAACATTTTTGCGGGACAAATCTGCAGGCAGAGGTTTTTCACGGAAAATATGTATATTTTTGTGCTTCGGAAAACGTTTGCTCAAGATTCAAACCATGGCTCGTCAGGATAGAAACAGATTGATTGACATGTTCGTACGGCTCGGCGAACGGCTCGACCGTTTCGGTTCGGACGAGCGGTCGCAACGTGCCATGGAGCGGGCCGTGGAGCAGAACAGCTGGTTCAGCCCGACGGAGATTCGCAACGCTGTGGGTGCGATACGTTCGGAGATGCTCGTCCGCAGCCGGCTCGGGGAGTGGCTCGGAGGCTATCCGGAGCTGCCCGTGGATGAGCCGGCAGATATCCTTGTCGTGACGGCCGGAAACATTCCGCTGGTCGGATTTGCCGATATGGTCTACACGCTATGCAGCGGCCACCGTTGCATTGTCAAACCGTCGGGCAAGGATTCCGCCCTCACCGAATACATAATCGGAATGCTGCAGGATGAGGGCGCAGCAATAGTCGCCGACGACGGATCTCGCCAACCCGATGCACTGATCGCCACCGGCGGTGACAATGCCGTCCGCTATTTCCGCGCCGCATACCGGTCGCTGCCGATGCTCCTGCGCGGATCGCGATCCTCGGCAGCCGTGATCTGCGGTGACGAACCGGAGAGCCGTCTGGATGCTCTTGCCGACGACATATATATGTATTCGGGACTGGGGTGCCGGAACGTATCGCTGCTCTTCGTGCCTTCCGCATACGACCTGTCGCGGATTTCGGCCCGCCTTGCCGCTCATCCGGTCCGGCATTCCGGATACATGAACAACTACCGCCAGCAGCGTGCCGTAAGGATTATGTCCGGCCAGCCGTTCATCGATCTCGGCCATTCGATCCTGACCGAGCAGTGCGACTTCCCGGCAGCCATCAGCCGGATCAATTTCTGCCGCTACGATCATGCCGGGCAGGTAGCCGGGTGGCTGGCCTCACACGAAGAGCAGATCCAGTGCATCGCTGCCGACCGCTCGCCATTCGACGGCACAAGCTATGCCGACACACCTGTCGCCCGACGCGTGACGCCGCTCGGAACTACTCAGCACCCGTCGTTGACGGACTATCCCGACGGCAAGGACGTAATGGAGTTCCTCGCGGGCATCCGGCCTGCATGATTCCGGCACGCCGCATAGTAAAGCTCCCCGCCCGTCAGCGCAAAAAATCCTCCAAATCCGCTTTTTCATACGTCGAAATAACAAATTCGATGCTTTCAAAGCCTTTCTGCGGGCCTTCGGTATGAAAATTATTGTTATATTTGTTCTCGACAAGACACCTTAAAAACAGATTACGATATGTCGATGATTTTCAAATTCAGGATGCTCAGCGACGAGAACGATCGTTTCGTACGCGACTACGAGGTGATGTACGACATGCCGCTGCTCGATTTCGAAGATTTTATCCGCAGGAATCTGAACTATGAACCTGCCATGACATCGTTCTTCACGGCCGGCCCGAAATGGGAAAAATATCGCGAATTCACGATGGAGGATATGGGCGATACGGGTCCCGACGGCCCGGTGCCGATGGAAGGAGTCGTGCTCGGACAGATCATCCATCGCAATCACGACAGGTTGATCTACCATTTCGACATGTTCGGAAACCGTGCCTACTATCTCGAGCTGACCGGTGCCGGCGAAGCCCGTCCCGACACAAAATACCCGAGAGTGGTCCTGGCCGAAGAGGATGCGCCGGATCAGTACGACCCGACTGCCAACGAAGCTGAAGGTTCGGCATTCGACGAGATGATGGACGAATTCAACGGATTCGAAAGTTATGACGACGGCGGGAGCGACTACGACGAATCGTACTGATCCGCACCGCCTGCTCATAGTCGTTGTCGGGCCGACCGGGTCGGGCAAGACTGCGCTTGCAATACGCCTTGCCCAGCATTACGGTGCTCCGATAATCTCAACCGATGCCAGGCAGATATACCGCGGCATGGCCATCGGTACGGCACAGCCCACGGCCGAGGAGCTGGCAGCAGCCCCACACTATTTCATCGCCTCACACGACATTACGGAGCACTATACCTGCGGAAAGTATGCCGACGAGGCTCTTGCAAAACTCGAAGAGCTGTTCGGAACAGGTTGCAGCCGCGTCATTGCGGTAGGGGGTGCTGGCCTGTATGTGAAGGCTCTGTGCGAGGGCATGGACGATATTCCTGGTGCTTCGGATCAGGTGCGTAAAGAGATCGCATATCGCCTAAAAAACAACGGTATAGAAGATTTATTTAAAGAGCTGCAACAGCTCGATCCGGTCTATGCCGGGCAGGTCGACCGCAAGAATCCGGCACGTGTGGCCCGGGCTCTCGAAGTATGTCTTGCAACCGGCCGGCCATACTCGGAACTGAGAACCGGACAGCGCCGGCAGCGTCCGTTCGATATCGTCAAGATCGGTACGGCAATGGACCGCAAGGTTCTCTATGACCGTATCGACCGGCGCGTTGACCTGATGATGGAGGAGGGGCTCGAAGCCGAAGCTCGGGCATTGTATCCATACCGCGAACTCAAGGCCTTGCAGACGGTCGGATATCGCGAGCTGTTCGACTATTTCGACGGAAAATGTTCGCGAAAAGAGGCTGTCGAGGCTATCAAACGCAATTCGCGGCACTATGCAAAACGGCAGATCACATGGTTCGGCCACGACGGTGAGGTGAACTGGTTCGACCCGTCGCAGACCGACCGGATAATCGAATTCATCGATGCGGCATCCGCAAAACAGTCTGAATAACCTGAAAATATACGTCCGCTATCCAAAAAAACGCTAACAAACAGCCACTGCTTCCGTAACAAATATCGGTTGTGGAATAATTTATGTACTAACATTCCCGTTTAATCTCAAAATGCAAAAGGAATGAAAAGATTCTCTCAATCACTAAGACTTATCTCCGTTACGATGATCTTTTCGGTGATGCTCATGCCGGCATCGTCGGAAGCCTGTACGGGAATTACGCTCACCTCGAAAGACGGCTCGCACGTGGTAGCCAGAACAATAGAGTGGGGCGGCAGCAAACTCAACAGCCAATATGTCGTCGTCCCGCGCGGATACACCCAGACAGCGCTGGTCCCCGGCGGCAAGTTCGGTATGGAATTCACCTCACGCTACGGCTATGTCGGGCTGGCGGTGGAACAGGAACAATTCGTCGCCGAGGGGCTCAACGAAGCCGGCCTCTCCGCCGGACTCTTCTATTTCCCCGGATACGGACAATACGAAGCCTATGAATCGTCGCAGCGCTCATCGAGCATAGCCGACCTGCAGGTAGTTGCCTGGATACTCGGATGCTGCAGTACGGTCGACGAGGTCAAGGAGGCTGTCGGCAAGGTACATATCGTGTCGATAGACCCGCGCGCCTCGACGATCCACTGGAGGTTCACCGATACGACAGGACGTCAGATCGTACTTGAGATAATTGACGGAACCCCCAGATTCTACGAAAACAAGCTCGGCGTGCTGACCAACTCTCCTGGGTTCGACTGGCAGATCACCAATCTGAACAATTATGTCAATCTGTATTCCGGTGCGGCGCTCGACAAAACGATGGGAGGAATCAAACTTGCTCCGTTTGGTGCCGGAAGCGGAATGCTCGGCCTGCCGGGTGATGTCACACCGCCGTCGCGATTCGTACGGGCCGCTTTCTACCAGACTACGGCGCGGCAGCAGAATACCGCCGTGGAGACGGTCATGCAGTGCTTCCAGATACTGAACAACTTCGATATTCCGATCGGGGTTGAGTTCCTGGCAAACCAGGAGCCGACCGATATTCCGAGCGCGACGCAATGGACTTCGGCAACCGACATAAACAACGGGATAATCTATTACCGTACGATGTACAACAGTACGATCCGCTGTATCAAACTCGGGGAGATCGACTTCTCGAAAGTGACCTACCGTGCGGAGCCTCTCGATGAGACGCAGCAGCAACCTGTCGTACAGATCGAGATAAAATAGTGTGCCGACGGAGGTCCGAATGCCTCCGCAGAAGGTTGCCGAGCCGGGCCAATACGGCGGCAAAGCATCTCCGAAACCGACTGTACACAGCTTCAACAACGTCCGGACCGAACAGCTTCAAAAAGCGACGGTCCGGACGTGTTGTTTTTGCGATTTGCAGTATTACAATACTGGATTGTATAACCTTGCAGAATCTAAAATTAATCCATACTTTTGGGCAAAAATACGGCAGGCGCTCGGATGGTGGAACAGGTAGACACGCCGGACTTAAAATCCTGTGGCCAGCAATGGCCGTGCGGGTTCGATTCCCGCTCCGAGTACGACGCGGATGACCAGTCAATCATGCAACTGTTCATCCGCGTTTTGTATATGGCTGCCGATGAGTGCTGTAAACGCAGCCAGCTCACCTTTTGCAACGTATGGAGAACTGACCGGGACGGATTTGTCCGGAGCCGTCAGAAGTGAATATGAAATCAGAACTGAATATGAAATCCGGCCCGCAAATCCATTCGAACGTTTTGGCCGGAATAAGAGTGCTGCCGTCAGTTGAATAACCTTCATTCGGACATCCGGACCAGCATGCACAAGTTTACGGTCAGGTTATCGACCGGCGTTGAGCGACACCTCGTTGACCAGAGCCGTGCCCTCGTCGAACGCCCTGAGGTTGTCGAGGGTCGTGCGGGCGATATTCTCCAGAGCCTCGCGGGTAAAGAATGCCTGATGCGATGTCACGATAACGTTGTTGAACGAGAGTACTCGCGCCAGAACATCGTCATCCATAACGCGGTCCGACGTGTCCTCATAGAAATAGCCGGCCTCCTCCTCGTAGACATCGAGAGCGGCCGACCCCACTTTCTTGGACTTCAGACCTTCGATCAGCGCCTCGGTGTGGATCAGCTGGCCGCGGCCCGTATTTATTATCATCACCCCGGGCTTCATCCGGTCGATTGCCGCGGCATCGATCATGTAGCGGGTCTGGTCGGTCAGCGGGCAATGCAGCGATATGATGTCCGAACGCTGGTAGAGTTCGTCGAGCGTGACATATCCGATTCCCTCCTTCTTTGCGAAATCCATATCCGGATAGAGGTCGTATGCCAGCACGTTCATCCCGAACCCGCGCAGGATATGTATCAATACCTTTGCAATGCGGCCCGTACCGATGATGCCGGCCGTCTTGCCGTACATGTCGAACCCCAACAGCCCGTGCAGCGAGAAATTCCCGTCACGCGTGCGCCATACGGCCCGGTGGATGCGGCGGTTCAGGGTCAGCATCAGCGCCACGGTATATTCCGCCACCGCATGCGGCGAGTAGGCCGGTACGCGTACCACCTTGATACCGTATTCTGCAGCCGCCCGCAGGTCGACATTGTTGTAGCCGGCGCAACGCAGCGCGATCAGTTTGATTCCCTGCCGCGAAAGAGCGCCGATCGTTTCGGCATCGGCCGTGTCGTTCACAAAGATACATACCGCATCGGCACCGGATGCAAGCGACACGGTGCCGATATTGAGATGACTCTCCGTATATTCAATTTGAAAAGCATATTCGCCGCTGATCCTGTCGAACGAATCGCGATCATACGGCTGCGTACCGAAAAACACTATTTTCATAAGATCGTTTTTTTTTACGGGACACACATTCAAATACGATGCCTTTCGGGCCTTTTCAGCATATCAATTCGGCAAGATCCTCGAAAAACGACGGATATGACTTTGCAACGCACTCGGCCCCGCGGATCGTGATCGGGCTGTCGGCCGTCAGCGCCGCTACGGCCATCGACATGGCAATGCGATGGTCGCCGTGGCTGTCGACGCAGCAGCCGCGGATCTGCCCGCCGCGGATACGCATGATGTCGTCCTGCGAAATGTCAACTTCGATACCCGCCTTCTCATACTCCTCGGCAATGGTCAGCGCACGGTTGCTCTCCTTGTGCAGCAGGCGCGAGGTACCGCGGATTACGCTCGTTCCCCGGCAGTTTGCGGCCAGCGCCGCCAGTGCAGGAAACAGGTCGGGACAGTTGGTGGCGTCGAACTCAAACGCCTTCAGCTCGCGGCGGCGCACCGTAACCGAATTTTCCGTGGACAGAATCTCGGCTCCGGCCAGCATCAGCGCCTTGATGATGGCATAGTCGGCCTGCAGCGACAACCGGTTCAGATTGTCGACCGTCACTTCGCCGGCAACCGCCCCCGCAACCAACATCGACGCCGCACTGCTACAGTCGCCTTCGATGTGAAACTCGACCGGAGTATAGTGTTGTCCGCCCTCGATATAGTATTCCGTATAATTCTTGTGTTCGATGGTGACCCCGAAACGGCGGGCCGTATCGATGGTCATGTCGATATATGGCAGGCTCACCGGATTCTCGACATATACCGTCGTATCCTTTTCGACCACGGGCAGCGACAGCAGCAGTCCCGTCAGGAACTGCGAACTGACCGAACCGTCAAGATGAACCTCGCCGCCGCGGATCGGGCCCGTAACACGTATCGGCAGATAACCGCCACCGTCCAGCACCTCGACGCCGAGTTCTCGTAACGGCTCGACCATCATCGAAATGGGGCGGTAGAGCATCGTTCCCTCGCCTTCGATGGTAATGGGAACGGAACAGAGCGATGCCAACGGCGTAAACAGCCGTGTCGAGAGTCCCGATTCGCCGACCAGAAGCCGGTCGCTTTTGGGCGCCAGGCCTCCGCGGACGGCATAGGTACTCTCGTTGATTTCGCGGATCGTACCGCCCAGAGCCGTGACGCAACGCATGGCAGAGCGGGTATCGTTGCACAATTCGAGATTCCCGATTACGGACTCCCCATCGGCGAGCAGCGACACTGCCAACGCCCGCTGGGCATAACTTTTCGAACAGGGCGGCGTGACGTGTCCCTGAACGGCTGACGAATGAATCGAACGTTCCATTACCTGAGTTTGAAATCTTTACCCAAATAGACTTTGCGCACCTGTTCGTCGTTGGCCAGCTCTTCGGCCGAACCGGCCTTCAGAATACGTCCCTCGAACAACAGATAGGTGCGGTCGGTGATCGAGAGTGTTTCGTGTACGTTGTGGTCAGTGATGATCACACCGATATTCTTGTCCTTGAGCGTTCCGACGATGCTCTGGATATCCTCCACGGCGATCGGGTCGACTCCGGCGAAGGGCTCGTCCAGCAGGATGAACTTGGGGTTGATGGCCACCGCGCGGGCAATCTCCGTACGGCGCCGTTCACCGCCCGAGAGCTGTATGCCGAGGCTCTTGCGCACCTTCTGCAGGCGGAACTCCTCGATCAGGCTTTCGGTACGCTCACGCTGGTACTCCTTGGAATATGATGTCATTTCGAGCACCGCCCGGATATTGTCCTCGACGCTCAGCTTGCGGAATACCGAAGCCTCCTGCGCCAGGTATCCTACACCCATCTGGGCACGCCGGTAGACCGGTTCGGCAGTGAGTTCAACAACTCCCTGCTCTTCGGTTTCGAGATATATGTTGCCCTCGTTCGGCTTGATAAGCCCCACGATCATATAGAAAGTAGTGGTCTTTCCGGCACCGTTCGGCCCGAGCAGGCCTACTATTTCGCCCTGACGAACGTCGATCGACACGTGATCGACAACTGTACGGGTTTTGTATCTCTTGACGAGATCGGTCGTGAATAGCCTCATTGGATTGAAAAAATTTCTACAAAGATATTATTTTTTCCGAAAAAAGCACTATCTTTATCTCAAATTTGATTCACTGTTCATCTATTTTCGAGGCGTGTTATGGCGGATGATCTACACAACCTGCTGCATGAGAAACTAAAAGAGTATTTCGGATTCACTTCGTTCAAGGGCAATCAGGAGGCCGTTATCAAAAATGTGCTGGCGGGTAAGGATACATTCGTCCTGATGCCAACAGGCGGAGGCAAATCCCTTTGCTATCAGCTGCCGGCACTCATAATGGACGGCGTCGCCATAATCATATCGCCGCTGATCGCCCTGATGAAGAACCAGGTAGATTCGATGCGTACATTCTCCGCCGACTCGGGCGTGGCTCACTTCCTCAATTCGTCGCTCAACAAGACCGCCGTAAACCAGGTGCGTTCAGATGTGCTCGGCGGAAAGACCAAACTGCTCTATTTCGCACCCGAGTCGCTCACCAAGGAGGATAATGTCGAGTTCCTGCGCAAGATCAAAATCTCATTCTACGCAATCGACGAGGCGCACTGTATCTCGGAATGGGGCCACGATTTCCGCCCCGAGTACCGCCGAATCCGCCCGATCATAAACGATATCGGGCAGGCTCCGCTCATTGCTCTTACGGCTACCGCCACGCCAAAGGTCCAGATGGACATTCAGAAAAATCTGGGAATGCTGGACGCTACCGTCTTCAAGTCGTCGTTCAACCGACCGAATCTGTATTACGAGATACGCCCGAAGCACGAGGCCGCAAAGGAGATCATTAAATACATAAAACAGAACGAAGGCAAATCGGGTATAATATATTGTCTGAGCCGAAAGAAGGTGGAGGAGCTGGCCGAACTGCTCGTGGCAAACGGCATCAAGGCCCTGCCGTACCATGCCGGTATGGATGCCGCAACCCGGGCTCACAATCAGGATGCCTTCCTCATGGAGCAGGCCGACGTTATCGTGGCTACGATCGCCTTCGGCATGGGTATCGACAAGCCCGATGTGCGTTATGTAATCCACTACGACATTCCCAAAAGCCTCGAAGGGTATTACCAGGAGACCGGCCGTGCGGGGCGTGACGGCGGGGAGGGCCGATGCATTGCATTCTACAGTTACAAGGATATTCAGAAACTCGAAAAATTCATGCAGGGCAAGCCGATTGCCGAACAGGAGATCGGCAAACTGCTGCTTCAGGAGACCGTTTCGTATGCCGAGAGTTCGATCTGCCGCCGCAAGACGCTGCTGCACTATTTCGGCGAGGAGTATACCGAAGATAATTGCGGAAATTGCGACAACTGCCTCCATCCCAAACCCAAGATCGAGGCCAAGGCATCGACGCAGCTGATGTTGAAGACCATGCAGTTCATCGGCGACAAGTTCAAGGCCGACTATCTGATCAGCATCCTTACGGGTAAGATCACCGCCCTGAACAAAAGCTACGGGCACAACACCTGCGAATGGTTCGGCGCCGGGAGCGATCACGACGGGAAATATTGGGGTGCCGTCATCCGGCAGGCCCTCATTCTCGGTCTGATAGACAAGAATATTGGAAACTACGGTCTGTTGGCTATCAATGACAAGGGCCGGTCGTATATCAATCTGCCGTTCCCGATCTACATAACCCTCGATCACGACTACGACGAGGAGGAGAAGGAGATCGAAGCTGCCGTTCCGGCCGGCCGCGGCGGCGTGGCCGACGAAGAGTTGTTCTCCATGTTGAAGGACCTGCGCCGGAAGGTGGCCAAGAAGCATAATCTGCCTCCGTTCGTCATCTTCCAGGACCCGTCGCTCGAGGACATGTCGATACAGTATCCCGTCACGCTCGAGGAGATGCAGAATATCACCGGCGTCGGGGTAGGCAAGGCCCGCAAGTTCGGACAGGAGTTCATCGACCTGATCAAGCGCTATGTCGACGAGAAGGAGATAATCCGTCCGCAGGACATGGTGGTCAAGAGTGTCGGCAGCAAGAGCGGAAACAAGATTTTCATCATACAGTCGATCGACCGCAAGATGGATTTCGAGGATATCGCACGAGCCAAGGATCTTGAATTCGATGAACTGCTGACCGAAATCGAAGGTATCGTAAATTCGGGAACCAAGCTCAATATCAGCTACTACATCAGCGAATTCATGGATGAGGACAAGGCCGACGAGATATATGAATATTTCAAGGAGGATGCCGAAAGCGACTCGATCGACGAGGCGTTGAACGAATTGGGCCCCGATTTCACGGAGGAGGAGGTCCGGCTGGTACGCATCAAGTTCATCTGCGAACAGGGCAACTGATCACGTCCTAAATCCTGCAATGTCTCTTATCTGTCGTACACCACGCATGTACAGCGGGGTGGGGCAGGTGTATGTTGTTAGCTCTCTTCGAAAAACCGATCCTGCAGTCAATGTTTTGGCCTTTGTTTTTGCAAGGATGAAATATGCATATATTTGCTATATGGACTATTTAATATCATGATATGAAAACGATTGCTCCCCTCCGACAAACGATCTCAGGTGCCCGGAAAGCTCTGAAATCATCTCGAACCGCCATGTTTTTGGCAGTCGCCGCTGCTTTTGCGACCGTTTCGTGCGGCCACTCCGACATGCGAACCGTGAAGGTCTCGGGTCGGGGGCTGGACTTCTATCCCGACAGTGCGCGGATGATCGTCCTCCCGTTCGGGGCAGACCCCCGCTTTGATCAACCAGCAGCAAGTGCATATATTGTAGACGGGGCTTTCGAACTGTCGTTCCGGGATTCGATCACGCGCCTCTATGAACTTGTAGTCGAGGATGATATACGCAAAGGAGCATTCCAGGCCTATACTTTCTTTTCGGACGGCAAACCGCTGCGTTTCACCTTCCGACGGCAATTCGAATCCACGCGGGTCGATGTCTCGGGAAGTGCCGACAATGAGGAGTTATATCTCTACCTTAACCGCTGGGCGAATATATACGAACCGATTGACAGCATTAGGTGCGGGATCAATAGCTGGCTCAAAGAGAAATATGGCGAGGGTGGTTTTCCCGAAGAGGATTCAGATGACTATCGCTGGTTGCGGGCGGAGTCCGAACGGGTATCGGCCCTGTACGACAGCCTCTTCGAGGCGGCCGATTATGAAGGCTGGCTGAATGACCGGATTCGCCGCCATCCGACGCTTGCAGGACTTTTCGAAGTTTCGAAAGCCTTGGAGCGCGAGGTGCGTATGGCCAAGAGCGATGCCAGCTATACCATAGACACGGCATGGCTGAACCTCTACAACAGCTACCGCGACCGTTTTCCTGACAGCTGGCTGGTACAACGTACCGATGGGCTGTTGGCTGCAGTAGAGCGGTTGGCTCCCGGGGCGCCGTTCCCCGACTTCACGGCACCGTCGCTCGACGGAGAGCGCTATCGGCTCGGGAAGCTGATCGAGGGGAAGATCGCCGTGCTGGACTGCTGGGCTTCGTGGTGCGGACCGTGCCGGCGGCACTCCATCGAACTGATTCCGATCTATGAACAGTACCGCGAACGCGGTTTCACGGTGGTTGGTGTGGCCCGCGAGTACGACGATCTCGACGATATGCGTCTTGCAATCGAAAAGGATGGCTATCCCTGGATACAGCTCTATGACCTCGACGGTGCGGAAGGCATATGGGACCTTTACGGGCTTTCGTTGGCCGGCGGAGGAATCTTCCTGATCGACCGCGAGGGTAGGATCGTCGAAAAGATCTCCGATGTGGAGCAGGTGCGCCGTTACCTCGAAGAACAACTGGGCGAATAGCACAAGCCTGCGGAGGCGATGAGTGATGACCGCCGCCAGAAATTGGCTGTCCGGCGTATGTGATGAGTTCCGCGCCTGATCGGCGGCCGGTCAGTAGAGTGAAAGGCAGCAATAATCTGCAGCCACCGGCAATAGAGCGAAAGACAACAATAGTCTGCAGTTGGGATGGTGGAACAGGTGGAGACGGTAATCGGCGGTCGGAGAGCCCCGCGAGGCCATGTTGCATCGTCGTCTCTTTTTTCATATCTTTGCAGCCGTATGACGGAAGTTAGAGCAAAAAAAGCCCTGGGTCAGCATTTTCTGACCGATCTGAACATCGCACGCAAGATCTGCATGTCGTTGTCGGGCGGCGACGTGGACAATCCCGTACCGGTACTCGAAGTTGGATGCGGCATGGGGGTGCTGACGCAGTTCCTGCTCGGACGCCGCGACATCACGACGTGGGGCGTGGAGATCGACCGCGAAAGTATCGCATACCTGCACAACCACTATCCCGATTTTGCACCGCGCCTGATCGAAGGCGATTTCCTCAAGATGGATCTAAAAGAGGTATTCCCCGACGGCCTGCGGCTGATCGGCAACTTCCCGTACAACATCTCGTCGCAGATATTTTTCAAACTGCTCGAAAACCGCGACATGATCCCCGAATGCGTGGGGATGGTGCAGCGCGAGGTCGCCGTGCGCATAGCCGAGAAGCCCGGGTCGAAAGAGTACGGCATCCTGAGTGTGCTGCTGCAGGCTTGGTACGACATCGAGTATCTCTTCACGGTCAACGAAAGCGTCTTCAACCCGCCTCCGAAGGTCAAAAGCGCCGTGATACGCCTGCGCCGGAACAGTGTCAGGGAGTTGCAGTGCGACGAGCGCCTCTTCGTACAGGTTGTCAAGGCCGCCTTCGGACAACGGCGCAAGATGTTGCGCAATGCCCTGCGATCTGCATTCGGCGCATTCGGAGGCGCCGAACACCGCTTCTTCTCCGAACGCGCCGAACGGCTGTCGGTGACCGATTTCGTGGAACTAACCCGCTGGGTAGCCGAACACCGCACAGCCAATCACCGCTAAATACCTAAAAGTAGGTATTCTTCATTTCTCACGGACTGTCTAACTTTGCAACTGACAATCAAGCTATGATGATGTATAAACTTGGCAAGTACAAACCAAGCGACAAGATGAGCGACCTGGTATGCGAAAACTATCAGGTACTGCTGATTATGAGCCGGTTCGGGATCGCACTGGGATTCGGTGACAAGAGCATCGACCAGGTCTGCACGCTCAACGGCGTACATACGGCTACGTTCCTGGCCATCGTAAACATGATGCTGGACGAGGAGCCGCTGCCGGCCGACCAATACCCGAACATTTCGATCGAATCGTTCGTCGGGTACCTGCACAATTCGCACGACTATTTTCTCGGGTTCCGCCTCTCGGCCATCCGCCGCAAACTGATGGAGGCACTCGATTACCGTCTCGGCGATGTCTCGATGGCCATCATGCGCTTTTTCGACGAATATGTCGGCGAGGTCCGCAAGCATATGCTTTACGAAGAACAGACCCTCTTCCCGTATGTGCACCGGCTGCTGGCCGGGGAGAAACCGGCCGGATATGACATCGACAGGTTCGAACGTCAGCACAACTCGGTCGAGGCGAAAATGACCGAACTCAAGAACATCCTCATAAAATACTACCCGGCAAAGGAGCACAATGCCTTGAATGACGTTCTGTTCGATATCTTCACGACCGAGGCCGATCTGGCATCGCACAACTTCGTCGAGAACAACCTGTTCGTGCCGCTTGTGAAAAGCGTCGAGGACAAAATTTTGCAAAAGCCATGAGCACGACGCTCAAAATAGCCGTTGCCGAACCGTCGCTGATAATCCGCAGCGGGTTGCTGTCCGTGCTGAAACAGCTTTCGGCGCTCAACGTGCAGATCGTCGAGATTGCCGACATAGGCTCGCTGGTCGATATTCTGAAACGGCAGTCCCCCGACATGCTCATCATCAATCCGGCACTGTTGGGACTCTTCTCGCTGCAACAGGTCCGTAACGGTTCGGGATGCAGGTCATTGCGTTGCATAGCCCTGCTCAACAACCTTCCGGACGAGAGCCTGACCAATGCCTACGACGAGACGATTTCGATATACGATACGGCTGAAACCATTCGTGAAAAGCTGCAGCGCCTGGCGCTTCCCGAAGGGCAGGAGAGCGATCGCGAACAGTTGAGTACGCGCGAGAAGGAGATCATCGTATGTGTGGTGAAGGGGATGACCAACAAGCAGATTGCCGAAAAGCTATTTATCTCGACGCATACGGTCATCACGCACCGGCGCAACATAGCAGCCAAACTGCAGATACACTCGCCGGCCGGGCTGACAATCTATGCCATCGTCAACCGGCTCGTCGAACTGAATCAGATCAAGGAGACGATTCAGAACAGTCAGGAGTGATGCCCCCACACATTGCCGAACCTGCACACTTCGCGTAGGGCACAAAAAAACGAGCCCCGACTTTTAGGAGTCGGGGCTCGTTGCTGTTTCAGCCGATCACATCGAACGAACGGCATTCATCCTCACGATCAGATTATTTGACGTCGATCTGACGGGTTGCGGCAGCACTTGCAGCGGGTTTCTTCTTGGGCAGGTCGATCGTCAGCACACCGTGCTCAACTTTGGCCGAGATGTGTTCCTTGTCCACATCGTCGGGAAGCAACATGCTCTGACGGAACTGACTGTACGAGAATTCACGGCGCAGATAGGTGCCTTTCTTCTTGTTATCTTCGTTGTGTTCCGAATGTTTCTCCGAAGATACTACCAACTCGTCGTTCTCGTTGACATGGATCTTGAAGTCTTCCTTGGTCAGACCGGCAACAGCCATCTCGACCTTGTACTCATCCTCGTTCTCAAGAATGTTAACTGCAGGTACCATAACGCTGCTCTTTTCGATCCACTCGTTTCCGAATACATCATTGAAAATACTCGGTAACCAATTCTGATTTCTTCTTGCAGGTGTCATAATTTTGTCCTCCTATAATTTTTTTTGTTTGTTCAACTTCTGTTTTGCACCCGCTCTCTCGCGGTTGCACTTATACTTAGGGCAAACTGTGTGCCATGCGGACTTTGGCACAAAAACGGGTCAGTTTGTCCAAACCGGAGTCAAACTGTCCGAAAAAGAGGACAAAAATTCAGTGACAATTTTACACACCGTGCGTCATTCGGTCACACACGCCGTCAATCCCGACGCCGAGGCCACCAACCCCATGCCAACCGAATCGGCAACAACCGACGGAACCGGCTCCGGAGCTGCCTGAATGAGCGTCACGTTGTTGATGAAGACCGGAGTGTAATGCTTGTCGCTGGGCTGCTGGCGGTTGTCGTCGTAACGGTCGATGAAGCGGAGGTCGAGGTGCGGCAGCAGGGTAGCCGGAAGCAGCTCTTCGGCCCGGTGTTGAGATACCAGTACGAACGGCAATGCCTCGACAACGGCAGTCGAATCGGTCAGATCGACAGGCAGAATCTTGCGGCCCGCCTCATACACCACATCTATACGCAACTCCTCGCTGTCGGGATGGAAGAACTCAAGCCCCTCCAGCTCAGGAATGTTGCGAGTGGCGTGTATGCTGTGATATCCGCTGTTGTTTGCGAGTTTGCCGATATAGGGCATTGCCAGAATTTCGGCCACGGCAAACAGAACCACCACCGCCCACAACATTGCAGCGGGTTTGCGGCGTACGGCGGCAACCACGAGCCATACTCCCACGGCAAGCATGGCGGCCGAAACCGTTGCCAGATTCACAAGCGAGATGCTGCCTTTCGCATACAGGAACAGATAGGCCAGAACCGGCAGTGCCAATACCACCAGTGCCAGCAGCCAGACATTGATTCCGAAGAACCAGCGGTCCGAGCGGTCATCCTCGTGACGGGCGAAACGCTCGATCCACCAGCGCAGCAGGTGTGCCACGGTCATGGCCGCAGGTATGAGCATCGGCAGCAGATATCGGTTTTTCTTTTCGGGCATCAGCGATAGGAAAAAGACAATGAGAAGCGTCCACGACAGTGCAAACAGATATTCGCGGCGCATCGTAAGCCGCCGCAGCCAGTACGGGAATACCAGCGAAGTGAGCAGCATTAGCGCCCAGACACCCGTTTCGCCAAAGAAGGTGGAGTAGTAGTGCCACGGGCGCACATGGTGGTTCGACCACGCAGCCGACTCCTTTTCGAGCACATACATTGCCTCCTCGCGGTGGAACTCGTATATCACGCCGTACCACCAGAACCCGACCACGGCAAAGGTCAGGATCATCACCACAATTCCGGCCCACTTGTTTCGCGAGAAGCGGTGGAAAACCAGGAAATAGGCAACCAGGAACGGCAGCAGAAGCGCATAGAACGATACGGGGCCCTTGCTCATGAACGAAAGCCCGAGCATGACGCCGGCCGCCATGAAGCGGCCGATCTGCCGGCCCGGGTTTTCGAATGCGCAATACATGTAGTATATGGCCCCCATCATCATGGCATGGCACCAGATGTCCCACGAAGCCGTACGGCCCATCAGGATTATGTTGTAGGAGGTACACAGCACCAGCGAGGCTATCAGGGCATAATCCGAATCGCGCGTCATCCGCAACGACAGCAGATAGAAGAACACGACCAGCACCACGGCCATTATGCCGGCAACGGCACGCTGCGCCACGATCGAATCGGGCAGAAGCATCTCGACACCGGCAGCGGCCCAGGTCGGCAGGGGCGGTTTTTCGAGACGCAGTTCACCGTTCATCGTCGGAACCATCCAGTGGCCGTCATAAACCATTTCGCGGGCCGTAATGATGTTGCGGCTCTCCATGATGTCGGTATAGAATACCCTGTTGTTGACAAAAAATGCCACGAAACATACAACCGCCAAAATCACGATGTGAAGTCGGTTGACGCGCTCCCGTTCAAGTGTTCTCATCATAATCCGTCATATTCTCCGATACAAATATACCGTTTTTTTCCGATCATGCAACAGTCAGCCAAAGAACACTTCCCACGCAACACGTAACGTACGGCCGGCGGCTGTCGTACATGAGCAGCGTCGGTCCGACCTCCAGCCGACGTCAGTAGACCGTTTCGGGAACCGTCTGTCCCGACGCCTCACCCTCGATTGAGTCGCGAAACCGTGCCGCAACATGCGAACCGTCGCAGTAGGGCTTGTTCGATGACTCGCCGCAACGGCACAGCACGGTACGGTTGCGGATCTCATAGGTGGCTCCGTCGGGGCGCTCCACGGGGATGCCGCCGCGAACCCACAATCCGCCGCTGACCCCCGAAACCGGATCCTCGATCAGCCCCAGACTCGGAGGATAGGCGAATTCGAAATCACGTCCCGAGAGGTTCTCCCGAATCGACAGCCGGCCTCCGGGGCACATCGCAGCTTCCCGCACGGCCAGTTTCCGCGAGGTCTGGTTCGCAGAGTCCCTCACCAGGTTGCGGACTCCGCCCCTGGCATAGCAGAATCGCGAAAATACGCAATACTCGCGGTCGTCGGACAATGTCACCTCGGCACCTTCGGTAATCCGTGTCTCGGCGGGATTACGGTTCAGGGAGGCTCGCAGTTCCGAATCCCATTCAACCTTCAGATGCGAACCGTCGCAGTAGGGCTTGTTGGCCGAGGCCCCGCACCGGCACAATGCCACTGGTTCCCTCACCATGTCGAAACTGCGCCCCTGCTGGAAATACCAGCTTTCGCCATCGCTGTCGGGCATGATGAACTGTTGTGCCAACGGCGGCATCCCGAAAACCATATAGGGCCCACGAACCGCTATTCGAATCCGGCAGACATTTTGCTGCTTCGAATCACTCTTGCTATTGTTCTCTTTCATAATAAAAAGCCTTGAAATTACGTTAATCCGTATGAACGCAATAATTATTCCCAAAATCCGTCCTTTTCGCACCGCCGGATTGGGAAATCAAAGGTAATTTTGATAACTTTGCGGTGTTTTTGAAATTAATGTGCAAAATGACAATATCTAAACGCTTCTCGACATTGTGCGTCGCACTGGCGGCCATCGCATTGTTCTCGGCCTGCAAGAAGGATGACAACTCACTGAGCATAGCCTTCTCGAGTTCAACCCCCTCGGACATATACTTCGACTACGGCCAGACAATCGAAATACCTCTGACTATCAAAGGTTCCGGAACAGAATCGATCACCGAGATCCCCGAAGGATGGAGTGCATCGTTCACTTCGGCTCCGGCACTCTCGATCACGGCACCCACTTCCGGAAACGGTGCAGAGAGCGGATCTCTGAAAATCCAGACCACCGACGGCGAACGCACCGTCAGCGCAACGTTGACCGTTACGATCTCCCCGGCCATACAACTCGATGCCAACGGAACGGCCAACTGCTACATAGCCTCAAAACCAAATACCCGCTACCGTTTCAAGGCGACCGTAAAGGGCAATTCGAATGAGGCTATAGTACCTGTCTCGGCAGCAATCGTATGGCAAAGCGGGAAAAGCCTGATCGGATCGATCATCCTCGAAGGCGAAGATATTGCATTCTTCACCACGGCCGACGCTGACGACGAAACCCAAATCGCCGAAGGCAACGGTGTAATAGCCGCCCGAGATGCCGACGGAAACATACTCTGGAGCTGGCATATATGGTGTACGCCATACGACCCCGAAACCGAAAATATAGAGTATGCCGACGGACAAGTGGCAATGACCCGCAATCTGGGCGCCATGAGCGACGGCAGCGACGACCTGTACCGTGCATTCGGACTCTTCTACCAGTGGGGACGAAAGGATCCGCTGATCATGGGAGCATCGGCAACTTCGACTTCAAATGCTTCGTCGTACACCGGCAACAGCAATGCGAACATCGCTTTCACAACCGCCGAGACATCCTCCGAAAACGGAACTATCGAATATTCCATAGCAAATCCAATGAAAATCATAACCGGAACCGAAGAGAGCGATTTCGACTGGCTCTATTCGGCTCATGACAACTCGCTGTGGAGCGAAAACAAGACCAAATACGATCCGTGTCCGCCGGGATGGCGTGTTCCGACCGATGACCTGTGGAGCGGAATTGCCGATAGCAAGTCCGGCGAATTCGAAAGCGGTTGGACCTTCGCAATGGCTGACGGCACAACATTCTATCCGGCAGCCGGCCGCAGAAGTTTCTCAAAAGGTTCGCTCACGAATGTGAATGCCGACGGTTCGCTCTGGACCGGATATTATTGGAGCTGCACCCCAGCTTCCGAAAACCGCTCGAACAGCCTCTATTTCAACATCGACACAATCGATCCGGCATTGGCCGGTTATCGTGCCGGCGGCTACCAGATCCGCTGCGTCAAAGAATAAACCGGTCCGGCGGCTGAAAAACCGTCATAGAAAACAATCTATTGTCGCATGACAGACTTGTCAGGAGTCGTTATGCGACAATTCTTTATAACGGGATAACGGGATGGAACTCGAAACATACATATACGGTGAAATCGTTCCGCGTTATGCGGCATTCGACCGTGCGCATGGAATCGATCACGTACAAACGGTCATTGCCGAAAGCCTGGCGCTGGCCGAACATTACGACGTCGACCGGCAGATGGTGCTGGCAATCGCGGCGTACCACGATACGGGGCTTGTCGAGGGCCGTGCGACGCACCATCTTGTTTCGGGGCGCATAGTCCGTCAGGACACCCGTTTGCACGAATGGTTCTCGCCCGGGCAGATCGAGGTCATGGCATGCGCCGTCGAGGACCATCGCGCTTCATCCGACCATCCGCCGCGCTCCGTCTACGGGCGCATCGTGGCCGAAGCCGACCGTATCATCGATCCCGAAACAACCCTCCGCAGGACCGTTCAGTACGGGCTGGCCAATTATCCGGAGCTGGACGAAGAGTATCAGTACCGCCGTTTCGAGGGGCACCTGCTCGAAAAATATGCCGAAGGCGGTTATCTGAAACTCTGGATTCCCGAATCGAAGAACCATACACGCCTGGTTGCGCTGCGACGGATAATTGCCGACAAAGCGTTGCTGCGCAACATTTTCGGCCGTATGTACAGCGAGGAGAAGCTTGCGGGGCAGGGTAGCCGCGAGTAATGCTCGTCGAGGTGCCCGTGTTGGCACTACTATTGCAGCAATCGACGGAATCACAAAACGTTTCCGTCTCATGAACATCAAGACCGGAAAGGGATCGATCTCATTGGCCATGTTGTTGGCCGTATGGTCTGTTTCGGCCATTGCATCGCTCCTCGTATTGTTGGCCGGCGGCCGACCGAAAGTCCGTCGCGACGGCTTCACATTCGGGCTCGACAGGGGCGTATACTCCTGATGACGGACCACACTCTCTGTCTGCATCTGTCGTGACTCCTGCCCGTTAAGACTTGCGTAATGTGCCGCACTTCGATCAGTCCCAGACTGCAAAATATTTCCCTCACTCCGGTGCAAAAAAAGTTCGGGAGCCGTTGCCTGAGGTCGGCTGACGGCTCCCGATGGTCGGTCTAACAATTTTTTTCGGTTACTTCTTCTCCGGTTTGGATATGGTTTCGCGCATTGTCGTATCGGCCTGTATATTCTTGATACGGTAATAGTCCATGATGCCAAGATTCCCCGAACGGAAGGCCTCGGCAATGGCCAGCGGAATCTCCGCTTCGGCCATTATGACCTTCGCACGGGCATCCTGGGCCTTGGCCTTGTTCTCCTGTTCGAGCGCTACGGCCATGGCCCGGCGCTCCTCGGCCTTCGCCTGGGCTATATTCTTGTCGGCATTTGCCTGATCCATCTGCAGTTCGGCGCCGATATTCTTGCCCACATCGATGTCGGCGATGTCGATCGACAGGATCTCGAAAGCCGTTCCGGCATCGAGACCCTTCTCCAGTACCACCCGCGAAATCGAATCGGGATTCTCCAGAACGATCTTGTGGGTTTCGGCCGAACCGATGCTCGATACGATACCCTCGCCGACACGCGCCAGGACAGTCTCCTCACCGGCACCGCCGACCAGCTGTTTGATATTTGCACGCACCGTCACGCGGGCCTTTGCAATCAACTGGATACCATCCTTGGCCACGGCCGCAACCGGTGGGGTATTGATGACCTTGGGATTCACCGACATCTGCACGGCTTCGAATACATCACGGCCGGCCAGGTCGATTGCCGTAGCCATCTTGAAATCGAGGTTTATGTTGGCCTTTTGTGCCGAGACCAGGGCATGTACCACATTTGTAACGTGCCCGCCGGCCAGATAGTGGGCTTCAAGTTCGTTGGAACTGAGTTTCAAGCCGGCTTTCGTGCTCTCGATCATTGCCGAGACGATGACCGAAGGCGGCACCTTGCGCCAACGCATCAGCACAAGCTGCAACAGGCTGATCCGCACGCCAGATACCAGCGCCGAAAACCACAACCCGACGGGTATGAAATAGAAGATAAGCCACAGGGCTACAAGTACGATAAAACCGATCAATACGATCATTCCGACTCCGTTAAAGTCCATAATTATTCTGAAGTTTTAAAGTGTGTAAAAAAATTATTCATTGATTCGTTTTACGATCACATTGAAATTCTCGAAGCCGATAACTTCGACTTTGGATTTCTGGTCGACATATTCCGATATTGCTTTGGCCTCGAAAATGCGGCCGTCGATCTCGACCTTTCCCATCGGGGCCAGACGCGTTACGGCCACGCCGCGGGCGCCGATCTGCACGCTGTGATCCTGCGGCATATCCATGCTCGACGAGGTTATCTCCTGTTTGAGAGTCAGGCGCCGCCACGTTTTCGAACGGCACGCGATGATGGTTGCCACCAGCGATATGACCACAATGGCCGCAATGACGCTCCATCCCGCCACAGTCCCGAATCCGGTAAAGGCCATATAGGAGGCTATGCCATAGCATACCAATGCCAGAATGGCGCCTATCGACAGTCCCTGAAGGATCAGCAGCTCCGCCAGCAGGAACAGTACACCCAAAACGACGAGTAGAATTATCCAGAACATTTTGTTGTAAAATTATTATTTCGGTCAATTGTATCCCGTACGGTGGTTAAAGATACGTAAAATTCGGCAAAAAACCGCACCGCAAGGATCAAATCCGCTCAAAAAAATCATTCGACGGCCTCCGGTTCCGGCGCCGGCTCCGAAACAATCTCGACAATCCTGGTCGTCAAGGTCGAATCGGCTCCCGAGATCGACGATACAACCCTTTCGGCCTCCTCGCGGGTCGGGAATGTCGCTATTATGAACTGACCCTCAATCCGCGTGATATCCTTGCCCGGCGCTGCCACAGCAATCGAATCGCGAACGAAGGTCTGCAACGAATCGGCTCCCGAGATCTCGACACGGTATGAGAGCTCAGCATCCTCCATGGCTGCCCGCTCCTCCGCAAGGTTTACATACACGCTGTCGCGCCATACGACCACTTCGGGACGGCGGAAGCCCATGTTCTTCAGTTCGACCTGAGCCGCATCGGCTTCGGCCTCCGTGGCGAATCCGCCGGCAAAATAGCGGTATTTGCCCTCATCGGTCTTCTGGTAGCACAGCGGATGCACGCCCCGGAAGATCGAAACGCTCTGTTTGACCGAGAATGTCCCGACAAGGATCCGGTAGATCGTGCCGCGGGCATAAACCGTACACTCCGGTATCGGGTTCGACGAGTTGTAATACGACGACGAAACCTCGATGGGGGCGTAATCGAGGAAATAACGCTCCTGGATCTCGACCTTCGGCAAGCGGTAATCGATCCCGGCCAGCTGCTGTGCAACCACCTGCAACGAATCCTGTGCCGAACCGTAACCCAACAGCCGTGCCAGAATGATCTCATTGTCGACCAGCGTGCGCTTGGTATTGAAATACAGGCATAGGGCATCCGAAGCATATTTGCCTCGATCTTCGGCATACTGCTGCATGGCGGCCGAATACTCCTCCTCGTTCCGGTCGAGCTGCTCCTCATCTCCGCGAGTCTCGAGCAGCAGGCTGTAGGCATAACTCTTGGCATCGAATATCGTACTCCAGACCTGCGCTATCGAGTCGTTCAGCGAACGGCACAACCCGTCGATCACCTTGTAGTTGGCATAGAGCCGCTCTCCCTCCTCGGCATCCTGCGTAGCCGCATACTGCCGGTCGAGCGTCTGCATGGCCATATTGTTTTCGCTCAGCATGTTGATATACTCGACCACCTTCAGTTCGTTATCCTGGGCACGCTGCAACGCATCGTAATCGGCATCCGACAACACCTGCCGGAAAGCATCCGCACTGACCAGCCGGCTCGACGTCGGCTCGATGACGGCCAACGAATCCTGCGCCAGCGAATCTGCCGCTACGGCAACCGTATCGACGTTGTCGGCAGCCGAAACACTGTCCCGAGATGCATACATGGCATCCATGTTTGCAATGAGCCACTCCTGTTCGATGGTATTTATCCGGTCGTTGACTTCACCCATTCTGTTGCGCAGGTCGAAGAGCTCCTCTTCCAGATTGAGGATCACATCGCCATACTGCTGTCTGTTTTCGGGTTCGGCAGCAAATGCCTTGCGGTTTTGTGCTATCACCTGCTTTATCGAATCCTCCTGTTCCTCGAGATGCCGGGCATCGTAGAGCAGCGACATGTATTCGTCATTCGACTCAAGACCTTCGATACGGGCCTTGGGCGGTTCCGACAACCTGACCACAGCATACAGATTGCCTGCGACAAACAGACTCAGGCCCAATATCAACAAACGTTTCAGTGCCGTCATACCCACCATTTAATTAAGAAGAGTTGTATCAAACCGAATATTTCGAGACGTCCCAACAACATCAGGCCGGCGTCCAGTAACTTGACAACGGCCGGAAGCGACGAAAAATTGTTCATCGAACCCACATCGCCGAATCCGGGCCCCACATTCGATATGCAGGTTATGACCGACGTAGTGGCCGTCAGCAGGTCGAGCCCGAACAGCGTACTTACAATGATCCCCACCAGGATGAACAGCAGGTACAGTACCAGGAAGGTCATCACCATGTAGATCGTATCGCTGCGCTGCAATACGCCGTCCATCTTGATTCGTACGATCGCATTGGGGTGCTGCTGCTGAATGATCCGGGCGCGGACGGCCTTCAACGCCAGCACCAGACGGTCGAATTTCAGACCGCCGGCCGTCGACCCAGCACATGCGCCCACAAGCGTCAAGAATATAATTATGATGATCGCAAAGGGAGTCCAGGTGTTCGTGTCGGTCGTGGCGAATCCGGCAGTGGTCGAGATCGAGACCACCTGGAAGATGGCGTGCCGGAACGCCGTCCAGATCGACGAGTAGATGTCGGCGTGCCACAGGCTTACGGCAATCAGTATCGAACATCCGATCAATGTCCAGAAATAGCGCTTTACCACCTCCGACCGGAAAAGGTTGTTCCCGCGGCCGATCAGCGTCGAGTAGATCAGTCCGAAGTGCAAACCTGCCAGGAACATGGTGACTATCAATATTAGTTCTATTGCGGGGCTGTTGAAGAATCCGATACTTGCATTCTTGGTGCTGAATCCGGCGGTCGAGACGGCCGACATCGAGTGTGTGCAGGCATCGAACCATGTCATGCCGGCCATCTTGAGCGCCAGCAGGCTCAGAACCGTCAAACCGATATATACCGACAGCAGAATACGGATCATCTGCTGCGAACGGTAGTGGTAGTTGTCCTTGGCCATTGCCGACATCTCGATATTGGAGAGCGAAGCCTTGTTTCGTCCGAGCGACGGCAGGATCAGCAGTGCGAACATCACCACGCCGCTACCGCCCATCCAGGTTGTCGACGAGCGCCAGAAGAGCAGACCTCGCGGCAGGGCTTCGATATCGTTCAGGATCGACGCGCCGGTAGTTGTGAAACCCGACACGGTTTCGAACCATGCGTTGACCAGCGAGAACTCGCCGCCCCAGATCAGGTAGGGGAACATTCCGACCACACACGAGAGCATCCACGCCCCGACGACTATACAGAAACTCTCCTTGTTACTGACAGCGACATTAGCCGCCTTGTCGACGAAGATCATCGGGAAGACGCCCAGAATCAGGGTCAGTATCGCGGAGATTAGCAGCGGATAGAAAGAGGTATCCATTCCGCTGAGCAGCGAGACCAATGCCGAAGCGAACATCATCAATGCCAGAAAGAGCATGATGATGCCGACATATCTGAATATAAGACCGAGTCTCATGGCTTAACCGAATGCAAAAAACACTGTTTGTCCTTCCGTCTCATGCTTCCGAGCGACTTATTCGTCGATACGTTTTTTCGAGCGCGTGATCAGTACATCTATTTTTTCCTTGATCGCGGCGATCTCGTCGACGAAATCGCCCTTGACCGTAAATGGAAGCTTGTAGTTCAGATAGTCATCCAGCCGTTTGTTCATCTCGACGAGCGGCTTGACGCCGTATCCGTTCACGAAGTAGAAGAACATCAGCACGATCAGTATCATCACCACGACCGAAACCAATACCGGCATCACGGCCCGATAGGCATTTTTCTTGAGCAGTTCGGTCCGCGGCGCAAGCGTGCCCTGCATCGACGTGAAATAGTTCTTTATGGCCTGATGCAACTGGAGATATTCACCCTCGTACTCTTCGGTGTACCAGCGCACGTTGGCCCGAACCGACGAGTCGTTGCGTTCGACCGAAACAATATCCAGATATGAATCCACCGTTGCCCGCAGGCGTCCGACGGCCCGCGACAGCGAATCGAGCGACGTGGAATCGTAGATCTCCTCGCGTGCCTGCGCCAGGGCCGTCGACAGTCGTTCGGCGCTGACACGGCTGCTGTCGGCATAGGCCTTCTGGCCGAGCACCGCAACATGCATCAGTGCCGTATGCTGGTTCTGGGCCGCATCGAACATCTCCTGAGCCAATTCGGCATTCCGCGAACTCGCCCCGAAGATCTCACCGGCATCGCGGCTCAGACGTCCCAGTTCGAGCATCGACACCATCCCCGAAAAAACCAGAAGCAAAACTATGCAGCCGAAACCGCGATAGACCCTTTTACGCAATCCTGTCATAACACCAGCAGCTTTTTTGGATATGTGTGATCATGTAATTTGCAAATATAACTATTATTTGGGAGATAATCTCCATCGGATCGGCCATTTTTTGCCATACAGCGGCCGGCTGTTCCATACGGCCGCCGATTCAGCGACATGCTCCCGCAGATCCGTGGTTACATATGGGCAATGGCTTCGCAGTCGTCGCCGATCCGGTCGAGCGTGACGGGGACGATGCGGTTGATCAGCGAACGGTTGAGCGGGGCCTTGACCTTGATGTAGTTACCCGTAAATCCCGACATCATTCCGCCGCGGCACGCCCCCTCGAACAGCACTTCGAGACGCCGGCCGACGAAACGTTCGCAGAACTCGCGGTGCAAACGGCCGCACAGCTCCTCGAGGCGCTTGACACGCAAGGTCGCCACCTGCGGCGGTACCTTGCCGGTGAAGTCCACGGCTGGGGTGCCCGGACGCTCCGAGAATGGGAAGATATGCAGATATGAGGGGTTGATGCCGGAAATAAAGTCATAAGTCGCTTCGAAGTCGGAATCCGTCTCGCCCGGGAACCCGACAATCACATCCACTCCGATAAAGGCCTCGGGCATCGCACGCCGAACAGCCTCGATACGTGCGGCATAACGCTCCGTAGTGTAGCGGCGCCGCATCGAAGCGAGAATCTTGTCGCAACCGCTCTGCAGCGGGATATGGAAGTGGGGCTGGAACTTGTGCGATGCGGCGCAGAATCCGATGATCTCGTCGGTGAGCAGGTTTGGCTCGATCGAGGAGATTCGGTAGCGTTCGATGCCCTCCACGCCGTCGAGCGCCCGCAGCAGGTCGATGAAACTCTCGCCCGTTGTGCGGCCGAAATCTCCCGTATTGACACCCGTGATGACGATCTCCTTCTGGCCCAACTGCGCTATCCGGTTCGCCTCGGCGACAAGGTCGGCGATCGGCATGTTGCGGCTCGAACCGCGGGCATAGTGGATCGTACAGTAGGCGCACTTGTAGTCGCAACCGTCCTGCACCTTCAGGAATGCACGCGTACGGTCGCCGCTCGAAAAGGCTGCGAAGAACGATGTCAGCTCCTCGGCCGAACAGCTCGACACGAACGGCTTGTCGGCCTTGGCAAGCATCTCCGACGTTACTTTATATAATTCGCCTTTATAATTGTTTCCCAGGACTATATCCACACCGTCTATTGCCGCTATCTCCTCCGGTTTCAACTGCGCGTAACACCCCGTAACGGCAATGATCGCCTGCGGATTCCGACGGTGGATGCGGCGCACCAGATTGCGGCACTTCTTGTCGGCGTGCTCGGTCACCGAACAGGAGTTGATGACACAAATGTCGGCATCGCGCTCATCCGAAACACGTTCGTAACCGCCCGACTCGAACTGCCGCGCCAGGGTCGACGTCTCCGAAAAATTCAACTTGCACCCTAAGGTATGGAAACTTACACGTTTGGTTCTTCCCTCCATCATTATCACATTGAAGCGTTTCGGTCGCGAATTTACGAAAAAAAGCGTTGCAAAAACAACCTCCCGCCCAAAATTGCCCCGCAACCGCACCACGACACTCGCCATCAGTCCGCAAAACTCCTGCCCGACATTTGCTTTACTCGCCCAAAAAACCTATATTTGCATCCTTATATTCGCAAGACGAAGCATGGAATTCCTGCACGACATACTCCAGTACTCGCACCTGAGCAACGCCCTGTGGGTTGCCATACTGTCGGGCATCGCCTGCGGTCTAATCGGCACATATGTCGTCGCGCGCAGAATGGTATTCCTCAGCGGCGGAATCACCCACTCATCATTCGGCGGAATGGGAATAGCCCTCTACGCCGGGACAAATCCGATCGTCGGGGCCATGATCTTCGCCGTTGCCGCAGCCCTCGGCATAGAATGGGCCAGCGAACGGGGCCGCATACGCCAGGATTCGGCTATCGGAATAGTCTGGTCGATCGGCATGGCTGTCGGAATACTTTTCATGTCGCTGCGGCCCGGGTACGCCTCCGGTGACCTTGCAGCATACCTCTTCGGCAGCATCGTCACCGTCTCGCGGGGCGACGTCACGGCCCTGGCAATCCTCTGCGCCGTACTCATCATCGGGGCCCTGCTCTGCATGCGAAGCATAATGTACGTCGCCTTCGACCGCGAGTACGCCGCCAGCCAGAACATCCCGACCCGTACCGTCTCATACGTCATGGCCGCAATAATAGCCGTCACGATCGTACTCTCGATACGCGCCATGGGGATCATCCTGCTCATATCGCTGCTCACGATGCCCGCCGTAATCGTCAACTGCATCTCAAAATCCTACCGTACGATATCGATCTGGGCAGCCGTGGTGGGAGCCGTGGCAAACGTCACCGGACTCGTCATAAGCTACTATTGCGAAATACCGCCCAGCGTAGTCATAATATTCGTTTTGACATTCGCGTTTATTGTCGTAAAACTTCTACCTTTGTATCGCAAAACCAAGTTCGCCGTCAACCGATGAAAAAGATTCACAAGTTCATCCTAAAATCATACTTCGGCCCGATGATCCTCACGTTTCTGATCGTGATGTTCGTGCTGATGATGAACTTCGTATGGCGATATATCGACGACCTGGTCGGCAAGGGCCTCGACACAAGCGTCATCATCGAACTGATGATGTACGCCATGGCCAACATGATCCCGATGGGACTGCCGCTCTCAACGCTCTTCGCCGCAATCATGACAATGGGGAACCTCGGCGAAAACTACGAACTGCTGGCAATGAAATCGGCCGGAATGTCGCTCACACGAATTCTTAAACCGCTTTTCATCGTCATATTCTTCGTGGCGATCGGGGGATTCTTCGTGGCCAACAACCTGGTGCCGTACTCCAACAAGAAGATGTTCAGCATACTCTACGACATCAGCCAGCAGAAACAGGCTCTCGAATTCCAGGACGGCATGTTCTTCAACGGCGTCGAAAACATGAGCATCCGTGTCGGCAAACAGGAACCCGACACCAAACTTCTGCGCGACATCCTCATATACGACAACCGCGACGCCACCGGAAACATGACCACGACAGTAGCCGATTCGGGATACATCCGGCTCTCGGACGACAAGAAGTTCCTGCTCGTGACGCTATATCACGGCGAATCGTACGAACAGACCCGCAGCGGAAACTGGTATGACCGGAGTTCGCTCAGACGCTCATACTTCGACGAGCAGAACGGCGCCATCCCAACCTCGGGATTCAATTTCGAACGTTCCAGCGCCGACATGTTCTCGTCGAGCCAGACCAAGAACATCAAGGAACTCGACCAGTCGATCGATTCGCTCGAAAATGTCGTCACGGCCGTTACCACATCATCATACGAGCCGCTACTCAAGGACCAGCTTTTCAGCCGCGACGCATCGGTATTGCCGAAGATCGACTCAATGGAGTCGGCATACCTCGACAAGACCGGGTTCGAAGGCCGTCTCTTCGACGATTCGATCGCAAATCTTGACATATACCAGCGAAAGGCACTCTGGGCCCAGGCACGCAGTTCGGCTGCCGCATCGCGTGCTTCCTTCTCGTGGGACGAGTCTTCGAGCAAGGAGGCCATCAACCAACTATACAGAAGCCAGGTCGAGTGGCATCGCAAAATCTCGCTACCCGTTTCGATCATGATCTTCTTCATGATCGGGGCGGCCCTGGGCGCAATCATCCGGAAGGGTGGCCTCGGCATGCCAATCGTGGTTTCGGTACTATTCTTTGTCATATACTACATCATCAGCATTACAGGCGAAAAGATGGCCAAGGAGGGAACCTGGAGTGCCGTTGCCGGAATGTGGCTGTCGACATACATCCTGTTGCCGATAGGTATATTCCTTATGTACAAGGCCAACAACGACTCGAACCTGTTCAATGTCGAGTGGTATTACATACAGGTGAAGAAGTGGCATGCGTTCTTCACCGACAAACTCAAGCCAATACTAAAAAAGTTCAGGAAGAAATGAACGAATCGAAAATAACAAATACGATCGACGAAGCGATCGAGGATATCCGAAATGGAAAGATCATAATCGTGGTCGATGACGAGGATCGCGAAAATGAGGGCGATTTCATCATGGCGGCCGAGAAAATCACTCCCGAAAAGGTCAATTTCATGCTGCACAACGGGCGCGGCATTCTGTGTGCCCCGCTGACCGAGGATCGCTGCCATGAGCTTGAACTCAACATGATGGAGGAGAACAACACTTCGCTGTTGGGAACTCCATTCACCGTAGCCGTGGACCTGCTGGGCAACGGCTGCACGACGGGCGTATCGGCAAGCGACCGTGCAAAGACAATCCGTGCGCTGGTCGATCCCGAAACAAAACCATCCGATCTGGGCCGTCCGGGACATATCTTCCCGCTGCGGGCCCGCAACAAGGGTGTTCTGCGCCGTCCGGGCCACACCGAGGCGGCGATTGACCTGACACGTATGGCCGGTCTGAAGCCGGGCGGCGTACTGATCGAGATCATGAACGAGGACGGTACGATGGCCCGCATGCCGCAGTTGATAGAGATTGCCAAAAAGTACGACATGAAGATCATAACCATCGCCGATCTGATCGCCTACCGCCTGCGCGACGAGAGCCTTATCGAAAAGGGTGAGACGGTCGACATGCCGACCGAGTGGGGAACGTTCCGGCTGACGGCCTTCCGCCAGAAGAGCAACGGCCTCGAACACGTCGCACTCACCAAGGGCGAATGGAAGGATGACGAACCCGTACTGGTTCGTGTCCACTCATCCTGCGCCACGGGGGACATTTTCGGGTCGTGCCGGTGCGACTGCGGCGAACAGCTGCATGAAGCCATGCGGATGATCGAGCAGGAGGGCAAGGGTGCCATCGTCTACCTCAGCCAGGAGGGGCGCGGCATCGGCCTGTTCAACAAAATATCAGCCTACAAATTGCAGGAGGAGGGTCTCGATACGGCCGACGCCAATCTCAAGCTCGGTTTCAATGTCGACGAGCGCGACTACGGCGTCGGGGCGAGCATCATCCGCGAACTCGGAATCAAGAAGATGCGATTGATGACCAACAACCCGTTGAAGCGGGCCGGCCTCGAAGGTTACGGACTTTCGATCGAGGAGGTGGTGCCGATCGTGATCCGTCCGAACAAATACAACCAGAAGTACCTCGCCACAAAAGAGATGAGGATGGGGCACAAACTGGGACTGTTCAAACATTGATACAAAGCATCCGATAAACATATACGCAAAAAGATGAACGCCAAGGATCTGCGCATACTTTTCATGGGAACGCCCGAATTCGCCGTAGCGTCGTTGCGGGCGCTTGTCGAGGGCGGATACAATGTCGTGGCAGTGGTCACGGCACCCGACAAACCGGCCGGCCGCGGTCAGAAACTGCACCAAAGCGATGTCAAACGTTACGCTTCGGAGCAGGGACTGAAGGTGTTGCAGCCGGTCAAGTTGCGCGATCCGGAGTTCGCCGCCGAGCTCGAAGCATTGAAACCAGACCTTGGTGTGGTAATAGCATTCCGCATGCTGCCCGAATCGGTCTGGAACCTGCCGCGGCTGGGAACCTTCAACCTGCATGCGTCGCTGCTGCCGCAATACCGCGGGGCTGCACCTATAAACTGGGCAATAATAAACGGCGAAACCGAAACTGGCATAACCACCTTCATGCTCAACCACCAGATCGACACGGGCGACATCCTGGGACAGCAGCGCACGCCGATCACCCCGGACGACAATGTCGGAACGCTGTATGACCGGTTGATGGAGATGGGCAAGGGGCTTGTTATAGAGACCGTTGAACGCATTGCGGCTGGGACGGCAACCCGCACCGTGCAGAACAATATCCCCGAATCGGAGATCAAACCTGCGCCGAAGATCTTCAAGGAGGACTGCCGGATCGACTGGAACATGGACGGACAACGGATCATCAATCTCATCCGCGGACTTTCGCCATACCCGACGGCATGGACGCCGATGTACAATGGCGGCGAAGAGGCAACGACCATAAAGGTTTTCGCAGCGCATTTCGAGGCTGCACGGCACGGACAACCTGCAGGCGAACTCTCGACCGACGGCCGGAAACGGCTGGCTGCGGCTTGTGCCGACGGCTGGATCGTGCTTGACGACGTCCAGATTGCCGGCAAACGCCGAATGTCAACCCGCGACCTGCTGCTCGGATTCCGCGATGCCGCGGATTATACCTTCGCCAAACTGTAACCCACCCCCGATAAACAATGGAAAACTCCCAACGCAGGCATTCGGTACTCATCTCATTCATCCCGATCCTCGTTCTGGTAGCGCTGCTCTTCGCCGTCATCAAGGCTTTCGGCAGCGATTCGCTCGTCGGCGGCAGCCAGGTAGCCCTGCTGGCCGCCAGCGCCGTGTGCGTCGCTATCGCAATGCTCTATTACGGTGTCAGCTGGCAGCAACTCGAAAAATCAATCTCGCAGAACATCTACAGCGTCGGGCCAGCAATCATAATGCTGCTGCTAATCGGTGCCATCGCCGGATCGTGGATGGTCAGCGGGGTAGTGCCAGCACTGATCTGCTACGGCCTCGATGTGATGCATCCCAAGCTGTTTCTGGTTTCGTGCTGCGCCATCTCGGCCGTCGTCTCGGTCATGACAGGCAGCTCCTGGACAACGATCGCAACCATCGGCGTTGCCCTAATCGGTATCGGGCAGGCACAGGGATTCCACGAGGGCTGGATCGCCGGCGCAATCATTTCGGGTGCTTACTTCGGCGACAAGATATCGCCACTCTCCGACACTACCGTCCTTGCATCTTCGTCGACCGACACACCGCTCTTTGTCCATATAAAGTACATGATGATCACCACCGTGCCTTCGTTCACAATCGCACTGATCGTGTTCGGGGCGGTCGGGTTCACCCATACCATAGACGACCCGTCGCAGATCGCCGAATTCTCGTCGGCCCTGCGTTCGACTTTCAACATAACCCCGTGGCTGCTGGTCGTGCCGCTCGTAACGCTGCTGCTCATAATCCGCAAACTGCCGGCTCTCATTACACTCTTTTCATCGTGCCTGCTGGCCGGCATTGCACTCTGTATCTTCCAGCCCGACATTCTCTCCGGCATCTCGGGCGGTGAAGGATTCCTGGCCGGATTCAAGGGCGTAATGCAAACATTCTACGGCTCTACGGCAATAGATACCGGCAACGCCACTCTGAACGATCTGGTAGCAACGGACGGCATGAGCGGAATGCTCAATACCGTATGGCTGATCGTCTGCGCAATGTGCTTCGGCGGCGTCATGGCAGGCAGCGGAATGCTGAACGATATTACGGCCTTCTTCCTAAAGTTCGTGCGGCGGACGGTGAGTGTCGTCGCATCGACCGTCTGCTCCGGAATCTTCTGCAACATGTGTACGGGTGACCAATACCTCTCGATCATCCTCTCGTCCAACCTCTTCAAGGAACTCTACCGCAAACACCACCTCGAAAGCCGTCTTCTGAGCCGCTCGGTCGAGGATTCGGCGACGGTATGTTCGGTGCTGATTCCGTGGAACTCCTGCGGCATGACCCAGTCGACCGTACTCGGGGTATCGACATTCGTCTACTTCCCGTACTGCATTTTCAACCTGATAAGCCCGCTGATGTCGATTGCCGTGGCAGCCGTCGGATACAAGATCTTCCGCGGCGGCGATGACAAGACCGGTCACAAGGCCGGAGATACCGAAACCGACACTTCATCCGGCCGTCTCGACAATCACGAAACAAAACAGGCCGTCTGAAGTCAGACGGCCCGTTTGCAAACGGTTGCGCAGCACATGTACGCCGTGCAACTCCTATTACTCTTCGAAATCTACGAAACGCACCTTCGAGGCATCACGCGGTTTTGCTTCGGGAGCCTCGTCGGGATATCCGAAACCGATGGCATAGAGCAGGGTATAGCCCTCCGAAAATCCGAGTGCCGAGAGATATTCAGCCGCTGCGGGACTCTTTACGAATGCTACCGGACCTCCCAGGCAGCACGATCCGATTCCCAGCGACTGGGCTGCCAGAATCATGTTCTCGCCCATCAATCCGCAATCTATCTGTCCCGAACCGTCGCTGCGGTTTGCGATGAATACCACGGTCGGGGCGTTGCGGAACATGTTGCGCATCTCGCCGTCACCCTTCATGCGGCTCTGCTGTTCGGGCGTTGCCTGCTCCATCTGAAGAGCCGTGATCCCCTCCAGAAAATCCTGGTTGTCGACCACACGCACCTCCCACGGCTGTGCATTCATGCCGTTCGGAGCATTGATCCCGCAATCGAGAATCAACTGCATCGTGTCGCGTCCGATGGGCTGCGGCTTGTAGGCCCGCACGCTGCGACGTGCCATAATTGTTTCGATGACGGGATTCTGTTCGGGCGAAGCCGGTTCGGCGGTTTCGGCAGTCTGCTGACTGCAACACCCTGACAAGAGTATGGCCGAAGTCGCCACACACAGGGTCAATAATGTTGTTCTCTTCATCATAATTGTAAAATTCAGGCTGTTCGCAACAAATATAACAAAATAAAACGAGATCCATGCAACATCCACCACATTCACGCAGTGAAAATCACATGGATCCCGATTTGTCATCCCCGGCAGAAGAAAGAGTGCCTAAGCGAAAACGCCGGCCTGTTTTTTATTTTCTCTCCCCCCCCCTCAGCTACTCTTGTTACGGTGTGAATGCGCCTCTTACGGTGTGAATGCGCCTCGCCCGATTACCGCACCTGACGGATGATCTCGGCACCGTGACGGATTGCCTCCTCGTTGGCCGGCAGCATCTTCCAGGCCCGTTCGGGCAGCGAATGCTTCAGCCCTTCGAAGACGTTTTCCAGCTTCACGATGGGGCAGACCTTGAGGTAGCCGCCCAAAACAAGCGTATTGAAGAGTTTCGGATTGCCCATCTTGACACATTCGGCCGTCGCGTCGATCGTATATACCGAAATATCTGTCCGGACCGGATGGCGCGTAATACCGTTGGTGTCGTAGATCAGCGTTCCGCCCGGACGCACCTGATCCTCGAACTTGTCCATCGACTGCTGATTGAGGATGATTGCCGTATCGAACTGGTGCGCTATGGGCGACGATATGCGGCGATCGGACAGTATCACCGTAACATTTGCCGTACCGCCCCGCATCTCGGGACCGTAGGAAGGCATCCACGTCACCTCGTAATCCTGCATCACGCCCGAATAGGCCAGGATCTTGCCCATCGAAAGGACGCCCTGTCCGCCAAAACCTGCTATTATAAGTGTCTCTTTCATAATCGTCTAAATATCCTTCAGGTCGCCGAGCGGGTAGAACGGCAACATATTTTCTTCCAACCATTGATTGGCCGCCACGGGCGACATCTTCCAACCGCTGTTGCAGGTCGAAACGACCTCCACCAGCGAGAAGCCCTTGCCCTGCATGGCCTTTTCGAAAGCCTTGCGGATCGCAGCCTTGCACTTGCGGACATTGGCCGGCTTGTGGACACTCTGGCGGGTCACGTAGCATACGCCGTCCAGATGGCACAGCATGTCGGCAATCTTGTAGGGATAGCCGTTCAGGCGATGGTCACGGCCGTAAGGGGTCGTGGCGGTCTTCATGCCCAGAAGGGTAGTCGGGGCCATCTGTCCGCCCGTCATGCCGTAAATGGCGTTGTTGATATAGATTGCGACGATGCTCTCACCGCGAGCGGCCGCATGGATCGTCTCGCCGGTACCGATGGCCGACAGGTCGCCGTCACCCTGGTAGGTGAAGACCATCTTTTCGGGATGTACGCGCTTGATGCCCGTAGCAACGGCGCAGGCACGTCCGTGCGCCGACTCGAACCAGTCTATATCGATGTAGTTGTATGCGAATACTCCGCAACCGACCGGCGACACCCCGATGCATTCGGAGGCAATCCCCATCTCGTCGATCACTTCGGCTATCAGATTGTGTATGGTGCCGTGGCTGCAACCCGGGCAATAGTGCATGATATTGTCCCGCAACAGCTTCGGACGGCCGTGCACAAGATTCTCCTGTTTGATTTCAACCTCTGCCATAGCCCTCTATTTATTTATAAATTTCTGCTTCAAAACTTCATATACTTCGCCCGGCGAGTACATCATGCCACCTTGACGGCCGTAGTGCTCAACCGGTGTCAGGCCGTTGACCGCCAACCGTACATCCTCGACCATCTGGCCGGCATTCAACTCGACGCTCATGAATCCCTTCACGCCGCGGGCCGCCAGTTCGGCAATCGGCTTGGTCGGGAAGGGGTAGAGTGTGATGGGCCGCAGCAGGCCGACCTTGTATCCGTCGGCGCGGGCCATCTCGACCGTCGCCGAACAGATTCGTGCCGACGATCCGAAGGCGACGATCACATAATCGGCATCGTCGCACGAAATGGCTTCGTAACGCACTTCATTCTCCTGAAGCCGGCGGTATTTCTCCTGCAGGCGCAGGTTGATCGTCTCCATGATTTCGGGTTTCAGCTCCAGCGAGGTGACCACATTGCGTTCACGGTCGGGCTGTTTGCCGAACGAGGCCCACGAACGGCACTCTTCGGCGATCTCCTCGTTCGTGCGGCGCGGGCGCTGCGGGGCCAGGACCACCTTCTCCATCATCTGACCGATGGCACCGTCGGCAAGGATCATTGCCGGATTTCGGTACTTGAAGGCCAATTCGAAAGCGTCGGCAACGAAATCGTGCATCTCCTGCACCGAACTCGGGGCCAGCACGATCAGGTGGAAGTCACCGTGACCGGCACTCTTGCAGGCCTGGAAATAGTCGCCCTGCGAAGGCTGGATCGTACCCAGGCCCGGGCCGCCGCGCTGGCAGTTGACAATAAGGCACGGCACCTCGGCGCCGGCCAGATAACTCATGCCCTCGCTCATGAGGCTTATGCCGGGGCTCGACGACGAGGTCATGACACGTTTTCCGGTTCCGGCCGCGCCGTAGACCATGTTGATCGAAGCAATCTCCGATTCGGCCTGAAGCACCACCATACCGGTTGTTTCCCACGGTTTGAGTTCCATGAGGGTCTCCATCACCTCCGACTGCGGGGTGATAGGGTAGCCGAAGTAGGCATCGCAACCGTAGCGAATCGCCGCATGGGCTATCACTTCGTTGCCTTTCATTAATTTTATCTCTTTCTGCATACCTAATCGAATTTTTGTCGGTAAACCGTTATGCAACTGTCGGGACAGATGATCGAGCAGCTGGCGCAACCGGTACATTTGTCCGGTTCGGCCATCTCGACGTAGTTGTAACCCCGACTGTTGACGCGTGCTGCCAATCGCAGAACACCGAACGGGCACGAAGCCGCGCATACTCCGCAGCCTTTGCATCTTTCCCGATCGACGATTATAGTTCCTTTGATTTTCGCCATAGTTACTTACGATTTATAATACATGTTTAATTTTTACAAAGATACTGTTTTTTATGATTAATTATCGACGCCTCAAAACATTTTTTTTATCCATAAAAAACTAAAAACATCGTTTCTTGCAATTTAGGAGGCGAGTTTCAGCAAATATAGCCACTTCCAATCGACAATACACAAAAAACATGGCCGCAACCACCGCATACAACAAGGGCCGGTGACGATGCACCGGCCCTTGATTATCGAATTCGCTGGTATTGGCAGGAGTGCTGCTTTTTTCAGCGTTACTTCTTTTCGTCCCCGAAGGTGTGTATCACAACACCGGAACGCAACTTGGGTTCAAACCATGTGGTTTTCGGCGGCATGATGTTGCCCGTATCGGCGATGTCGATCAGCTGCTTCATCGAAACAGGATAGAGCGCAAAGGCAACCTTCATCTCGCCGCTGTCGACACGACGCTTCAATTCGCCCAGACCGCGGATGCCGCCCACGAAATCTATCCGCTTCGAGGTCCGCAGGTCCTTGATTCCAAGTATGCGGTCGAGAACCAGATTCGAAAGGACCGTAACGTCCAGCACCCCGATCGGATCCGTATCGTCATAGGTACCCTTGCGGGCCGTCAGGCTGTACCAGTGGCCGTCGAGATACATCGAGAAGTTGTGCAGACAGGTCGGCTTGTAGATCTCGGTACCCTTGTCCTCGATCTCGAACGACTCTCCGAGCGCCTTCAGGAACTCCTGCGGCGTCAGGCCGTTCAGATCGCGCACAAGGCGGTTGTAGTCGATGATCTTGAGCTGGTTGTCGGGAAATGCAACCGCCAGAAAATAGCAATACTCCTCATTGCCCGTATGGTTCGGGTTGGCCTTCATGCGCTCCTGACCCACACGTGCAGCTGCCGCCGTACGGTGATGGCCGTCGGCAACGTACAGCGCCGGTATCGATGCGAAGATCTCCGTGATACGGTCGTTTACGGCCTTGTCCTTGATGCGCCACATGCGGTGCCCGAACCCGTCCGCAGCCGTAAAGTCATACTCCGGCTCCTCGCTCTCGACGATCTTCCTGACAATCTCGTCGATACGTTCGTCGGCCGGATAGGCGAAAAAGACCGGTTCGATATTGGCATTCTGGTTGTTCACGTGTACCATCCGGTCATCCTCCTTTTCGGTGCGGGTCAGCTCGTGCTTCTTGATCGCTCCCGACAGGTAATCCTCGAAATGGCAGCACATCGCCAAACCGTATTGCGTACGGCCATCCATCGTCTGGGCATAGATGTAATAGCTCTCCTCGTCGTCCTGGACGAGCCACCCCTTTTCACGCCACTTGCGGAAATTCTCTACAGCCTTGGCGTAGACCTCCGGACTGTGCTCGTCGGCTATCGGGTCGAAATCTATTTCGGGCTTGATGATGTGGAGCAACGAACGTTCCGTGGCTTCGGCCTTCGCCTCGGCCGAATTCAGAACGTCATACGGACGCGATGCGACTTCGGCCGCATACTCGCGCGGCGGACGGACCGCCTTGAACGGTTTGATTCTGACCATCGTATTTCTATTTTTGCGATGCGGCGGCAGATACACCAGGTACCCGCCGCCGACAATCAGTTAGCAACTATTTACTTGTTGACCTGGAAACGACAATTTCCGGTCTTGAAGAAGTCGACTATCTGACGCGCTGCCGCCAAACCTGCATTGATATTGGCTTCGGCAGTCTCGGCGCCCATCTTCTTCTTGGTGACGAAGACGCGTTTTCCGAACTTCTCGGCCAGGTCGGGGCACGATCCGACCGGAACGTCCGAAACATATTTCAGATCCTCGCGTTCGGTGAGAGCCTTCAGCAGGCCCGCCTCGTCGATCACCTCCTGACGCGCCGAGTTGACCAGCGTAGCGCTCTTGGGCATTCGTTTCATGAGGTCGTAGCCTATCGAGCCGACAGTCTGCGGGGTAGCGGGGATGTGCAGCGACACGAAATCGCACGTATCGAAGAGCTCCTCGACCGAATGGGCCCGCAGGACGCCCGCCTCGACAAACTGCGCATCATCCTTCACGAACGGGTCGAAGGCCTTGACTTCCATTCCGAATGCCTTGCCGTAGCGGGCCACGATACGGGCCACGTTTCCGAAAGCGTGCAGACCGAGGCGCTTGCCCTTGATCTCGGCACCCGTACCCGGCGTGAACTGGTTGCGCGACATGTAGATCATCATGCCGATGACCAGCTCGGCCACGGCATTCGAATTCTGCCCGGGGGTATTCATTACGACTACGCCCTTCTCCGTAGCTGCCGCAAGGTCGATATTGTCGTAACCGGCTCCGGCGCGGACCACGATCTTGAGGTTTTCGGCAGCGGCCAGAACCTCGGCCGTTACCTTGTCACTGCGCACGATCAGCGCGTCGACATCGGCCACGGCTTCAAGCAGTTGTGCCTTGTCGGTATATTTTTCGAGCAGACGAAGCTCGTATCCGGCCTCCTCGAAGATATTGCGGATACCCTCGACGGCCTTGGCTGCGAACGGTTTTTCCGTCGCTAACAAAACTTTCTTGACCATATGCAAACCATAAAAATATTCATTCCTTATCTCATCCTTCGAGCGGCGTTGGTATGTGAAGAACCAGCCCATGTCGAATTATGCGTGCAGGCTTTCGAACTCCTGCATGGCGGCAACCAATGCCTCGACGCTTTCGCGCGGCAGGGCATTGTAGCACGATGCGCGGAATCCGCCAACCAGACGGTGACCTTTCACTCCAACGAAGCCCTTGGCCTTGGTGAATTCGAGGAATTCGGGAGCCAGCGCCTCGTACTCGGGATTCATCACGAAGCAGATGTTCATGATCGAACGGTCCTCTTTCTCGGCGGTGCCGCGGAAGAGTTTGTTGCGGTCGATTTCGGCGTAGAGCATCTCTGCCTTCTCGACATTGCGGCGATGTATCTCGTCGACGCCGCCGATGCTCTTCAACCACTTGAGCGTCTCGCGTACCACGTAGATCGGGAATACGGGCGGGGTGTTGAACATCGAGTTGTTGGCGATATGGTTACGGTAGTCGACCATCGAGGGCAGCGGGCGCGAAACCTTGCCCAGGATGTCGTCGCGCACGATGACGAAGGTTACGCCGGCAGGGCCGAGGTTCTTCTGTGCGCCGCCGTAGATCAGGGCATACTTGCTGACGTCGACCCGGCGGCTGAGGATATCCGAACTCATGTCGGCGACAAGGTTCACCGGCGAATCGATATCGGTGTGATATTCGGTGCCGTAGATGGTATTGTTGGTCGTTATGTGCAGGTAGTCCAGATCGGACGGAATTTCGACATTCTTGGGGATATAGGTGAAGTTGCGGTCTTCGGACGAAGCGATCACCTCGACCTGTCCGAAATTCTTGGCCTCCTTCATTGCCTTCTTGGCCCAGACGCCCGTATTGATATAACCAGCCTTGTGTTCGAGCAGGTTGTAGGGGATATGGAAGAACTGGGTCGAAGCACCGCCGCCGACGAAAATCACATGATAGTTGTCGGGGATATTCAGAAGCTCGCGGAACAGTGCAACGGCTTCATTCATCACGGCATCGAACTCTTTCGAGCGATGCGAAATCTCGAGAATCGACATCCCGATACCGTCGAAATCCAAAACTGCGGCGGCCGCCTTCTCAATGACCTCGCGCGGCAAGATCGAAGGTCCGGCATTGAAATTATGTTTCCTCATAAGTGTTTTAATTATAGATTATAATCTTGTCACCCGATCCGGTAACATCCTTTAACTCTTCAGGACGCTCACAAAAATATGCAATAAATTTATTTTCGCAAAGACTATCCCGACTTTTTTATGGCCTGCCGAAGCTTTTCTTTAGGATTTTTAACGTACCTTTGCCGTACCAAAAAACAGAGCTTGAATATGATCAAATCGATGACCGGATACGGCAAGGCCGAAGCGACCGTGTCGAACAGAAAAATTACCGTCGAAATACGTTCCCTGAACAGCAAACAGCTCGACCTGAGCATCAAGCTGCCAGCGGCTTACCGCCCCTTCGAATACGACATACGCGCATTGACCCAACAGCGCATGCTGCGCGGAAAGGCCGACATGTTCATCTCGGTCGAGTTGACCGAAGGGCAGACCGCCGTCACAATCGACCCGCAGGCTTTCGGCGCCCACTATCGGGCAATGACCGAGATCTGCCGCAGCAACGGCATCGCCATCGCCGACCCGACGGTCAACGCCGCTCTTGTACAGTCAATCATGCGCATGCCCGATGTGGTTTCGAGCGACCAGTCCGAGATCTCCGAACAGGAGCAGCAGGCGCTCATGCAGTGCGTCACCGAGGCTCTCGACCGCCTCGATGCCTTCCGCATTCAGGAGGGCCGCACACTGATCGCCGACATGCTCAACCGCGTCGACAAGATCAAGGCTTCGATCAGCGAAATCGAACCTTTCGAGAGTTCGCGCATTGACACCATACGGGCCCGGATCCTCGACGGTCTGGCATCGATCGGCGTCGAGGCAAACGACAACAGCCGCCTCGAACAGGAGATGATCTTCTACCTCGAGAAGCTCGACATCACCGAAGAGAAGGTCCGCCTGGCCAACCACTGCAAATATTTCCACGAAGTGGCCGAAGGCGAGGAGGCTCCGGGCCGCAAGCTCGGATTCATCGCCCAGGAGATGGGCCGCGAGGTCAATACTCTCGGTTCGAAGGCCAACAACTGCGACATACAGCGCATCGTGGTACACATGAAGGACGAACTCGAAAAGATCAAGGAACAGGTGCTCAACCTGCTGTAACCCTCAAAAACATACCGGACACGACAAAATGGGGAAACTGCTTATATTTTCAGCTCCGAGCGGATCGGGCAAGACCACGATCGTACGGCGTCTGCTCGAACGGTTCGATGTGCTCGAATTCTCGATCTCGGCAACCAGCCGCCAGCCGCGCGGCAGCGAACGGAACGGTGTCGATTACTATTTCCTGACGCCCGCCGAGTTCCAGAAGGCCGTCGCCGACGACAAGTTCGTCGAGTGGGAGGAGGTATATAAAGGTACATGCTACGGCACGCTCCGCAGCGAGATGGAGCGTATCTGGAACAACGGCCATGTAATACTCTTCGATGTCGATGTAATGGGCGGAATACGGCTCAAGTCGATCTTCGGCGAGCAGGCTCTTTCGATATTCATCATGCCGCCCTCGATCGAGGAGCTGCGCCGGCGTCTCGAAGGCCGCGGCACCGACTCTCCGGAAACAATCGAAAAACGTGTCGCCAAGGCCGGTTTCGAACTGACCAAGGCCCCGATGTTCGACCGCATAGTCACAAACGACGACCTCGAAACGGCAGTGGAGGAGTGCTGCCGCATAGTCGGGGAGTTCATTGCCAAATAACCGTCAGATTCCACGAAAAACAAGATACATTCAAAAAAAAACAAACGCGACAGATGAAACACGTGATGTTATATTTCGGCTCGTTCAACCCCATTCACAAGGGCCATATCGCCATCGCCGAATATGTCATCGAACAGAACCTGTGCGATCAGGTTGCGATGATCGTCTCGCCGCAGAACCCCCTGAAACCAGCTCCCGAACTGGCTGCCGAATTGATGCGCTTCGAGATGGTCGAAGCTGCCTGTGCCGCATCACGATATCCCGACCGTATTGTGGCATCGGCCGTCGAATTCCTGCTCGAACGCCCTTCATATACGGTAAACACGCTGCGGTTCCTCGAGCAGCAGACCGAAGGCAAAATGCGGCTGTCGATACTCATGGGCAGCGACCTGATAAACAACATCGACCGTTGGCGCGAATACCAATACATCATCGACAACTACGACATATACGTCTATCCGCGCAAGGGGGTTCCGGTAACGAAGTTCGCCGACCGTATTCACCTGCTGGTCGACGCCCCGCAGTTCGACTACTCGTCGACCGCCGTCCGCGAGGCACTCGAAAACGGTCAGGACACCTCCGACATGATCGACCATGCCGTATTCGGATATATCCGCAAACACGGCCTGTGGTCGGCCGAGAAGGCCCGCCAACGGTTGGATGAAGCCATCGCCGCCGACCCCGACAACGCGTCGCTCTATATCCGCCGCGGCGAGTGGCACTACCGCCGCAATGCCTGGGGCGATGCCCTGAACGACTTTACGCATGCCAATGAACTCGATCCCGGGTGCGGTGCCCGAAACTACATCGAGCTGATCAACGAGATCCTGGCATTCAGATACAAAGACTTATACAACCCTTGATAAGAAACACTCATACAGACACTCTTAAGATGGAAAAACTAAACATCGCCCTTTTGGCCGGAGGCGACTCCTCCGAGAGAGAGATTGCGCTGAAAAGCGCCGCGCAGATCGAGCGTGCGATGGACCACTCGAAATACGACATCACGGTAATCGACATACATGGCCGCGACTGGCATCACACCATGCCCAACGGCCGGCAGATACAGGTTGACAAGACCGACTTCTCGATCACCATCGACGGCTGCCACAAGATGTTCAACTACGCCCTGATAATCATCCACGGAACACCGGGCGAAAACGGCCGCATGCAGGGATACCTTGACATGATGGGGGTTCCATATTCGTCGTGCAGCATGACCTCGTCGCTGATCACCTTCGACAAGATAACCACCAAGCGCACCCTTGCCGGCCAAGGCATAAACATGGCTCGCGGAATATTCGTGACGGCCGGCGAGACGGTCGATCCCGCGCAGGTTGTCAAACAGTTGGGACTGCCGCTCTTCGTCAAGCCAAATGCCAGCGGCAGCAGCTGCGGCGTAACCCGCGTAACGGCCGTCGAACAGATCCTGCCCGCAATAGAGCTCGCCCGTACCGAGAGTCCCGACGTGCTGATCGAGGAGTTCATCGCCGGCCGCGAAATCGGGTGCGGACTGATGATCATCCGCGGAAAAGAGTATGTCTTCCCGCTCACCGAGATCGTCTCGAAAAAGGATTTCTTCGACTGGCAGGCCAAATACAGCGCCGGTTATTCGGACGAGATCACGCCGGCCCCGATCGACGAACAGTCGGCCGAAAAGATCCGTCAGGCTGCCCTCAAGGCATACCGTCTGTGCCGTTGCAGCGGGGTGGTGCGTGCCGACTTCCTGCTGACTCCCGAAGGCGAACCGTATCTGATCGAGATCAATTCGATCCCCGGACTTAGCGAAGCCAGCATCGTCCCAAAACAGGCCCGCGAAATGGGAATGTCGCTCGGACAGCTCTTCGACCTGGTAATTGAAGATTCGCTCGCATGATGATCGAGATCGACGGTAAAATAGTGAGCCTCGACCTGTTGCGCGAACAGTTCATGTGCGACCTCAAGAGTTGCAGGGGCATCTGCTGCGTCGAAGGCAATGCCGGCGCTCCGCTCGAGATGGAGGAGGTCGATACGCTGGAGGAGGAGTACGAGAACTACAAGCCATATCTCAAACACGAAGGCGTGGAGGCCATCGAACGTCAGGGCTTCATGGTGGTCGATCCGGACGGGGACTACTGTACGCCGCTGATCGACGATGCCGAATGCGCCTACTCCTACGAGGAGGACGGGATTACCTATTGCGCCATCGAGCGTGCCTGGAAAGAGGGCCGATGCAGCTTCCGCAAACCCATTTCATGCCACCTGTACCCGATCCGCCTCACGACATTCTCGAACGGTTCGATCGGGCTCAACTACCACCGCTGGTCGATTTGCCGCGATGCGGTCGCCTGCGGTCGCAAACTGGGCATCCCCGTCTACAAGGCCCTGCGCGAACCGATCATACGCCGCTTCGGCGAGGAGTTCTACAAGGCCCTCGAAACCGCCGAACAATATAAAGGATAATAACCTGTAAACGATACTAACCCTAAACAACCCCAGATGAGAAACGTAAAGATACTTCTTACGGTTGCGGCAACGGTCGCCGGAGTGACGGCCGCCGAAGCCCAAAGCACCGACCGTATGAAAGAGCTGCTTCAGGAGATGGAGCTGCAGATAGATTCGATCGAATCGCTGCTGACAGTCAAGCCGCAACCCGTCGCACCGATCAGCAACGGTAACGGGTCGCTGGCCATCGATACGCTCGACACGGCAAACGATGCCGTAAAGGTGGTGCTGTTCAACGACAACACCTGGCGATACGTACACTTCAAGAGCGAAGATGACTGGAATGTCGAAAACTATACCGAGCATTGGGATACCGTAACGCTCTTCCCCTACAACGATGTCAAGGTGGCTGACCTGCCGCGCTCGATAGCAATCGAGTTGGTCGACTCGCTCAAAAGCTACCACTATCCGATCAAGGGTACGGTGCGTTCGCGCTACGGGGCACGCGGCCGCCGCCGCCACTGCGGTGTCGACATACCGCTCAAGACCGGCGACCCGATCTATGCCACATTCAACGGCAAGGTGCGCATATCGAGCTACAACAAGGGCGGATACGGCAACCTGGTCATCATCCGTCACGACAACGGTCTCGAAACATGGCACGGTCACCTGAGTGAACGTATGGTAAAGGCCGGCGATACGGTTCATGCAGGCCAGATCATCGGTCTCGGCGGAGATACCGGCCGCAGCACAGGGCCGCACCTCCATTACGAGATGCGTTACAGCGGCCAGCCGTTCGATCCGGAGCGTCTGATCAACTTCCAGACGGGCGAGCTGCGCCGTGACCTGTTCCTGCTCAAGCGTTCGTATTTCGATGTCAATTCACGCGCCGGGCTGCAGGACTTCGAGGATGAGGAGCTGGGTGACAAGGAGATAGCCGAGGAGGCCAAGAAGCAGGCCGCCGCAAAGGAGATCTACCACAAGATCAAGTCGGGAGATACACTCGGCGGGCTGGCATTGCGTTACGGTGTGAGCATCGACAAGATCTGCCGTCTGAACGGCATCACCCGAAAAACCGTGCTGCGAATCGGCCGCACACTGAGAATTAACTGATGTGACGACAATACGGCACCCAACAAATAGGACCGCATGACAAATTGCGGTCCTATTTTGTTTTCAAGTGATCTGTAACAAATTACATGTATTATATCCTGCGTTGATTTAACCATGCGGCAGGGTAGTGCGCCGGCTTCGGAGGCACGCCGGTTAACGGGCTTGCGAGTAGTCCCGTTCGCCGAAGATCAGCGACCCGACCCGCACCATGTTCGAACCCTCGGCCACGGCCAGCAGGTAGTCGTGCGACATGCCCATCGACAGGATGTCGAACTGCGGCCCGAAAACCGCCTCATACAGACGTTTGCAGTCGCGCAGGCGCCGGAAATCGGCAGCGATGCGCTCCTCATCGTCCGTATTGCTGGCTATGCCCATGATGCCCCGAACGCGGACACGGTCCAGCGCCGCAAAGACTCCGGAACGTATCGTCCGGTCGAGATCCTCAGGATCCCAGCCCGATTTGGTCTCCTCCTGCGCAACGTGAACCTCCAGCAGAATATCTATCGTACGGTCGCACTTGACCGCCTCCTTCTGGATGGCCTCGGCCAGCCGCAGCGAATCAACCGAATGTATCAGCGTCACGAACGGCGCTATGTATTTCACCTTGTTGGTCTGGAGATGGCCTATCATGTGCCATTCGATATCGTGCGGCAGGGCTTCGTATTTGGCTTTCAACTCCTGCGGGCGGCTCTCGCCGAAGATCCGCTGTCCGGCACGGTAAGCCTCCTCGATCGCCTCGACCGGATGGGTCTTAGATACTGCTACCAGGGTAACGCCGGCAGGCAGCGTAGCCCGTACGGCCGTAAGTTGTGATGTTATAGACATGTCTCAATATGATTTTTCAAAGCGTAAAGTTACACAATTTTCGCGCAATCTGTTTGCCCCGACGCACTCCTTTTCCTATATTTGTACATTAAACCCCAAACAAGAGAGATGAAAAAACTTGCGATTCTGCTTTTCGCATGCGCGATGTACCTCGCACAGCCGGCATCGGCATGCACAAACCTTATCGTCACGCGCGGCGCCTCGGCCGACAGTTCGGTCATGGTGACATATGCCGCCGATTCGCACCAGCTATACGGTGCGCTCTACAAGTACAACGCCCCGCGCCGCGACTATCCCGCCGGCACCTACCTGCCGATATACGACTGGGATTCGGGACGGTTCCTGGGTCGGATCAAACAGGCCGCACATACATACTCGACGGTCGGAAACATGAACGAACACTCGCTCATAATCACCGAAACGACTTTCGGAGGCCGCCCGCAGCTGGCCGACTCGACCGGCATCATAGACTACGGATCGCTCATATACATTACACTCCAGCGTGCCCGCACGGCCCGCGAGGCGATCGAAACAATCGTCGCGCTGACCAACGAATACGGATATGCATCGGAGGGCGAGACATTCACTATAGCCGACCCCAACGAGGTGTGGATCATGGATCTGATCGGCAAGGGCTGCAAACTCAACGAGCGCGGCGACAACGTCAACCGCGGCATAGTATGGGTAGCCCGACGCGTCCCCGACGGATATGTATGCGCACACGCAAACCAGTCCCGCATATCGACATTCCCGAAAGACGACCCCGAAAACTGCCTCTATGCACCCGACGTCATCTCGTTTGCACGCGAGGCGGGGCTCTACGAGGGCAGTGACGAGGATTTCAGCTTCTGCGACACCTATGCTCCGGCCGATTTCCTTGCCCTGCGCGGCTGCGAGGCCCGTGTCTGGAGCTTCTTCCGCACCGTGGCCGACGGCATGGACCAGTATCTCGACTATGCCATGGGGCACAATCCCGAAAACCGCCTTCCGCTGTGGGTCAAACCCCGCGAAAAGGTCACCGCAAAGCAGCTCTTCGACGCCATGCGCGACCATTTCGAAGGCACCCCGATGGATATGACCAAGGATATCGGTGCCGGAGGACACGGGCTGCCGTACCGCTGGCGCCCCATGACATTCACCGTTGACGGGGTGGAGTACACCAACGAGCGCGCCACGGCAACCCAGCAGACCGGTTTCTGGCTCGTCGCCCAGGCCCGCAACTGGCTTCCGGCACCCATCGGCGGAATACTCTGGTTCGGGGTCGACGATGCCGCAACATCTTGCCTGACACCGATATACTGCTCCGTAACGGAGGTTCCCGAGTGCTTCGACGAGGAGAACGGTTCGATGGTCGAGTACTCGCCCACATCGGCCTTCTGGCTCTTCAACCGCATCACCAACTTCGCCTACCTGCGCTACGACATGATGAGCACCGACATCCGCAAGGTGACCGACCGCTGGGAAAACGACCGCATAGCCGAAATCCCGACAATAGATGCCCGTGCCGTCGAACTCTATGCCAAAAAGCCGGCCAAGGCAATCGCCATGCTGACTGCGTATTCGGTCGAAACGGCTCAGAAAATGTTCGAACGCTGGCAGGAGTTGGACCGATATATGCTGGTGAAGTATATCGACGGCAATGTCAAGGTCGAAAAGGACGGGCGCTTCGAGGATAACGGCTTCGACGAGAGGATTCCCGCCATGCCGCTCTTCCCGGGATATAACGAAAAATGGAAGCGTGCCGTGGTCGAGGATGCAGGTGAAACACTCAAAGTCGTCAAGTGAACAATACAAAACATGTAAAGATATGAAATACGACATCATCGTAATAGGCAGCGGCCCTGGAGGTTATGTTGCCGCCGTACGGGCCGCGCAGGCCGGAAGACGCACCGCAATCGTCGAACGCGAATCGTTGGGCGGAGTATGCCTGAACTGGGGCTGCATCCCCACGAAAGCCCTTCTCAAGAGCGCCGACATATACCGCCATACGCTCGAAGCTGCACAATTCGGGGTCGAGATCGACGGCACGCCGCGTTTCGACATGGAGAAGGCCGTTGCCCGCAGCCGCCAGGTCGCCGAGACGATGAGCAAGGGTGTCGACTTCCTGATGAAAAAGAACGGCATCGACATCCTCCGCGGACACGGAACGATCGAAGCAAAAGGAGTGGTTGCAGTGACCGACGGCGACAAGACCGAACGTTACGAAGCAGACCATATAATCCTCGCAACCGGTTCACGTTCACGTATTTTACCATTCATCCATGTCGACGGCAGCAAGATAATCACTTCACGCGAAGCGCTCGTCCTGAAGCAACTGCCCGCATCGATGGTCGTGATCGGGTCGGGTGCCATCGGCAGCGAATTCGCCTACCTGTACGCCTCGCTCGGCGTCAAGGTGACAGTGGTGGAGTACCAGCCGACATTGATGCCGCTCGAGGACGAGGAGGTCTCGAAAACAATGGAACGCGCCTTCCGCAAACTGCGCATTGCGACATATACCGGCACGAATGTGCTCGAGGCCCGCGTCAACGAATCGGGCCTGTGCGAAGTCGATGTCGAGGGCAAGAAGGGACGCGAAATCCTTACGGCAGAGATGGTTCTGTGCGCCGTCGGCATCAAGTCAAATATCGAGAATCTCGGACTTGAAACCGTCGGGATCGCTCCCGAACGCGACAAAATACCGGTCGACGAATTCTATCGCACTTCAGTTGCCGGCATCTATGCCATCGGAGACCTGGTCGCCTCACCGGCTTTGGCTCACGTGGCCTCGGCCGAAGCGATCTGCTGCGTAGACGCCATCTGCGGCCGCAGTCCGAAACCACTGAACTACAATGCCATACCGTCGTGTGTATACACTTCGCCCGAAGTTGCTTCGGTGGGTCTGACCGAGAAACAGGCCGCCGACAAGGGTATAAACCCATGTGTCGGGCGCTTCCAGTTCGCCGCTTCGGGCAAAGCCGCCGCTTCGGGCAGCCGTGACGGATTCGTGAAACTGATATTCGACGCCGACAGCGGGAAACTTGTCGGGGCACACATGGTCGGCATGAACGTTACGGAGATGATTGCCGAACCGACCCTGGGCCTGCAGTTAGGGGCCACGGCCGAGCAGATCGCCACAACCGTACATTCACACCCCACGATGAGCGAAGCTGTAATGGAGGCCGCCGAGGAGGCCCGCAAGGCAATGCAGAAATAGTCGTGCAGCGCGTCCTTCTCCTGAAGGTCCGACCTGAGAAGGAATCTGCAAGAATATAACAAAATAGAGCGATACAGCCTGTTCTGTATCGCTCTATTTTATATATTTACAGAATATTACCGCATTTATATTACATATCACATAATGTCGGCGGAGCCAGCGGACCGCTGTCGTTTCTGCGCCATTTCCGCATGAAAACATCGGCCGGGTAGAGTATGTCGTAAAGGAACAGCCCTTGCGCCGGCGCCGATCCCGACGACCTCGACAAGTCGCGGGCTGCAACGATCTCGTCAAACTGTTCGACACTGAGGCGTCCACGCCCGACATCAACCAGCGTTCCGACCACCGCCCGCACCATATTCCGCAGAAAGCGGTCGGCCGAAAATACGAATACGGCACCGCTCTCATCCGTATGCCACCGGGCTTCAAATATATGGCACAAGTTGGTCTTGTTGTTGGAGTTAAGCTTCGCGAACGAGGTGAAATCATCGTACCTGAGCAGTCGAGCCGCCGCCGCATTCATAGTATCCCAATCCAAATGTCCGGAGTATTGCCATGCCGAGCGTACCGCAAACGGATTCTTTTCATTCTCAATGCGGTAGCGGTATTCACGTCGCACGGCATCGAAGCGTGCATGCGCCGAATCATCAACCCGCGTCAAACTCATTACGGCTATGTCCCGCGGCAATACCGAATTCAGATGATAACATAAATCATCGGTCGATATAATCTCACTATCCACATCGAAATGAGCAACATAATATGCCGCATGCACGCCGGTATCCGTCCTGCCGGCACCGGTCGTTTCGATCTCACGGCGCAGCAAGGTCGACAAGGCCGATTCGAGCGTCTGCTGGACCGACGGCGACGAAACCTGCCGCTGCCAACCGCAATAGGCCGTGCCGTCGTACCGTAACTCCATGAAATAGCGCATCTTGAATGTGGCATTAAACGTTTCCCGAAAACAAATGTAAGATAAAATTCCAAAACGGTCAAAAATATTTCGTTTTCACTGCCGAAAACAGTATCTTTGTATGATCGACAGAAAAACATGAAAGCAGCTATCATCGGATACGGCAAGATGGGGCACGAGATCGAACAGGTGCTCCTGCAGCGCAATCATCAGGTCGCTCTGACAATCGATTCGCACAACCGCTCGGAACTATCGCCAAAACGGTTGGAACAGATCGACATAGCTTTCGAATTCACCGCCCCCGACCAAGCCACCGGCAACATCATGCAATGTCTCGAATGCGGCATTCCGGTAGTTTGCGGGACAACCGGAACGAAGTTCGACCTGGAGACAATCGCAAATCTCTGCCGGAAAAACAAAACAGCATTCATCCACGCCACCAATTTCAGCATCGGTGTCAACATAATGTTCAGTCTGAACGACTATCTGGCCCGATTAATGAATCGTTTCGGGCTGTATGACATCACGATAGAGGAGACTCACCACCGGCACAAGATCGACGCCCCGAGCGGAACGGCTATCACACTGGCCGAAGGCGCAATATCGCACCTCGACACCAAAACGGAGTGGCATGCCGGTACGACAACAGAACCAAATCGATTGGAAATCTGTTCGATACGCCGCAGCGAAGTGGTGGGCGACCATACGGTGACATACGAATCGCCGCTCGACAGGCTGTCGATAACCCATTCGCTCAAATCACGCTCGGCACTTGCCGAAGGTGCCGTAATAGCGGGTGAATTCATTTGCGGCCGAACCGGCATTTTCACGATGAAAGATATCACAAATCTGTAATGCAATACTTGATATGAGCAAGCTAAAGCAGTTTTTTTCAAATAAATGGACCAAATTCTCGCTTGTTGCGATTATATACGTGCTGTGGTTCGTCGTGTGGACAGGCAACCTGTGGTGGCTGATCGGCGTGCCGATTATCTACGACATCTACATCTCCAAACTGATGTACAAGTACATCGGCATACACCACACAAACCTGAAACAGCGCAGCAAAGCCTATAAAACCGCTGCCGACTGGATCGGAAGCATACTCTTCGCCGTCATCGTCGCATCGTTGGCACATACGTTCCTGTTCCAGCTCTACTTCATCCCGTCATCCTCGATGGAGGGTACGATGCTGGTCGGTGACTACCTATATGTCAGCAAGTTGACATACGGACCGCAGATGCCGAACACCCCAGTTTCATTCCCACTCGTCCACCATATGATGCCTTTCTCGAAAACAAAAAAATCTTTCTCCGAAATAATCCAATGGCCGTATCACCGACTCAAGGGACTGCGCAACGTTGAACGTAACGACATAGTAGTCTTCAACTTCCCCGCCGGAGATACCGTATTGCTTGAGATGCAGGAACGCACCTATTACGACGTGTTGCGCGAGTACCAGCGGCAGTTCGGCAAGGAGGAGGGGCGCCGCCGGCTGTTCAGCGACTATACGGTCATAACGCGCCCGGTCGACAAGCGCGAGAACTACATCAAGCGCTGCGTGGCAATCCCGAACGACACGATTCAGATCATCGACGGACAGGTGATGATAAACGGCCTCAAGCAGATCGAAATCCCTGAACTGCAGCATCTGTACTTCGTCGACACGAACTCTCCGATCAGCATCCGGACATTCAACTCGATGGGTATCGAGGAGGCGTACGGCAGCGGTCTGCACTACCAGATGAACATGACCGCCGAAGAGGCCGAGGCTGTTGCAGCAATGAATAAGGTAGAATCGGTAACGCGCTATCGCGCAGATGGTTCAAGTGAAGATTTCTTCCCGAACGACTCGACCTACAAGTGGAATACCGACAACTTCGGGCCGCTCTGGATTCCGAGCAAGGGGGCAACCGTAAAACTGACTGCCGAGAATCTGCCCATTTACCGCCGTATAATCGAGGTCTACGAGCACAACTCGCTCGAAACCGACGGCAACCGGATAATCATAAACGGCAAGCCGACAGATTCATACACCTTCAAAATGAATTACTACTTCATGATGGGTGACAACCGGCACAATTCGGCCGATTCGCGGTTCTGGGGATTCGTTCCCGAAGACCATGTGGTCGGAAAGGCATCGTTCATATGGTTCTCCAAGGACAAGAGCAGGAAGTTCCCGGGTAACATACGCTGGAACAGAATGTTCAAAAAAGCAATTTGAGAGATGGTGGAGGAGAGCGACGTTTACAGGACTTTGGCCGGCGATTCGGAGGCGGTGCTGCGCGAACGAAGCAGCAAGTTCCTCGCTTTCGCATACCACGTCGAAGACGAGGAGCAGATCCGTGAACGTCTCGACGCCCTCCGCAAAAAATATTACGACGCCACGCATCACTGTTATGCCTGGCGGCTCGGCCCGAAGGGCGAGACTTTCCGTGCCAACGACGACGGTGAACCTTCGTCGACTGCCGGCCGGCCCATACTCGGGCAGTTGCTCTCGAACGAGGTGACCGATGCGCTGATAGTGGTGGTACGCTACTTCGGCGGTACGAAACTCGGCGTGTCGGGGCTGATCGAGACATACAAGGCTGCGGCCGCCGAGGCAATCGGGACAAACCGCATCGTTGAACGGACCGTCGACGACACCGTTTCGGTCATATTCCCATACATGACCATGAACGACATCATGCGGACGGTCAAGGAGCTCGCCCCGGCCATCGTCGAACAGGATTTCGATACGGTCTGCTCGATGAAACTGCGGATACGCCGAAGCCGCGCCCCGGAACTCTTCGACCGGCTCCGCAAGATCGACGGGGCCCAGGCCGAATACGACAACGTAAACAACTAACACAATATAAACGATATGGCGAAGAGAAGTCTTATATCAATCACCGATCTCACAAAGGAGGAGATCGTCCGGATCACCGAACTGGCAGCATACTTCGAGGAGCATCCCTACGAACCGTTGCTCAGCGGCCGCGTGATAGCATCGTTGTTCTTCGAGCCGTCGACCCGCACGCGACTCAGTTTCGAAAGCGCAATCAACCGTCTCGGCGCCCGTGTGATCGGGTTTTCCGATACGGCAAACACCAGCGTCTCGAAGGGTGAAACCTTCCACGACACCATTCAGGTCATCGCCAACTACTGCGACATGATCGTCATGCGCCACTCGCTCGAAGGGGCCCCGCGATATGCCAGCGAATTCTCGAAAGTGCCCATCGTCAATGCCGGCGACGGCGCAAACCAGCACCCGTCGCAGACCCTGCTCGACCTCTATTCGATCAAGAAGACACAGGGCCGTCTCGACGACATCAACATCGTGATGATCGGCGACCTGAAATATGGCCGCACGGTACATTCGCTGCTGCAGGCGCTCTCACACTTCAATGCCCGTTTCACCTTCGTGGCACCGCCCGAGCTGCGGATGCCCGAGGAGTACAAGCAGTTCCTGCGCGACCACAACCTCCGCTATACCGAAACCACAGAGATCGGTGATGCAATCCGCGATGCCGATATCGTCTACATGACCCGCGTGCAGCGCGAACGCTTTACCGATCCGATGGAGTACGAGCGCGTGAAGAACGTCTACGTGCTGAAAAACTCGATGCTCGAAGGCACAAAGGAGACGATGAAGATCCTGCACCCGCTGCCGCGCGTAGGGGAGATCGACCCCGATGTCGACGCAAACCCCAAGGCTTACTACTTCAACCAGACCGAAAACGGCGTCTATACCCGTATGGCCATAATCAGTTACCTGTTAGGCGTAAAAAAATAGCAGAATCATGGGACACGACAATAAAATCATGGAAGTACGTGCCATCGAGAACGGCACGGTGATAGACCACATCCCGTCGGATGCGCTCTTCAAGATCATTAACATCATGCAGCTCGACAAGGCGCCGCAACGCATCACCTTCGGCATGAACCTCGAAAGCAAACGCATGGGCAGCAAGGCCATCATCAAGATCAACGACCGCTACTGCCAGGACAAGGAGATCAACCGCATAGCGCTGGTGGCCCCGATGGCGATCGTCAACACGATCAAGGATTTCAACGTGATCGAAAAGCGTCAGGTGACCGTTCCGGAGCATATCGAGGGCTTCGTCAAGTGCGTAAACCCCAAGTGCATAACCAACAACGAACCTGTCCGCACGGCCTTCGACGTCATCCAGCGCGACGGGCAGATAGCACTCCGGTGCCGTTACTGCGAGAAGGTGACCCTCCAGTCGCAGATGGAGCTGACAAAGTGATCGCCGTACGCAGCGGGCATGCCTGTTGAAGAGGATATGCCCGCCTGCCGCGATCAAACCACATGAACCGTATCATGAGCGAAGAACAGAAACAGATATATATCAAGGGGGCGAGGGTGCACAACCTCAAGGACATAACCCTCTCGATCCCTCACAACCGGCTGGTAGTCATTACGGGGCTCTCGGGTTCGGGCAAGTCGACGCTCGCCTTCGACACGATATTTGCCGAAGGGCAGCGGCGTTATGTCGAGAGCCTGTCGGCCTATGCACGTCAGTTTCTGGGGCGAATCGAGAAACCGGATGTCGACCTCATAACCGGTATCGCACCGGCCATAGCTATCGAACAGAAGGTCTCGACGCGCAACCCACGCTCGACGGTCGGCACCACAACCGAAATTTACGACTACCTCAAACTGCTCTTCGCACGTATCGGACACACCTTTTCACCCGTATCGGGACGTGAGGTGCGCTGCTACCGCCAACCCGAACAGGTTCTCGCGGAGATACTTCCCGAGTGGAACGGCCGGCGGATCATGGTGGCGGCGCCGTTGCGGGTCGCCGACAACGAAACGATCATCGAACGGCTGACAATACTGCTGGGCGAAGGCATCCTGCGCATCTATCGCAACGGCGAGACCCAGATGATCGAGGATGTGATCGGTGGGATTTCGAACGACGAGAATCCCGACGACATCTCGGCCGTGATCACCCGTACCCGCCTCCGGGATGACGAGGAGACGGCCGGCAACCTGCGCGATGCCATAGCGCGGGCCTACGAACTCGGTGACGGCCGCTGCCGGATAATAGTTCTGGCGGCCGAGAGCGGCGAGGAGGATCGGATATTGCCCTTCTCATCGCGTTTCGAGGCCGACGGAATGGAGTTCGAGGAGCCGACCGAACACTTGTTCAGCTTCAACAACCCGATCGGGGCCTGCCCGCGCTGCGAAGGCTACGGCAAGGTGATCGGAATAGACGAAGATCTGGTGGTGCCCGACAAAAGCCGCAGCATATACGAGGATGCCATTGCCTGCTGGCGCGGCGAAACAATGAAGTGGTGGAAGGAGCAGCTCATCGAGAATGCCCACAAGTTCGGTTTCCCGATCCACACGCCGTATCACGACCTTACGCGCGAACAGAAACAGCTGCTGTGGCGCGGAAACCAATATTTCCACGGCCTGAACGAGTTCTTCGACTACATCGACGGCGAGCGTTACAAGATACAGTTCCGCGTCATGAAGGCGCGCTATACGGGCAAGACACTCTGTCCGGAGTGCGGCGGAAGCCGTCTGCGAAAAGAGGCACTGTATGTTCGTGTCGGCGGCCGCAACATAGCCGAACTGGTCTCGATGACCGTCGACGAGCTGACCGGATTTTTCGGATCGCTCCAGCTTGACGACTACGACTCAAAAACCGCCGCACGGATTCTGGTCGAGATCCGCAACCGCCTGCAATACATGGCCGATGTCGGATTGGGATACCTGACCCTCGACCGGCTGTCGTCGACCCTCTCCGGAGGTGAAAGCCAGCGTATCAACCTCGCGACATCGCTCGGCAGCAGCCTTGTCGGGTCGCTGTACATCCTCGACGAACCGAGCATCGGCCTGCACCCGCGAGATACACACCGTCTGATAGGGGTCCTGAAGCGACTCCGCGACATGGGCAATACGGTGATCGTCGTCGAGCACGAGGAGGAGATTATCCGCGCGGCCGACTACATCGTCGACATAGGTCCCGAGGCGGGCGAACAGGGAGGAAGGGTAGTCTTCAGCGGCCCGATCGACGAACTGCTCGCCGGCGGAGGAAACGGAAGCCTCACGGCCGACTATCTTACCGGCCGCCGCAGGATCGAACCGCCATCGTCATACCGCAGCCGCAGCGGGTTCATCGAGATAAAGGGGGCCCGCGAAAACAACCTTAAGGGAATAGACGTCAGGATCCCGCTCGGCGTAATGACATGCATAACGGGTGTCAGCGGCAGCGGAAAGTCGTCGCTCGTAAAAGGTATTCTCTATCCGGCCCTGCGGCGAATGCTCTTCGAAACGGGACTGAGACCTGGGGATTTCGAATCGCTCGAGGGCGACATCAAACTCCTGCAATCGGTCGAGATGGTTGACCAGAACCCAATCGGCAAGTCGTCGCGCTCGAACCCCGTAACATACATAAAGGCCTACGACGAGATACGAAAGCTCTTCGCCGACCAGCCATACGCAAAACACAACGGACTGCAGCCGTCGCACTTCTCGTTCAATATCGCCGGCGGGCGATGCGAGGAGTGTCAGGGCGACGGTGTGATCAAGATCTCGATGCAGTTCATGGCCGATATCGAAATCAAGTGCGAGGCCTGCGGCGGCAAGCGATTCAAGGAGGAGATCCTGGAGGTCAAATACCGCGGCTGCTCGATTTACGACGTTCTGGAGATGACCGTCGATCAGGCGATCGAGTTCTTCTCGCAGGACAGCAACCCGACTACAAAACGCATCGTCGAACGGCTGCAGCCGCTGCAGGATGTCGGGCTGGGGTATGTCAAGCTGGGCCAACCCTCATCGACACTCTCGGGCGGCGAAAGCCAGCGCATAAAACTGGCCGCGTACCTGCTCAAGGAGAGCACCTCGGGAAAGGTGATGTTCATATTCGACGAGCCGACGACCGGACTGCACATGCACGACATCTCGAAACTGCTCGCCGCCTTCGATGCCCTGATCAAGCGCGGCCACACGATCGTGGTGGTCGAACACAACATGGATGTCATAAAGTGCGCCGACTGGGTGATCGACCTCGGTCCCGAAGCCGGTGACAAAGGCGGACAGATCGTCTTCGAGGGCACGCCGCGCGATCTTGAGAGGTGTCCTCAGAGCTATACGGGCCAATTCCTGACACGTACGCACAGGACGGCCGGCAGTCACGATGCTCCGGTGGACGTTCCGGCACCGCAAGAGCCGTCCGCTCGGAAAAGCAAACAGAAACCAAACCGATGAAAGAGTTCCATACATACCGCCTCCCGAACGGAATCCGGTGTATCCACAAGCAGATACGCTCGGAGGTGGCCTACTGTGCACTGATCGTCAATGCAGGTGCGCGCGACGAGCTGGCCGATGAATATGGTCTGGCACACTTTACCGAACATGCAATATTCAAGGGGACGGAGCGCCGCCGCGCATACCAGATCAACTGCCGGCTGGAAAACCTCGGCGGCGAACTGAATGCCTATACTACCAAAGAGGAGACGGCGATCCATGCGACAGTGCTCAGGCGCGACCTGGCAAAGGCGGCCGAACTGATTGCCGACATCGCCTTCCGGTCGACATTTCCGGAGCGGGAGCTGGCCAAAGAGCGCGAGGTCGTGGTCGACGAGATCAACTCGTACAAGGATTCGCCGGCCGACATGATCTACGACTCGTTCGAGGACATGCTCTTCGAATCGTCGCAGCTCGGACACAATATTCTCGGCCGCAAGGTCAACCTGCAACGTTACGACGGTGACCGCATCCGCCGTTTCATCTCCCGCACGCACACAACCGACCAGATGGTCTTCGCAACGATGGGAGGCATTTCGGACAGCCGCGCCGAACAGATCGCACACCGCTATTTCGCCGAACAGCCCGAATCGCACCGTACGTTCGAACGTATCGCCCCGCCGCAGACCGAACGCTTCGAAAAGAGCCTGAACAAGCACCTGCACCAGGCTCACTGCATAATCGGGGGCCGCGCATACTCGCTCGACGACAAACGGCGAATAGCCCTGTCGCTGCTTATCAACACCCTCGGCGGCCCGTCGGCAAACTCCCTGCTGAACCTTGCCGTGCGGGAACGCAACGGCTTGACATACAATATCGAAGCCTCATACGTTCCGTTTACCGATTCGGGCGCCGCATACATATATTTCAGTTCCGACCGCGACCGTATCGACCGCTGCATCGAGCTGATCGACCGTCAAATAGATAACATCCGAAAAAACTCGCTCTCGGCGCGGCAGCTCTCCATCGCCAAGAAACAGTACATGGGCCAGCTGGCCATATCGATGGAGAACCGCGAAAGCTACATGCTCAGCGCCGGGAAAAGCTACCTCATATACGATGACGTCGAGAGTCTCGACCGGATCTACGAACACATCGAGTCGATTTCGCGCAGCCAGATCGCCGAAATCGCCGAAGATATCTTCAGCCACACCTCGACACTGATATACAAATAGCAGAAAATGGACGCCCTCGAACGATACATACACGAACTCTCCGAACCGGAAGATGCCCTGCTGCACGAACTCGACCGTCAGACAAATCTGCACGCCATACAGCCGCGCATGATCTCGGGCCACATACAGGGGCTGCTGCTGCGGATGATCGTCCGGATGCTGCGCCCGCAGGCCGTTCTCGAAATCGGGACCTTCACCGGATATTCGGCTCTCTGCCTCGCCTCGGGACTCGAAGGTGCGGGGACGGTCGACACGATCGAGGTCGACGACGAACTCCAGCGCGAAGCCCAGGAGTTCTTCGACCGGTCGGAGTGGGGCAATCGCATCAGGCTGCACATCGGCTCGGCACTCGACATCGCCCCGAAACTCGGCAAGCGGTTCGATCTGGTATACATCGACGGCGACAAACGCGAATACCCGCAATACTACCGCATGCTGATGGGCGACGACGGCGGACCGGCACTGGTCGGAAGCGGTTCGGTGCTGCTTGCCGACAACATCCTCTGGTACGGCAAAGTCGTCCAGCCCGTAGCGCACAATGACCGACATACGCAGGCTATCCTGGAGTTCAACCGTATGGTGCGCGACGATCCGCGCGTCGAAAACATGATCCTGCCCCTGCGCGACGGCATAAACATAATCAGAGTAAAATAGACCCCTTAATATTAACCTTAATACTAACTAATTATGAAGACCACAAAACTGCTTCTTGCTATCGCAGCCCTGTTCATGGTTTCGGCCGTGACGGCGCAACAGCATCCCAAGCGCGAATTCCGCGGTGCCTGGATCCACACGGTACATCAGCGCCAATATGCACAGATGACCCCGCAGGAGACTCAGGCGTATCTGACAAACATCGTCGATTCGCTCCAGCTGGCGGGTATCAATGCCGTTATCTTTCAGGTACGCCCGTCCGCCGATGCCCTCTACCCATCCGAACTCGAACCCTGGAGCCGTTACCTCACCGGTGAGCCGGGCGTCGCTCCCGACCCGATGTGGGATCCCCTCCAGTTCATGATCGACCTCTGCCACGAGCGGAACATGGAACTCCATGCCTGGCTCAACCCTTACCGCGTAACCACAAACAAGGAGGAGCAACTTCCTGTCGGCAAGGGTCATATCTATGACAAACACCCCGAATGGTTCGTCCGCTACGGCGGTCAGATTCTCTTCGACCCGGGTCTGCCCGAATGCCGCGACTTCATCGTGCGGGTGGTGCATGACATCATCTCGCGTTACGACGTCGACGCTATCCACATGGATGACTATTTCTATCCCTATCCCGTTGCAAACGAGGAGTTCCCCGATTCGGCAAGCTATGCACGCTATGGTAACGGCATGTCGCTCGGTGACTGGCGCCGTGAGAATGTCAACATGCTTATCGAAGACCTCCATGCCGACATGCGCGCCACAAAACCGTGGGTACGTCTCGGAATCAGCCCCTTCGGCATATGGCGAAACATAACAAGCGACCCGCGCGGAAGCCGCTCGGCTGCCCTTCAGAACTACGACGACCTCTATGCCGACGTGATTCTCTGGACCGAAAAAGGCTGGGTGGACTACATGGTTCCGCAGCTCTACTGGAAGATCGAACATCCCCGTGCAGGCTACGATCCGCTGATCCGTTGGTGGAACGACAATGCTTACGGGCGTCATCTCTATATCGGCATCAGCCTTGGCGCTTCGGTCGAGGAGCCCGACCTGGCCGAGGGCAGCAACCAGTTGACCCGCAAGATCGAACTGAGCCGTTATCTGGACAATGTAAACGGAACATGCATGTGGCCCGGATATACGATCGTCCGCAACTACAAGGGGGCTGCAGATCAACTGATACAGAACGAGCATTCGAAACCGGCACTGATTCCGGCCTACGAGTTTATCGACGACATAGCTCCGGCAAAGGTAAAGGGTGCCAAGATGGTTGACGGAAAACTCGAGTGGAAGCGCGCAAAAACAAAGGATCCGCTGCAGGAGCAGATCTATTTCGTGGTTTACCGCTTCGACAAGGGTGAGAAGGTTGACATCGAAAAGGGCAACCACATCCTGACCACGACCCGCAACACTTCGGTCGAGATCGACGATCCCGATGCAACGTACGTTGTAACGGCCGTAGACCGCTGCCACAACGAGAGCGAAGGTGTTGTTGTGAAATAATCAAGCACTGACCCGTCTGCCGGCCTGTTTAACCACTCCGGCAGACAAAACAGTAATGGCCATATCGGTTGCGATATGGCCATTATTGTTTTCGGCGTACCAGATCAATACCCGATGCAGGTTACCGTTCCGTCCATCGTCATCACCACCAGCCGTCCCTGTGCAACGCTGTTGAACGAGGTCACGGCTGCGTTCGAAACCTTGTACGACCAGGCCAGACCGCTGCCGTCGCACCGCACGGCATGAACGACTCCGAACTCGGTCGGCACGAACAACAGCCCGTCGGCACATACCATACGCGTCGGGATGAAGTTGCTTTCGTAGGGCATGCGGACTACCCACAACGGCGCATAATCGCCGTCGGAGATGTCAACGGCCGTAATACGGTTATCGATCGCCTTGATGTACATCGTCTTCAGATCGGCCGAAAAACCGATCGACTCACGGCCTTTCGCCTCGTCGCTGGCCCAGAGAATCTCTCCCGTAGCGCAGTCGAACGCCCGTACAAAATAGTCCGAGCTGAGCTCTATGACCCGATCGCCCACAACAGTAGGCCAGCATGCCCCGGGCGAGAAATAACGCCCCCGTTCGGTATCGAACTGCCAAACGATATGCCCGTCGGTACGGTCCAGCGCATAGAACATCGCGCCCCACGTTCCTATGTACACATGTTTGTCATCGACCGCTGCACGGGCCTCGATATATCCACGCAAACCGTCGGTCACCCAAATCCGCTGTCCCGTTTCGAACGACACCGCATGGAACCTGCCGTTCGAGCCGCCGAGATAGACAACGCCGTCGCTCTCGGCCGGACACGAAACAAACGGATAACCGCCGTCATATGTCCAGTCACACGCGCCGTTACGCAGGTTCAACCGGTAGAGTTTTCCGTCGGTCGAGGCCACAAGCACATGCCGGCCAACAATAAGCGGCGCCCCGAAAATCTTGTTTCCGGTGCGGAAGTGCCACAACTCGCGGCCGTTGCGCGAATCCAATGCATAGACATACCCCTCGGTATTGGCATATACGACCCGACGGCCGTCACTGGCACCCTGTGCCGCTATATCCGCAACATCGCGAAGCTGCCACAGGGTAGTGACACCCTCCTTTTCGGCCGCCTCGTTCATCGAGTAGTCGTAACGCGAAGCCGTATCCGTACTCTCGAACCGAGCCTTGCCCAGGCGTACCCGATGCCAGGCCGGCAGGGTGCGATCCTTGATTATGCGCTCGTGGAACACCATCTCCTCCGGCGTGACGTCGACAATGTTGTATCCGCCGATCGGATCGCTGCGCCGGAGCGACGAACGCCCGATAACACCCGGTATCCCCTCGGCATCGTACGCACGGTTGACATGCAGGTGGCCGCACAATGCAGCCTGTATGTTGCAGCGTTTGAGGATGTCGATCACCTCGCCGCTGTTCGACAGCGAACCGTCGAGCGGGAAGTGGTTGACAAATACCACCGGCATATCCGCCGGCGTGGCCCGTACCGTCGAATCGAGCCATACGATCTCCTCGCGCGGGATGTACGGAGGCCCCATGCGCAGCATCGGCCCTGCGCCGCACCCGATGAACCGAACTCCCGAAATGTCATACACAAAGTGCTGGTCCCCGAAAATCCTCTCGAAAACCGTACAGCCGTTCTCGCTCCAGTTGACATCGTGGTTTCCGGGAACGAACAGGCACGGCCGGTCGAGCGAGTCGATCATCCGCTTCAGGTGTTCGAACTCTTGGGTGGCACCGAACTCGGTCAGGTCACCGCTCATAATCGTAAAAGCGATAGTGGTATCGGCATTGATATCCTCGATGGCCTGCCGCAGGTCATCCTCGGCATAGGCGAACGAGTCGAGATGGACATCCGACAGCCATGCAAACCGGAACCGCCCGATATCCTGCGCATGTGACACCGACGCCTGCAGTGCCGCCGCCAGCGCAAAAAATGCAAATAAGAGTCTCTTCATGACAAAAAACGTGTGTGTGGGTTAGAAACTGGACAAATTTAAATATTATCCGCCGGAAAAACAATCTGCGTTGCCGCACTTCACGCAACAATACCACACCGCAACCTCTCCGGGCAACGGAACGGCCTTTAGTGAGACCTTGCGCATGGTGCCAGCAGGGGTATATTCCGGCGTCCCGAGGGTCTCGGAAATGAAAAATCCGGAACCGGCCGCTTCCCGTATTGGGAGACTGTGCCGATTCCGGATCTTGGATAAGTGTTTTCAATATGCACCGCTGCACAATGCATCGCAGCTACGATCATCAAAATGCCATGCAGCTACGATCTTCAAAATGCACTGCGGCTACGATCTTCAAAATCTCCTGCGGCCACAACCTTCAAAATGCGTCGCAGACACGATCACGTATCCCCGCAGTACATCACGAAGCCATCTTCAAGGGGCCGCGTGCCGTCACGCCAGACCCATCTCCTTCTTGATGGCCTCGATCTTGGCGTCAAGCTGCTCCTGAACCTCGTAGAACTTGTCCACGCAGCACAGCGGCGCACATACTCCGAAGTAGAACTTGATCTTCGGTTCCGTTCCCGACGGACGTACCGACACCTTCGTGCCATCCTCCGTGAAGAACTGAAGAACATTGCTGCGATCCTGAACGATCGGACTCTTCTCGCCCGTCCGCAGGTCGGTCTGCTCGAGCGAAAGGTAATCCTTGATCACTACCACCGGCGAACCGAGTATCGACTTGGGAGGATTCTCACGGTATTCAACCATCATGCGCTGTATCTCCTCGGCCCCCTCCTTGCCCTTGCGGACCACCGAAACCAAACCTTCACGGTAGAAGCCGTACTTCACGTAGAGCTCCTTCAGCCAATCGTAGAGCGTCAGACCCTTCTCCTTGGCCCATGCCATCGCCTCGGCCGCCATCGAGCAGGCACTCACCGCATCCTTGTCGCGTACGAAGTCGCCAGCCAGGAAGCCGAAACTCTCCTCGCCGCCGCCGATATACTGCATCTTGCCCTCGTTCTCACGGATAATCTTGGCGATATACTTGAAGCCCGTCAAGCAGTCGTAGCACTTAACACCAAAGGCGTCGGCAACCGCTTTTGCCATCTCCGACGTAACGATGGTCTTGACCACGAACTGTTTGCCGTCGAGTTTGCCCAGCTCGCTCCAGCGTGTAAGCATATAACTGAGTATCAGTACCAAAGTTTGGTTACCATTGAGCAGGACATACTCTCCGCGGTCGTCCAGAACCGCAATGCCGATACGGTCGGAATCGGGGTCGGTGGCCAGAACCAGTTCGGCACCCTCCTTGCGGGCCAGCTCGATGGCCATGCTCATCGTGGCACGCTCCTCGGGATTCGGCGAAGCGACAGTGGGGAAGTTGCCGTCGATGACGCACTGCTCCTTGACCATCACGATGTTCGTGAACCCGAAGTTGTGCAGCGATGCCGGAACAAGCCGTACACCCGCACCATGCATGGGCGAGTAGACGATCTTCATGTCGTGGTACTTGGCTACCGCCTCGGGCGACAGCGAAAGCTGTTTGATCCGCTCCAGGTAAATCTTGTCGAAATCCTCGCCCAGCGTCACGATATTCTCCTTGTTGAGCCCCTTCACGATCTGGTCGACCGAGGTGATCTTGCCCACCTCGTCGATAATGTTCTTGTCGTGGGGCGGGGTAACCTGGGCTCCGTCCGACCAGTAGGCCTTGTAACCGTTATACTCCTTGGGGTTGTGCGAGGCGGTTATGACAACACCGCTCTTGCACTTCAGCTGCCGTATTGCAAAGCTCAGTTCGGGCGTCGGGCGGAGCGCATCGAACAGGTATACGCGGAACCCGTTCGAGGCGAAAATATCGGCCGTCCGTTCGGCGAAAAAGCGCGAATTGTTACGGCTGTCGTGAGCCACGGCAACGCTTATCTCCTCGCCCGCAAAACACTTTTTAAGGTAGTTTGCCAGGCCCTGCGTAGCCATGCCTACCGTGTACTCGTTCATGCGGTTCGTACCCACGCCCATAATGCCGCGCAGGCCGCCCGTACCGAATTCGAGGTCTTTGTAGAAACTCTCGGTCAGCTCCTTTTTGTCGTTGTCAATCAGATACTTGACCTGTTTCTTTGTAGCTTCATCGTAATCGCCGTCGAGCCATTTTTGGGCTTTGGCCATTACCAGTTGATCCAGATTGTCGTTCATAACTATATCAATTTTGCTTATACTGTGACAAAGGTTTTTTCAGAAAATATTATACACAAAGATACGCAAAAAATATCGAATATTCAATATCAAGTGATTAAATAATGCCCTCCGAAAAAAGCTTTATTTTTCTATATAAGAAAAAACATAAAAAGCAATAAATATCCGTGTTTTTTTTACACAATTTTATACACAACTTTGTGAGGTCAAAATTAAACACAAGCCCTCGGTAATGCAAACAAACACTCAGGCATATAGCGATATATGGCAAAGCTGCCTGTCGCAAATCCGCAAGCAAACCAGCGAAGAAGAGTTTGCCAAGTGGTTCGAGCCGATCGATATGCTCAACTTCGACGGGGTCACGTTAAGCCTGCGTGTTCCGAATGCAAGTTATATCAATCAGATCGAGGATAACTACATCCCGTTCATAAAGCCTATCATCGCAAGCCTGTTCGGTAAACAGACCCGCGTACGGTATGCAATCCCAAGGTCCGAGCACAGCGTGACGGCCCCGCAAAATGCCGTATCGACCGCTATCTCGCAGTTCAAGACCCAGACCGATACCGCAAATATAAAGAATCCATTCGTAATTCCCGGTCTCAAAAAGCTGATTATCGATCCGCAGCTGAGCCCGAATTACACCTTCGATACATTCATCGAGGGCGAATGCAACCGTCTGGCCCGCTCGTCGGGAATGGCCGTGGCAATAGATCCCGGAAACACCCCATTCAACCCGTTGTACATATACGGAGACTCGGGTCTCGGCAAAACCCATATCGTCCAGGCCATAGGCCATGAGATCCGCCAGCGCCACCCCGAAAAGCAGGTTCTGTACGTTCCCATGAACAAATTCATGGCGCAATACCAGAATGCCGTCCGGAATGCTTCGGTGCCCGACTTCATCCACTTCTACCAGATGGTCGACGCACTCATTATCGACGACATACAGGAACTCGCCGGAAAAGCCGGTACCCAAACCGTCTTCTTCAACATATTCAACCACCTGCACCTCTCGGGCCGCCAGCTGATATTCACATCAGACAAACCGCCCGTCGAACTGAAGGATATCGAGGAGCGGCTCCTCACGCGATTCAAGTGGGGTCTGTCGGCACAGCTCAATACGCCCGACTACCAGACCAAGATCCGCATTATCCGCAGCAAGGCCCAAAAGATGAACACTCCGATATCGGACGACGTGGCAGCCTACCTGGCCGAAAACATCAACGCCAATGTCCGCGAGATCGAAGGCGCACTGTCGGCACTCAGCGCTCAGGCCAAGTTCATGGGCAAGAAAATCGGCATCTCGCTCGCAAAAGAGGTCATGAAGGCGTATGTCAAGGAGAACCAGCGTGAGATTACGATCGAACATATCCAGCAGGTCGTATGCGACTTCCTTGGACTGGATCCCAAACGGTTCAACTCTTCGGAGCGGACTCGCGAGATAGCCCAGGCCCGACAGATCGCAATGTACCTGAGCAAGCAGCATACCAAGGCTCCTCTGACGGCAATCGGTGCAGCCATCGGCGGCCGAAACCATGCCACGGTGCTCCATTCGTGCAAGGCCGTCTCGAACCTGATGGAGACCGACAAGCAGTTCCGCCGCCAGGTCGAGGAGATCGAGAAACTCGTACTGGCCAAGTAGTCCGGCAGACTCGGTCGGCGAATTGAGGACCTCGCGTACCTTCTTGAGACACAGCAGTCCGGCCGAAGTAATCCGGCCACGGCAAGCAGGTATAACTGCAAACTCCCCGACATTTATTGACTTCGATGTGCACTGCACGAATCGCATGCGCAGCAGTAGAGTATTGTCCGGAACCGGCCATAGAACTCTCCATGTGCGGCCGCGTACCGCAAGTTGACCTCCGGCCAGTGGCCGCCCGTTGCCTTCCTGTCCCGAAGGCGCAGGAAAAAAGATCAAATATTTGGCCGCCGGCTCTTTCAAATGTCAAATAAAAACACTATTTTTACTCAATTTAAAAAAGGTGTGTCATGGAAAAACTCAATCAAGGCGACAAAATACCTTATTTCGAGGTCAAAAACCAGGATGGTGAAGTCGTTACATCCGATTCGTTCGCCGGAAAACATGTTATTCTCTATTTTTATCCCAAGGACAATACTCCGGGATGTACGCTCGAGGCGCAGAACATGCGTGACGGAAAACAGGCGCTTGTCGATGCCGGATTCGAGATATTCGGAATCAGCCCCGACAGCGAGGAGTCGCACCGCAACTTCTGCAAAAAACACGACCTGAACTTCACGCTTCTGTCCGATCCGGACAAGAAGGCTGCCGAGGCGTTTGGCGTATGGGGTGAGAAAAAGATGTACGGGCGTACGGTGATGGGAATCAAGCGCACCACGTTCATCATAGCTCCCGACGGCACGATCGAAAAGATTTTCGCAAAGGTCGACACCAAGAACCATTACCAGCAGATACTTGAGTGGTACAACGCCTCGGAGAAATAACACCGTCGCTAAACTTGATATAAACGCAGACAACAAACTGAAGCATAAATATTTAATCAATACATAAAACTTACCGATTTTATGGCAGCTGACAAAACTCAAACTACGGCGGACAAGGCTCAGGCTACACCGGAAAGACCGCAGGTAAGCCCCGAAAAGCTCAAGGTCCTGAGTGCCGTCATGGACAAAATAGAGAAGGATTTCGGAAAGGGCTCGATCATGAAGATGAGCAGCCAGGCGATAGGGGATATCCCGGTTATTCCGACCGGATCGATCGCACTGGATCTCGCCCTCGGCGTGGGAGGATACCCCAAGGGACGTGTCATCGAGATCTTCGGCCCCGAATCTTCGGGTAAAACAACCCTGGCCATCCACGCCATCGCCGAGGCCCAGAAGGCCGGAGGCATAGCCGCATTCATCGATGCCGAACACGCTTTCGACAGTTTCTACGCCCAGAAGCTCGGCGTCGACGTCGACAACCTCCTCATCTCGCAGCCCGACAACGGCGAGCAGGCCCTCGAAATTGCCGATTCGCTGATCCGTTCGAGCGCAATCGACATCATCGTAATCGACTCGGTGGCCGCCCTGACACCAAAAGCCGAAATCGAAGGCGAAATGGGTGACTCGAAGATGGGACTTCAGGCACGATTAATGTCGCAGGCTCTTCGCAAATTGACGGCCAGCATATCGAAAACCAAAACCGTCTGCATATTCATCAACCAGCTGCGCGACAAGATCGGCGTAATTTACGGAAACCCCGAAACCACAACCGGTGGCAATGCCCTGAAATTCTACGCCAGCGTCCGCATCGACATCCGCAAGATGAGCGTTATCAAGGATGGCGACGAGCAGCTCGGCACACGCGTACGTGTCAAGATCGTCAAGAACAAGGTGGCGCCTCCGTTCCGCAAGGCCGAGTTCGACATCATGTTCGGCGAAGGCATCTCGAAAACGGGTGAGATTATCGACATGGGCGTCGACCTGGGCATCATCAAGAAGGCCGGGTCGTGGTTCTCGTACGGCGACCGCAAGCTGAGTCAGGGACGCGATGCCGTCAAGGAGCTGCTCAACAAGGATACCGCCCTGCGCGACGAACTCGAAGCAAAAGTCCGCGAAGCCCTCAAGGATCAAAACAACAAAGCGTAACCTATGGAATACACGCCGGAAGACGAACAACTGATTCAGGAGAAATTCGACGACCTGATGCGCTCCTGCGAAGCAATCTGCAAGAGCGAGGAGGACAAGAATTTTATCAAGAAGGCCTTCTTCCTTGCCAAGGAGGCCCATAAGGGTGTGCGTCGCCGCTCCGGCGAACCATACATGCTCCATCCGATTGCCGTGGCGAAGATCGTCGTCGAGGAGATCGGACTCGGAGTAAAGTCGGTCGTCGCATCGCTGCTGCACGACGTGGTCGAGGATACCGAATATACCGTCGAGGATATCCGGAACATGTTCGGCCCCAAAATAGCCACTATGGTCGACGGTCTGACCAAAATGTCCGGCGTATTCAATGCCGATACATCGGAACAGGTCGAATATTTCCGAAAGGTTCTGCTGACTCTCTCGGATGATGTCCGCGTAATCCTGATCAAGATTGCCGACCGCCTGCACAACATGCGTACACTCGGGTCGATGCCCGTCAACAAGCAGATCAAGATAACGAGCGAGACGATCTATCTCTTTGCACCGCTCGCTTACCGCCTCGGACTCTATTCCATAAAGACCGAACTCGAGGACCTATGCATGATGTACCGCTTTCCGGAGCAGTACCGCGAGATATCCGAAAAACTCAACAACATCAAGACTAAACTCAACGAGTATATTGACCGCTTCAACGCCCCGATCATCGAGGTGCTCAAGAAAAACGGCATAGATTTCGAAATCTCGGGCCGAATCAAAAGTCCATATTCGATCTGGACCAAGATGCAGCGCAAACAGATCTCGTTCGAGGAGGTTTACGACCTATTTGCGATCAGGATAGTCTTCCAGCCGCTGTCGTTCCCTTCAGAAAAGACCCAGTGCTGGCAGATATACTCCTCGATAACAGACATCTATACACCAAAGCCAGACCGCCTGCGCGACTGGATCAGCATGCCCAAGGCCAATGGTTACGAAGCGTTGCATTCGACCGTGATGGGCCCCGACGGCGTGTGGGTCGAGGTGCAGATCCGTACGCAGCGCATGGAGGATATCGCCGAACGAGGCTTCGCCGCACACTGGAAATACAAAAAATACAAACACGCTACGCTCTCGCCAAACGAAGACGAGTTCGACAAGTGGCTCAAGAAGGTGCGAGAAGCCCTCAATTCGCCGACCGAAAATGCCGTCGACTTCCTCGACAACTTCAAGTTGTCGCTATACACGTCTGAAGTTGTGGTGTTTACACCAAAAGGCGAATCTCGCACGATGCCCAACGGCGCTACGGCCCTAGATTTCGCCTACGAGATACATACCAACATCGGAAACAAGGCTATCGGCGCCAAGATAAACCATGAGATCAAACCGATATTCTCGACAATCCACAGCGGCGACCAGATCGAGATCATAACCTCGGACAATACCCACCCCAAACCCGAATGGCTCGAGCATGTCACCACTGCCAAAGCCAAGCAGTCGATCAAAAACTACCTCAAGAAAGACCGTCAGCACAATATCTCCCGCGGTATGAAGCTCTTCGAAGACCGCCTCAAGGAGATGGGAATCTCGCCGAGCCGCCGGGTTTTCGTCAAGGTTCTGCCGGCATATGACTGCACGACCAAGGATGAGCTGTACAGCAAACTGGGAGCCGGAATCCTCAATCTCGACAACCTCGAGAAGATCCTGCGGCAGAACTCAACTCGCAAGATCCTCAAATTCTGGACACTCTTCCTGAACGACAAGGATCATAAGGATAAGGATGAAGATGCGGAGGAGGATACCGATCTGGATGAAATCAAGACTGACAACTCGGCCAAGAAGAGTTATGTCGTGGGCAACGAGTCCCCGGACGATTCACCGCAGTTTGTCATTGCCGAGTGCTGCAAGCCGATTCCGGGAGACATGGTGGTAGGGTATCGCGATCCGGAGAGCGGAAAGATATACGTTCACAAAAGCACCTGCAGCGAATTTACCCGTCTCGCCTCGCAATTCGGTCAGAACATCGTCAAGGAGGAGATCAAATGGTCTCAACACAAGGCCGTTTCATACCTCTCGACAATCGAGCTGCGCGGAATCGACCGTATTGGAATAATATACGAACTCGCCAAACTCATAAAGGATTACTTCCACATAAACATCCGCGAAATTCACATACAGAGCCACGACGGAATCTTCGAAGGCAACATAAGCCTATACATCAAGAGCATCCAGGACCTGAATCAGTTGATGGACAAGATTCGCGCCATCAAGGGCATCGAGGTAGTGAAGCGAAACTTGAATTAACGACATTAAACCATTAACACAATGGATTATTCAATAATTTGGACCGTAGCATGGATGGCCATAATCCTGATTTCGGTGGCAATACGCAGAAACAACCGGATTCGGGAAGCCCATAAAACACCGCCACAGCCGTCCAATACCCCCGACAGCGGACATGAGGAGGCCGGGCAACCTCCGGTCATTCCGCACGACTACGGTGTACCACCTCCGCCACCATACGGCCAGCCGGCCACAAACCAGCCCACGTACTCGAGGCAGGCAACACGACACGAAACACAGCAGGGTAGCCGACAGCCTAATCAGTCGAACTATCCCCGATATAGCGGCACGCCTATGGCAACGGCCACGGCATCCGCTGTCCCTGACACCAACAGGCAAAAGCCATCCGCTAATGCCGGAAAGCGCCCCAGGCTCAACGCTCCGACACATGAACAGAATCACTCCGAACGAGAGGATATTCACCAGATAGTGAAAGAGTTCGACCTGGAGAAGGCTGTCATATTTTCCGAGATTCTGAAACCCAAATACGATCAATAACATAAAAAACACGAAAACGTTATGGCAACGATATTTTCAAAAATCATCAAAGGCGAAATCCCAAGCTACAAAGTAGCCGAGAATGATCGATTCTATGCCTTTCTCGACATCAACCCGCTGGCCAAAGGCCATACACTTGTCGTTCCGAAACAGGAGGTCGATTATATCTTCGATCTAGACGACGAGACTCTGTCGCAGATGATTCTGTTTGCGAAGCAGGTAGCCGGACGGATCAAGTCCCGCATAGCCTGCAAAAGGGTAGCGGTTGTAGTGCTGGGGCTTGAGGTGCCGCACGCACACATACACCTTATTCCGATTAACGAGGAGAGCGACGTAGACTTCCGCAAGGAGAAGCTGAAACTGACTCCCGAAGAGTTCCGGCAAATCGCACAAACACTGAGCGAATAGTATTTTATACATCAGACTAAACCTCCGTACATGAGCCGTAATGGTATCATGTACGGAGGTTTTATATTAGGGCGCGGGCGATTATCAACTGGTAAAGTTTACTCCCAACGGCAATGGTTGTAATTATCGTCATTCAACATTCGACAGACAATAAAAGATCCTTTAATATACTATATAACAAACAGTTAATATTATTCCTCATACTAAAATAGGGGAGTAATATTCACACTCAACGCCCGACCTAACCTGGAAAGGAGTCATACGCCTCCATAAGATTATCGCCCAATAAGACCGTTATATATCAACCATGCCGCAAGCACAACATATCGCCGCCATTTATTTAACATAATCTACGCGTATGGCAATAAAATATTCTTCTGCGAAAGGAGGATATTCGGAATATCAACAAGCCCCCCCAGCGCACCAGTGGAGAGCTCCGTATTATCTCATATAAACCAAGTCAGAGGTAGAGATGATTAGCAGTTTTCGGCACTACAATCCATAAAGCTACAGATAGTGAAAAAAATATAATAGGGTAGTCTGGATTAATTTTTTCGAGCTTAATTTACAATTGTAAATAAAATGCATTGAGGTTTGGTTTACCTTTGTAAATAAATGGGAAATCAACTCTTGCCACTGATACTTCCTTATAAATAATCTTATTTACAAGAGTAAATCGGTGCCGAGTATGTAAAACACCAACCAGCAATGCCAATTTCCAATGTTCAAAAAATGAAAAACTGTCGCATATTAGTGCATATAATCAGTATTTTATACGAATTAATTAAAGATAAACATCGTATCAATTAGTCGGCATATCACCTAAAAGTCCAATCCCAACCATACAGACATATTGTTTATTATATTATATCAGCATTACCAGATATTTACATAAAACATATGATATTTTAGATCATGTAATAGATAGTAAGGTTGCAGAGTGCACAATATCTCGATTTTTCATTTTACAAATGTAACAAGCAATCGTTGTGTATAATGACAATAGATCTGTTACAACTGTATTGTTTTACAAATTTTAATTTGTTATATTTGTGAAAAATTGCGCCATGAGAGAAAAACTGATGAAATTGATGAAAAACGAGGGACTCTCTTCAAGCCGCCTCGCTGAAATTCTCGAAATACAACCTTCCACAATCTCTCATATTATCTCCGGAAGAAATAAACCTGGATTCGACTTCCTGGTCAAGATCCTGCAGCGATTCCCTGATCTGAACCCCGACTGGCTGCTGCTCGACAGCCCACAGATGTATCGCCAAACGTCTCCAAAGGATAATCCTCTGCAAAATTCTCATGCTGGATCAACTATCAATCAACTTCACTCGGACTCACCGACTGTCGACAACCAACCTTCACGCGCCGCAACAGATGATCTATTCTCTGCGATAGCTGCATCCAAACCGTCCCAGCAAGCTGCAACACAAACCATAAAGCAGAAACCTCTGCAAGCAACCACTCCGAACAGCCCCCGAATTACGGATACGCAAAATCGTACGGAGCTCGGTCAATCATCCTCAGATAAGGATAAGTTATACACGTCTGACAATCCGACAAATAGCAACACACATGAACCTAAGATCGTACGAATAATTGTATGCATGGACGACGGGACTTGTGAAAATTACTCCGCGAGAATGCGCTGAAATCTGTCAGCCGTACACTCGGCCGCAAATATCGCATTCTCGTGCGGTTGGTGGTACGTACCTTTGAAAGCCTGTTTACCTTTAATAAATATGTGGCGACTCATAGCTCGGCTCGTAGGCTCAGGTTTCCATTATATTGCTACAACACTTCAACTGTCGGCAACGCAACGACTCCTTGCTTTCCCTGAATATAGATTCACCGTCACTGAAGCCTTATATATCGCTCCCTCATAACCAATCGTTGGCCACACAATGCCGCTACCTTCACTATAACCGAACGCAAATGCAGAATGATATCAATCAGGACGCCGCGCAGAGAGTTTATTGTTTGAGTTAATATTTATATTATGTTAAATTAATATGATAGTGGTATATAAATACGTTAGCTATATTGTTTTTTGATATTGGGAGTTCAAACATCTCTCCCATACAGATACAGAGCTGGAGGAAAATATTTTGAATGTTATTTAAGAAATCAGATTCTCAACCAGACCGAAGACTATATATCATATTGGCCGCTGTCCGGAACATTGAACGACTAAACTCAATAAAACTAAAAAACGCATCCGGCAACAATACAGGATGCGTCTGAAATTGAGGGAAACTCTCGCTCGGAGCCCCCATCTTTTCAATTCGTATGCACTACTTCTTGAAGTAACGTTTGTAAAGGCCTTCGAAACCTTTGCCATGACGTGCCTCATCCTTGCACATCTCATGAACCGTGTCATGAATTGCATCGAGGTTGAGCTTCTTGGCCAGCGTTGCGATACGTTTCTTGTCCTCGCAGGCTCCGGCTTCGGCATTCATACGTTTGAAAACATTGGTCTTGGTGTCCCAAACGACTTCGCCCAACAGTTCGGCGAATTTGGCTGCATGTTCAGCCTCTTCCCATGCATAGCGTTTGAATGCATCTGCAATTTCGGGATAACCTTCACGATCGGCCTGACGGCTCATTGCCAGATACATACCAACTTCGGTGCACTCTCCCATAAAGTGATCCTTCAGACCCTGAAGAACCTCGGCATCAACACCTTTGGCAACGCCTATAACATGTTCATCGGCAAACTGCAGGTCGCCTTCCTGTTCTACGACTTCTACGAACTTGTCAGCACCTACCTTACACATAGGACACTGTGCGGGAGGAGTATCACCCTCATGTATGTATCCGCAAACAGTACATCTCCACTTTTTCATAGTTGTAATCCTGTTTTAGAATTAATAGTTGTTATTTTAGAATCATCGAATGATTCTTTTGCACGACAAAATTAAGTCTTTTCAGCCAGAGGACAAAATTTCGTTTGCGATTTTTTGCCCTATATAAATCACAAAACGATTCGACGGCTCGCCTGCAGGCTTAACGTCGCATGAAGTAGGCATTACAGCACCAATGCCGTCCGACAATATATTGTCATAGAACCAATCACTGAACAGTGTGTGCCCGCCGCGCCACTGTCGAGGCTGCTCCATACCCCACTCTCGGCCATCCGCGGGATATGTAAAAAACGACGGAAGCTGGAACGATTTCGGACACTTTTTTGTACCTTTGTCCGAAACACGAAATCAAACAATCCTCAAATGAAACTTGCAATCATAGGCGGCGGGAACATGGGAGGCTCGATAGCCGCCGGAGCCGTCGCAAAGAAGGTCGTTTCGACCGACCAGATCATTATATCGCATCCCAAGCGTGAACTTTCGGATATGTTGGCGGGCCTCCGCTCGACACGCGACAACGTGCAGGCAATCGAGGGTGCCGACCTGATTGTCATTGCCGTAAAACCATGGCTCATGGAGCAGGTTGCCAAAGAGTTGGCTCCGCATGTCGATCCCCAGAAACAGTGTATCGTATCGATTGCGGCCGGAATACCGTTCAGCTCGCTGGAGGAGTGGTTCGGCAGCGCGGGACTTTTCCGCGTAATCCCCAATACGGCGATCTCGCTCGGTTGCAGCGTCACGTTCATTGCCCGGCATGGTGCTTCGGAGGCTCAGCGCGAAGCTGTCGTACGGCTCTTCTCGGCCTTGGGACAGGTATTCGAAATCGATGAGCAGCAGATGCAGGCCGGAACGGCTCTCGCATCGTGCGGCATCGCATACGCCCTGCGTTACCTCGACGCAGCGGCGCACGGTGGCGAACGGCTCGGTATCGACTACCCTACTTCCTTACAGATAGTTATCAACACGATGAAAGGCGCATTGGCACTGCTCGACGCAAACCAATCCACTCCCCAGCAGGAGATCGACAAGGTAACCACCCCGGGCGGCATCACCCTGCGCGGTCTTGAGGCAATGGAGGGCAACGGTTTCAGCGGTGCCGTAATAGCAGGTCTCGAAGCCAGCAAATAGTCTTTCCAAAACAACCTTCAACCACAACATCCAAGTGTCAAAACGCAAACGCATAGTAATAAAAATCGGCAGCAATGTACTGACACGTTCAGACGGCATGCCCGACACTTCGCACATTGCATCGCTGGTCGATCAGATTGCGGCGCTGCATAGCAACGGCATCGAAGTCATAGTAGTCTCGTCGGGAGCCGTTGCTTCGGGCCGCAGCCTGATGCGCGGGCATGTCGGGCGGCTCGACCCGCTGTCGGCCCGCCAGCTCTATTCGGCGGTCGGGCAGGTGAAGCTCATCAACCGATATTACGACCTCTTCCACGAATGGGGAATCATCTGCGGGCAGGTCCTGACAACCAAAGAGAGCCTTTCGACCCGCCGCCAGTATCTCAACCAGCGCAACTGCATGGAAGCGATGCTGGCAAACGACGTACTGCCGATCGTCAACGAGAATGACACGATATCGGTTACCGAGCTGATGTTCACCGATAACGACGAACTTTCGGGGCTTGTCGCCTCGATGATGAATGCCTCGACGCTGCTGATTCTGACCAATGTCGACGGGGTCTTCAACGGCGATCCGGAGAGTCCCGACTCGCGGGTTATCGAACGGGTCGAGGCCGGTGACGACCTGTCGCGTTATATCAACGACACGCGCTCTTCGGCCGGACGCGGAGGCATGGTCACCAAACAGCGTATCTGTGCACGTGTGGCTGCCGAAGGCATCGAGGTTATCATTGCCAACGGCCGGCGCAGGGATATCATTACGGACCTGCTGCTCGACGGCCGCGAGACGGTCTGCACACGGTTCATCCCGTCGCAGAAGCCCGCCTCGAATCTCAAAAAGTGGATTGCCAGCAGCGAAGGCTTTGCAAAGGGCGAGGTCCATATCAACGAAGGGGCTGCCGAGGCCATCCGACGCAGTCAGGCGGCGAGCATACTTGCCGTCGGCGTCACGGCGATCGAAGGCGAATTCGAACGTGATGACATTGTCCGCATAATCGGTCCCGACGGTCACCAGATCGGCATCGGACGTATTTCGTACGACAGTGCCGCCGCCCGCAAGGCCATTGGCCGCAAGGGGCTGAAACCATTGATACATTACGATTACCTATATATAGATTGATCCGTCATGAATACAGAAGAGCTTTTCAAGGCCGCCCGACGCGCCTCAGAACTTCTGCCGCGACTGACCCAGCAACAGCGCGACGACATTCTGCGAGCCACGGCACAGGCCATACGTTCGCAGATCGACCCGTTGCTGGAGGCCAACCGTGCCGATCTCGACCGAATGAATCCCGATAATCCGCTCTACGACCGCCTGCAACTGACACGTCAGCGCATCGAAGCCATTGCCGATGACATGGAGAGTGTTGCGGCACTGCCCTCGCCCGTCGGTGAGATCATGGCCGAATGGACCCGCCCCAACGGCATGAAAATCTGCAAGCAACGCGTCCCGTTCGGTGTGATAGGCATCATCTACGAAGCGCGGCCAAATGTCACGTTCGATGTCTTTTCGCTCTGTTTCAAGACGGCCAACGCCTGCGTGCTCAAGGGCGGAAGCGATGCCCGCTGCTCGAACGAAGCCGCCATACGCATAATTCACCAAACACTGGAGGCTCACGGTGTAGACTGTGCGGCCGCTACCTTGCTCCCCTCCGACCACGAATCAACTGCCGCCATGCTCAACGCCGTAGGCCTGATCGACGTGGTTATTCCGCGCGGCAGTTCGCGCCTCATCTCATTTGTACGTGACAATGCCCGCGTTCCGGTCATCGAAACCGGCGCAGGAGTCGTACACACATACTTCGATGCCGACGGTGACCTCGAAAAGGGATCGCGAATCGTATGTAACGCCAAGACCCGCCGCATAAGTGTCTGCAACGCACTGGATTGTCTGCTCGTACACGACAGCCGGCTGAAGGATCTTCCGGCATTATGCGCACCGTTGGCCGATCGCAATGTAATATTGTATGCCGACGACGCCTCCTTCACAGCTCTCGACGGACACTACCCTGCCGCCCTGCTCAAGCATGCCGACGAGCACAGCTACGGTACCGAGTTTCTGGACTACAAGATGGCTATCCGCACCGTTGCCTCGATAGACGAGGCACTGGCACATATCGCCCAATACACGTCGCACCACAGCGAAGCGATCATAACCGAGAATGAGGTGGCGGCACGGCGGTTCACCTCGGAGGTGGATGCGGCATGCGTATATGTGAATGTTTCGACCGCCTTCACCGATGGCGGGCAGTTCGGATTCGGGGCCGAGATCGGAATTTCAACCCAGAAGCTACATGCGCGCGGTCCGATGGCGCTGCCCGAGCTGACCACCTACAAATATATAATTACGGGTGACGGGCAGATACGCGACAAATAGCCTGTCCAAAAAGAGTGTAGTGAGAGGCCTGACTCAAGAATATACTGAGTTCTCCAGGCTTCTACATGGCTCGGCCAGACTATTGCGCAGGCATTCAAGAAGCCAATCGGGGAAGGGCCGGTTTGAATTATTCTGACTTGAATTATTCTGAAAAGCGATCTCCCGCAGTTATAAAACGACATCGGCAACATACCCAAGTATGTTGCCGATGCTGTTTTATGTGTCAGGAGTCCGTACCGGAGATCCGATATTCCGTACAATAATCATGTGCCGGCCATCTGCAAAGGATTCTCTCTTCTCTATCTTCGCTCTTTTATCTCTTATCTCTCTCTTCGCCCTTTTTCGCTCTCTTTTGTCTCTCTCTTCTCTCCCCCCCTCCGGCTGCGACTTTCGCCTGAGATTATCAGAATATGAAACGCGAACTGATCTCCTTATAGTTATATACGCGTTCTATCACGTCGGCAAAGATATCCGCCACGCTCAGAACCGTAAATTTCGAAAGGTCCTTGTTCGGGTTCAGCGGGATGGTATCCGTCACGATCACCTCCTCCAGAGCACTGTCATTGATCCGCTCATAGGCCGGACCCGAAAGAATGGCATGTGTTGCACATGCCCGCACACTCTTCGCACCCTTTGCCATCAACATGTCGGCAGCCATGGTAATCGTACCGGCCGTGTCGATCATGTCGTCCAGGATGATTACATTGCGGCCCTCGACATCGCCGATCGCCGTCATCGTACCCACGACATTCGCCTTTGCACGCTGCTTGTGGCTGATAATCATAGGAGCGCAGAGATATTTCGAATATGCACTTGCACGTTTCGCTCCACCCATATCAGGTGCCGCAACCGACAGATCCTCAATCCCAAGCGAGGTTATATAGGGCACGAATATACCGCTGGCATAGAGATGGTCCACCGGAATATCGAAGAAGCCCTGAATCTGATCGGCATGGAGGTCCATCGTCATGATACGGTCGACGCCGGCTGCGCAGAGCAGGTTTGCCACCAGTTTTGCCCCGATCGACACCCTCGGACGGTCCTTGCGATCCTGGCGGGCCCAGCCGAAATATGGCATCACGGCGATAACGCGGTGAGCCGATGCACGGTGAGCCGCATCGATCATCAACAGGAGTTCCATCAGGTTTTCAGCAGGCGGGCATGTCGACTGTACGATAAATACCGTACAACCGCGAATACTTTCATCGTATGCAGGCTGGAACTCTCCGTCGCTGAATGCGAGTACCTGCGATTTACCCAGTTCCGCGCCGTAACTGCGGGCTATTTTCTCGGCCAGAGGGCGAGAACCGCGACAAGCAAAGAATTTGATCTTATGGATAGCCATATATTGAAATAGAAAAAGTTTGGAATGTTACACTCTTATTACAAAGTTACGACCAAAAAGATGAAGATGTGTCATCAGCAGGCACCTTTTTATCAACATTCGTTAAAACATTTGTCGATAAAGTCGAGAATCTCGTCGCGGCCGCGGCCCGAACCTGCCGACGAGGTCAGGAAGATCTGCGGCAACTCCTCCCACGACTCCGACAGCGTGCGGCAATAGTTCTCGACGTTGCGTTTGAGCTGCGCGGCCGAGAGCTTGTCGCACTTGGTGAAGACCAGTCCAAAGGGTATTGCATTCTCGCCGAGCATGTTGATGAACTCCATGTCGATTTTCTGGGGTTCGTGGCGCGAGTCGACCAGCACGAACAGATAGTGCATCTTGCGGCTGCCCCGCACATAATCCATGATCAGTTTGGCAAAGCCGCGCCGCTCTCCCTGCGACACCCGAGCATAGCCGTACCCGGGCAGGTCGACCAGATACCACGAGTCGTTGATCAGGAAGTGATTGATCAGGCGGGTTTTGCCCGGAGTTCCCGAGACCTTGGCCAACGGCCGCTGCACCAGCATGTTGATCAACGACGATTTTCCCACGTTGCTGCGCCCGATAAATGCGAATTCAACCATCCCGTCATCGGGAATCTGCTGCAGTTTGCTGCTGCTGAACTTGAACTGTGCCTTGCTTATGATCATTACCGCCTCTGTTTTCCGCGCACAAAGATACTCCATTTTCCTCCAAATACCAACTCCGAAGCCTTCTGGCGACTTTTCGTCGTGCGATAATTTGATCATTCTGCGGCAAATTCGTATATTTGGAGGCTGGAATTGTGTCCTACAATGAAACTGCAATATTATACAGCACTGATTATGACTTTAATACCGCTCGCATCCTCAGCCCAACGACAAGTTTCGGATCAAGAGGTCGAGGCGCTGCACAAAAAAATAATATCTATCGACTCGCACAACGACTTCTCGTTGACCTACTGCTTCCCGAATGACGGTTACAGCGCATACAAGGGGCAGGTTTCATTCGAGATGATGCGCGAGGGGCTGCTCGACTGCGCCGTTTTCGCCGCCTATCTCGAACAGGGACCATGTACCGAAGAGGGGCATGCAAACGCCCGGGCCCGGGCCGAGGAACTTCTGAACGGCCTAAAACGGTATCAGGCTGAAAATGCCGACAAGTCCGAACTGGTCTATTCAGCCAACGACATCATACTTGCCAAGTCGCACGGAAAGATGGGAATGATGCTCTCGATCGAGAACTGCTACTGTTTCGGGACTGATACGGCGGCGGTCCGGCACTTTTACGATATGGGTGTCCGCATGGCAACCCTTACGCACAACGGAGCCAATGAGATCGGTGATACGGCTACCGACCAGGGTGTCAAGGGTGGTCTGACCGATTTCGGACGGCTGGTAATCGAACAGATGAACCGGCTGGGGATGATCATCGACGTTTCGCATGCCTCGCGCTACACTACAATGCAGGCCATCGAGGCCAGCGAAGCCCCTATCATTGCATCGCATTCGGGGTGCTACGGCGTACGCGCACACCGCCGCAATATGACCGACAAGGAGATTCAGGCTCTGGCAGCCAAGGGCGGAGTCGTACAGTTGGCAATCGTACGGTCGTTCGTGACCAACAAGCCCAAGGGCGAAGAGGATATAACCGATCTGATCGCCCATGTCAACTATCTGGTCAAGCTGGTCGGTGTTGACCATATCGGTTTCGGATCGGACTTCGACGGCGGTGGCGGAATGCGCGGCTGCCGCAACATGGCGCAGATGAAGAACATAACCCGAGCCCTGATGGAGGCTGGATATTCGGATGAGGATATAGCCAAGATGTGGGGAGGCAACCTGCTGCGAGTGATGCGTGAAGTCGAGGCCGTAGCCGCAAAATACCGGAGCGGCAAATAGCCCGGCCGGCCTGATCAATACCCTCTCCGGCGGACTACCAATAAAACACGGCCCGGACTGATCAATAAACCACAGTTACCTACCAATCGAACACGGCCCGGCTTACCATCAAACACGGCCGGTATCATATAACAAAATAAGCGGATCGATATTTCACCGCCCCCATACACTTAAAAATCCGGGCTTCAGGTTGATCTGAAGTCCGGATTTTAGTTTGGCTGCCAATACGCCGATACAGATACCTCCGCCACCTGCTGTAGCGCACTACCCTTCTCTTCCGTTTCGGCCCCATTCGTCCAAAGCGCATTAATAGTGAACATGCACAAATACGGAAGGATCCGGAGAGCGCATATGGTCGTACGCTACGCCCCGGATTATTTGAGCGGCGAATCGGGCTCGCGCGACATAACCATGTAGAACAGCTTGTCGAGCAGCGCCGGCGAGAATTTCTTGATAAAGTGTGTCAGACGCCCTTCGTACTCCATCAGGCACAGGCGTTTGCGACGTTTGATACCCCGCATTATGATTCGGGCCACATGCTCCGGCGTCATCATTTTAGCCTCGTTGCGCGGGGTCTCTCCCTGCTGGCTGCCGTCGGCCGTGAGGGCCGAGAAACGGACGTTCGACGCCGTAAAGCCCGGGCAGGCAATCATAACATGCAGCCCCTTCTTCATATTCTCGATCCGAAGCGTCTCAAGGAAACCGGTCATGGCATACTTCGATGCCGAATATCCGGTCCGTCCGGGAAGCCCGTGCAGGCCGGCTACCGACGACACCCCCACGATCGAACCGTGCGACCGCTGCAGATAGGGCAATGCATATTTGCAACAGTTTACCGCACCCCAGAAGTTGACATCCATCAACCGATGCAACACGCTGAGGTCGACATCGTCGAACAGGGCCCTCATCGAGAGTCCGGCATTGCAGATCAGAATATCTACGCCGCCGTAAGCCGCCACGGTCGACTCGACCAGACGCCGGCAATCCTCCTCGGAAACCACATCCGTAACCACATAATCGGCCGTGCCACCTGCATCGCGTATTGCGGCGACCGCCTCCTGGAGTTTGCCTTCGCTGCGAGCTCCGAGCATCACATTGGCTCCGCTGGCAGCGAATTCGCGAGCCAGAGCCAGACCTATACCCGACGATGCGCCGGTAACGATCACGTTTTTACCTTTGAAATCCATAATTACGGTTATATATTTTCATTTACTCTCCAATCTCTACGCCCAGCGTATCATATGCGAACTTGACACCGGCCGGCAAACGGTCGGCAATCCGCTCGTACAGACCAATGTCGTGCGACATGTGGGTCAGGTATGCGGCCCGCGGCCCGACACGTCGGATCAATGCCAGTGCCTCGTCGACCGTAAAGTGCGAGGTGTGCGGCTTCCACCGCAATGCATTGACAACCATCGTATCCACACCCTCCAACTTGGCAACCTCCGCATCGTCGATCGTCTTGAAATCGGTCAGATAGGCCAGCGGCCCGATGCGGTACCCCGTCACCTCGAAACGGTCGGAATGGTGTCCGCGAACCGGCAGTATCTCCAATCCGGCGGCCTCGAACGGTTTCGATGTATCTATTTCGTGCAGAACGATCTCCGGTACGCCGCGGTACTTGTTCGCCTCGAAAGCGTAGTCGAAATCCTTGCGGACACAGGCTGCCGTCTTCGGCGTGGCGTAGATGTCAACCACATGTATGATCGGGAAGTCGACAAAGTTGAATGCCCTCACGTCATCTATTCCGCCCGTATGGTCCTTGTGTTCGTGCGTCAGCAGTATGGCGTCGATATGGCGCACGCCGGCACGCAGCATCTGATAGCGGAAATCGGGGCCGGCATCTATGATAATCCGTTTTCCGGCCGTCTCGACCATGGCCGAGGTCCGCAGGCGGTTGTCACGGCGGTCGGTCGACCTGCACACTTCGCATTGGCATCCGATCGTCGGCACGCCCTGGGATGTCCCGGTCCCCAAAAAGGTCAAACGCATGTTTCGAAACTTTTTCGATTAAAACCGCACCAAAATTAATGATTTTATCCGGTAGTACAAAACGCTCCCGTCCATATCATTCGGCCGAGGCCCCGTCGAGCAGTGTATTGACCATGTCGTGCAGCGAAATCCAGCCGAACAGATCGGCAATGCTGACTATCACCACCGCTATCATGAAATAGCGCAGGAACGAGGCACCCCACCTGAATCCGTAATGTGTTGCCAACACCGTACCTATCACATTTCCGAGGGCATGCAGCAGACCGTAGCCGTATGCCACCTGATCGTTGATCATGAAGATGATTAGCGAAAAGGGCGTTGCGATGAAGATTACGAAGCCCTTTATGACGTTTGCCGTAATGATGTCGAGCCGCATCGAGGTGAGCGTGATGGCCAGGATCAGGTATCCCAGACCGATATAGACGTAACCGCCGTAGAACCCGATCAGCAGGAACCACAGATAGTACCACGGTTTGATTTCGAGTTTGTGACCGCCGTGATAGTGCGTCCGTGCGAAGATCATGTAGCCCAGAATCGCGAACAGAACGATACTCATGCACCACTTGAAGACCGTAACATTGATGTGCGTGGCCACGAGCGAGCCGGCGATGTTTCCGATTATGGTCGGGATCGACAGTTTCAGGCCGCTGCGTATATCGAGCATCCGCTTGCGGATGAAGACGGCCGACGAGGTGAGGTTCTGCAGCACCACCGCAATACGGTTTGTACCGTTTGCGATGTTTATGGGCAGTCCGAGCGCCATGAATACGGTCATCGACATGATGGCACCGCCACCGGCCAACGTATTCACGAAGCCGACCAGAATGCCCGATACTACGAGCAGTATGATGATATCAGTAGTCATTCCACACACTATATTGCATCTTCACCGTCCAGGTCCAGAATCCGGAAACGATCGGCATCGCGGCCGACCGGGAACTTACGGCGGAACTCCCCGAGGCTCTCCATGTTGATCTCCGCCTCGGCGACACACTCTTCCGCACCGGCATTGCAGATGATCCGACCGCGATAGTCCACGACCATCGATTCGCCCGAATATTCGACCGAAGGGTCTGATCCGACCCTGTTGACACCGATGACATAGGCCGAATTTTCGATTGCCCGTGCCTGCAGCAGCGTCCTCCAGACCAAAGCCCGCGATGTCGGCCAGCAGGCTGCACAGATCATTGCATCGTAATCGCCGCGGTTTCGCAGCCAGACCGGAAACCGGAGGTCGTAACATGTTGACAGAAGCCATCGAACGCCCCGCCACTCCACTATCCGGCGTTCGTTTCCGGCCGTATACGTCTTGCCTTCGCCGCCGATCGAGAACAGGTGGCGCTTGTCGTAATGTGCCTCGAAGGTCGGGGTTACGAACATGTGGCGATTGAAACAGCGGCCGCGATCCTCCACAACAAGTGTCCCGCTCACGGCACATCCGAATCGGCGAGCCGTGCGTCTCATGAACTCCACACCGGCCTCACTGCCGTACTGTTCGGCGGCAACGTGCGGATCGGGTGCAAACCCCGTGGCAAATGTCTCGGGAAGAAGGATCAAATCGGGCCGGACAGCCCGTTCCAGCATCATTTCAATTTTCGAAAGATTGTAATCAACTGATTCCCATCGGATATCGAGTTGGACCATCGAAATCTTGACCGACATCTATTTGCTTTGCTAACTTCCGTTTAACAAATATAGCGAAATTTCGGCAAAAAACGTATCTTTGCCCTATGAAAATGATGCCGTAAAGAGGTATCGAAATGGATTTTTCACATGTTACATGCCGGACGCTACCACACGCTGACCGTAAGCCGAATCTCCGAACACGGAGCCTATCTGAAAAACGACGAAGGGGATGAAGTCCTGCTTCCGAACCGCTACACATCGCTCTCCGACAAGGTTGGCGACACCAAACGGGTCTTCGTCTATCACGACTCCGAGAACCGGCTCGTAGCTACGACCGAAGAGCCTCTGGCAACGGTCGGCGAGGCGGCATACCTGAAAGTGGTGGATAAAAACCTGCACGGAGCATTTCTCGACTGGGGGCTTCACGGCAAGGACCTCTTCCTGCCCAACCGAAACCAGCAGGGCGGCGTAATAATCGGCCGGCACTACACGGTCTATATCTACGAAGACAGCATTACGGGCCGGGCCGTGGCGACGATGCGTCTGAACGGTTTCATCAACAACGACATGTTGACGGTCGACGAGAAGGGACGGGTCCGGATCATGATCTTTTCCGAATCGCCGATCGGCTACCGCGTCATCGTCAACGACCGCCACTGGGGGATGATCTACAAGAACCAGCTCTTCCGACCGGTCGCCATCGGCGAGCGCACCGAAGCCTACGTGCGCCGTATAACCGACGACAACCGACTGGATATAAGCCTGCAGCAGGAGGGACTGTCGCAGGTACGCGATTCGGCGCAGGAGTTGCTTGACAGGCTCGAGGAGGCGGGCGGAACGCTCGACATCAATGACGACACCCCGCCGGAGGTAATTCACCGGACGGTCGGGATGAGCAAGAAAGTATTCAAACGTTCGGTCGGGATGCTGCTCAAAAGCGGCCGCATCGAGATGGATGACCGAAGCATTAGACTCATACAAAAGCCATGACGAATATTCAGACAGCCGAAAGGGTTTCGCACAAGGATTTATCGGATAATTATGTATTCCAGCGGTCGCTGCTGGCCTACCGTTTTGCAGCCAGCATCGTCAGCGGAACCGTGCTCGAAATAGGTACCGGCAGCGGTTACGGACTGGAAAACATAGCCTCGGCAGCCTCGCAGTTCATCACCGTCGACAAGACCGAAACCCAGATCGACACCTCGGCCTATGCCAATGTCGAATTCCACCGCATGACAGTGCCGCCGATCGCCTTTCCGGACAACAGTTTCGATTTCGTCATCGCGTTTCAGGTGATCGAACATATCCGCGACGACGTGGAATTCGTCAAGGAGGTCCACCGTGTACTCAAACCCGGCGGCCGCTTCATCGTCTCGACACCCAATGCCGCAATGTCCCTCACACGCAACCCGTGGCATATCCGCGAATACCGGATCGATGAATTCGACCGTCTGCTGGGCAACTATTTCCCGGAGATGGAGCGTTGCGGTGTTTTCGGCGACGAGAAGGTTATGGCATATTACGAAAAGAACCGCGCCAGTGTACGCCGCCTGATGCGGCTCGATCCGCTCGACCTCCAACACCGGTTGCCGCGGTGGATGCTCCGGATCCCGTATGACCTCATGAACCGTTTCAACCGCCGGCTGCTGCTGGTCCGCAACCGCAAGCTCACAACAGGAATCACGATGGACGACTATTCGATAGATCCGGTTGCCGAAGGCTGCTTCGACCTCTACTACATTGTCCGCAAGGCTGTTGAGTAACCGTTACACAGCTTGGTACTCCCCTGCCTGATTACAACCGATCGACAACTACCGGTCCAATAGCCGGCAATATCTGTCAGACAAGTTTCATACACAGTATAAAAAAAGCCTGCATCCGAACCTTCAAATCCGAATGCAGGCTTTTTTCATATTTGATACGTGAGAGAGAGCCATCCAGCAGGATTTGCGCCTGCGCAATCTACACATCCTGACAGTGTTCCGCGCAGCCTCCTTCCACAGACGGCACTATCCGTATATCTCCTTCTTGGCGGCACGCAACGTATTGCGCATCAGTGAAATAATTGTCATGGGCCCTACCCCGCCAGGAACAGGGGTGATATATGCGCACTTGGGAGCCACTTCGTCGAACTTGACGTCGCCCAACAGTTTCCAGCCGCTCTTGGTCTTGTCGCTCTTCACGCGCGTGATGCCGACGTCGATTACCGTTGCACCCTCCTTGACCATATCGCCCGTCACGAACTCTGCCTTGCCCAGTGCCGCTATTATGATGTCCGAGCGGAGCAGGATATCCTTCAGATCGGGTGTACGGCTGTGGCACAGCGTCACCGTGCAGTCCCAACCCTTCTGCGACAGCAGGTTTGCGATCGGACGGCCCACGATGTTGCTTCGGCCGATTACGGCACAGCTGCGCCCCGAGGTCGGAATGTGATAGTACTTCAACAACGAGAGGATTCCGTCGGGCGTTGCCGGCAGATATGAAGGCAACCCCGAGATCATACGACCGGTATTCACCGGATGGAAACCGTCGACATCCTTCCGCGGGTCGATCGCCTCGATGACCTTCTGCTCCGAGATGTGGCCCGGTAAAGGCAGCTGTACGATGAAACCGTCAACCTCGTCATCGGCATTCAGACGGGCTATGTGTCCGAGCAGCTCCTCCTGCGAGGTCTGCTCGGGCAGGCGGAGAACCGTCGAGCGGAATCCGCACTCGCCGCAGCACTTCTCCTTGTGAGCCACATATGTTTGGCTTGCGCCGTCGTTGCCGACCAGTATAGCCACCAGATGCGGTGCCCGCTGTCCGGCCGCCACCATCGCTTCCACTTCGGCCGCTATTTCGCGGCGCATGGCCGCTGCAACCTCTTTTCCATCAATAATCGTCATATTTTTTATTCAGTTTAGGGATATTCATACAAATTAATGCCCGGCCCGTCGACCGGCGGTTGTCGGGATGCTCTTCCCGACGCAAGTGTGTCTGATGGCGCTATTCAGCCATGTCGCCGCTATCGGCGTAATACAACGCCTCCTCGACCATCGGCACGCTCGAACAATCCTTCAGCAGCACCCGTTTATCCTTGTCCAGAAGATATATCGACGGGATGGCCTTCAGGTCGTACAGCGAATCGTTACGCAGCTTGAGGGCCTTGTCGTATGCGTTGATCCACGTCTGAGGGATCGAGTCGCGGTACCCTCTCCAGATTGTCAGATCCTCGTCGGGATAGAGGGCCAGCACCTTGAGAGTCCCGTTTTCGATCATTTCGCTCAGCATGGGCGATGCCCCGATCTCATTGCGCAGCGACTCGCAGGTCGCGCAATCGGGATTGTAGATGAACAACAGGATATACTCCGACGCCAGGTCATAGAGACGACTCTGCCGTCCGTCGGCCGTCGTATATACAAAATCGGCCGCCTTGTCGCCCACCCGGTTTTTCATTGCCATTTCGAGCTGGTTCTCCGGCCGCAGCTTCTCCACATCGTCCATGTATGGCGAGGCCAGGACCTTCTGCAGCACCGGAATATAGAATTCGTCGTTGCGGTACGGCGAGTTGGGGTCGTAGAAATACTTTTCGGCCAGCGATGCAAAATAGCGGAACATCACGCTGTCGGCGGCAGCCTTGTCGAAGAGGTTGTTTATCGAAGCGATCGCCTGTTGGCGGGGCACGAACGGCAGCAGGTAGATATAATCGGCATAGGCCTGTTCGGTCACCTCGGGCAGATGACAGTATACCGTATCGCGGAAATCGAAGCGGTCCCAATAGTGGTCGACCACATATGCAGCGCGATCCTCCGGGAGGATCGTTCCCGGGACAGTGACGGTCGGAAATTCACGATGTCCGGTATCGGCGGCGGCTGTTCCGGCATCGCCATTTGCGGTTTTTCGTTTGCCGCAGCTGCTCAATGCGACAGCAACGGCCGCCATAACAACGATTTGTCTAAGAGTCATATCGAGCGACGGTTTGTTTGCATCCACAAATATAGTGAAAGTCGTCCGCAAAGCCAAGTGCCGTACATATTTTTACCCCGCCGCACCCGATATTCCATCCTCTACGGCCCGACCGTGATGCCGGGCCGGCAGCAGCAGGCAGAAACGTGATGGCCGACAGCCTCCGGCAGTCAATCCCGAGCAAAAAACAGACTCTCCACGATCCATGCATGGTCTTGCAACTCTTTCCGCACTCCTTCCCACCATCGATCACGAACTGCACAATAATTGCAGATGCTCACGCAAATAACCTTTTTCAATAAATCGAAACATTATGGACGTAAAAAAAAGCACAGGGTTCAAATTGAGCGTGATCACACTCGCAATTATGAACGTCACGGCCGTAGTCAGTCTGCGCGGACTGCCGGCCGAAGCGGTTTACGGACTCTCGTCGGCATTCTACTATCTGTTTGCGGCGATCGTGTTCCTCATACCGACGGCGCTTGTCGCGGCCGAACTCGCCGCCATGTTCGCCGACAAACAGGGAGGCGTCTTCCGATGGGTCGGCGAGGCAATGGGAGCCCGAACCGGATTTCTCGCCATCTGGCTCCAGTGGATCGAGAGTACCATCTGGTACCCTACCGTACTGACATTCGGTGCCGTCTCGATCGCATTCATCGGAATGGACCAGACGCATGACATGTCACTCGCCTCGAACAAGATGTTTACCCTTGCCGTCGTGCTCCTCATATACTGGATCGCGACATTCATCTCGCTCAAGGGTCTCGACTGGGTGGGCAAGATCGCAAAGCTCGGAGGTCTGATCGGTACCATCATCCCGGCCGGACTGCTCATCGTACTGGGAATAATCTACCTGGCAACCGGCGGGCACAACAACATGGACATGAGCCAGGGTTTCCTGCCCGACCTTTCGAAACTCGACAATCTGGTCCTCGCCTCGGGCATCTTCCTCTTCTACGCCGGAATGGAGATGATGGGTATCCACGTCATGGATGTTAAGAATCCACGCAAGAACTACCCCAAAGCGATCTTCATCGGTTCGCTGATAACAGTCTGCATCTTCATTCTGGGCACCTTCTCGCTCGGACTGATCATCCCCTCGAAGGATATCAACCTCACTCAGAGCCTTCTGATCGGTTTCGACAACTACTTCCGCTACCTGCACATGAGCTGGGCCTCGCCCATTATAGCCATCGCACTGATGTTCGGCGTGCTGGCCGGCGTGCTGACCTGGGTCTCCGGACCCTCGAAAGGTATCTATGCCGTCGGCAAGGCCGGATACATGCCCCCGTTCTTCCAGCGCGCCAACAAGATCGGCGTACAGAGCAATATCCTCATCGTACAGGGCGTCATCGTAACGCTGCTCAGCCTGCTGTTCGTAGTCATGCCGTCGGTTCAGTCCTTCTACCAGATCCTCTCGCAGCTCACCGTACTGCTCTACCTGATCATGTATCTGCTGATGTTCGCCTCGGCCATAATCCTGCGATATAAAATGAAGGATACCGAACGCCCGTTCCGGATCGGCAAGGGAAACTGGGCCATGTGGCTCATCGCCGGACTGGGATTCTGCGGTTCGCTGCTCGCATTCGTACTGAGCTTCATCCCGCCCGATCAGATCGCTACCGGCAGCAATACCGTATGGTTCTCGGTGCTGATCATAGGCTGTATCGTAGTTGTCGGGGCGCCGTTCGTGATCTATGCCAGCCGCAAGCCATCATGGAAGGATCCCGATGCCGCACAGCACTTCGCACCGTTCCACTGGGAGGTTCCGGCCGCCACAGCGACCTCGGCTCAGAGTACCCCCACACCTGCCTCGGCACAGTCTCGGCAGCAAAACAGCAAACCTTCGGACAACATCAAACCTGAAAACGATAAAACCAAAAAGTGATGATAAAACATATTTCCTACTCCGACATCAAGGAGTGTGTCGACGAAGCCTACGACAAGTTCAGCAACGAAACGGGCGGCAAGAATGCCAGTTACATACCGTTTCTGGCCAAAGTACCGTCGACGTTGTTCGGCATCTCGGTCTGCCTGCCCGACGGCCAATTGATCGAAAAGGGTGACACAGCGTTCCGATTCGGCATCGAATCGATTTCGAAGGTGCCCACGGCGCTGCTGGTAATGAAACAGTCGGGCGCCGACAAGGTTCTCAAACGGATCGGCGCCGACGCCACGGGAATGCCCTTCAACTCGATAATCGCCATCATGCTCGAAAACGAACACCCCTCGACACCGCTTGTCAATGCCGGTGCCATAGCCGCCTGTTCGATGGTCGAGCCGACAGGCATCAGCCGTGACAAATGGTCGGTCATCATTTCGTTCATCGAGGCGCTTTGCGGATCGAAGGTCGACGTGATCGACGAACTCTACCGTTCGGAATCGGCCACAAACTTCAACAACAAGGCCATCGCCTGGCTGCTGAAAAACTACAACCGCATATACGACGACCCCGACATGTCGCTCGATCTCTATACGCGACAATGTTCGATCGGAGTCACTGCCAAACAACTCTCCATAGCTGCCGCAACGATCGCCTGCGACGGCTACAATCCGGTGAGCAAGGCCGAGGTTTTCGACCGGTCGCTGGCTCCGCGCATCGTATCGCTGATGGCTACCGTCGGTTTTTACGAACGTACCGGCGACTGGCTCTTCACGACCGGCGTACCGGCAAAGTCGGGTGTCGGCGGCGGTATAATGGGCGTCATACCCGGCGTGATGGGCATCTCGGCATTCGCACCGCCGCTCGATGCTACCGGGAATTCGGTCAAGGCACAGAAGGCTATTGCATTTATCTCCGAGCGTCTCGGACTGAATGTCTATGCGGCCCAACGCGTCCAGACCGACTGCACGACCGCCCGCAAAACTCCTCAGGAAGCAACGGTTCACTAACCGTTCCCTTTCAAACGACGAACCGGAGAGATTCTCATCAGAAGAATCTCTCCGGTTCGTGTTTTTTCTTTCCTGCGCCGGCCCGTCAAAGCAGCGTAAGCAGGATAACCTGCGCCAGCACCACCCTTACGAACATCGCCAGCGGATATACCGTTGCGTATGCCACCGAAGCCTTGTCACCTTCGATACTGTCATTGGCATATCCGAGCGCCATCGGGTTGGCCATGCTTCCGCACAGCATTCCGCACACCGACCCGAAGTCTATCTTGAAACAACGCAGCGATATAACGCCCATTATCATGACCGGGATCAACGTAATGGCAAATCCTACGGCAATCCACAACAGACCTTCGGGCCGCATTACCGTTTCGAAGAAGTGTGCACCGGCATCGAGCCCGAGGCAGGCCAGATAGAGTGACAGTCCCAGTTTTCGGAGCATAAGGTTTGCGCTGCGGGTCGTATATGTAACCAGGTGGAAACGGGGGCCGAACGTTCCGGCAAGGATGCCGACGATGATCGGACCGCCGGCCAGCCCCAGCTTCACCGGAGTACTGATCCCGGGCAGAGCCAGAGGTATCGACCCGACAGCCAGGCCGAGGAATATTCCGATGAATACCGATGTCAGATACGGCTCCTTCAATTCGCGGGAGGCGTTTCCGAGCACCTTTGCCACACGATCGACCGAAGCCGCCTCGCCGACCACCATCACGCGGTCGCCTACCTGAAGAACCAGATCGGGCGTTGCCAACAGCGGCACTCCGCTGCGGTAGATGCGGCTTATGTTGATTCCGTAGCTGTTGCGCAGGCGCAGCGACCCGAGGCGTTTTCCGTTGATCTCCGACCGCGTAATTACAATGCTGCGCGATATGAGCTGGCGGTCGATGGCATTCCAGTCGACATCGCTGCGGTTCCAGTTCGTCTCCTCGCGCTCTCCGAACAGCACTTCCAGAGTCTCCACGTCGCGTTCGGCCGTAATCACCAGCAGGCGGTCGCCTTCGGAAACCGTCGTCGTACTCTCGGGGATCGAAACCTTGCCGTCGTGCCAGATTCGCGAAATCACGAAATGGACATGGCTCAACTCGGCCAACTTGTGGATATCCATTCCGAAGATGGCCTGATTCCGTACCACAAACGTGGCGATAAACGTATTGTTGACATGTTCCGTTTCGGGCTGGGCCAGGTCACTCTTGCGCACGAAGAACCGGCGCATGAGGATTATGGCCAGGATAACACCCAGCACTCCGAGCGGATAGGTCACCGCACAACTCAACGCCGCACCGCTCGACGGCAATCCCAACTGGGTCAAGGTCTGTTGCGCAGCACCGAGCGCCGGCGTATTGGTTGTGGCGCCGCACAGTATGCCGACCATGTCGGAGAGTTGGATCGGAGTCACGTATGTCAGCGAGATTGCCATTACGGTACCCAACGCCACAACACAAAGTCCGAGCATGTTCATCTTAAGGCCTCCGCTGCGGAAGGTGCTGAAGAATCCGGGTCCCACTTGCAGACCCAATTCGTAGACGAATATCACCAGACCGAAATTCTGTGCAAAGACGAGCATCTGCGGATCGACACTCAGTCCGATATGTCCGGCCAGGATTCCTATGAAGAATACGAATGCCACGCCGAGCGACACTCCCCGGACCTTGACCTTTCCCAGCAGCAGACCGACGGCGCAGATGATCGAGATGACCACCATGGCCTGTATCGAAGAGTAATCGACGAACAACGATTCGAACCAGTTCATCATTCAGCCTCCCCGACTCCCATTTCGTCCAACAGATACGATGCGCCTCCGATCCGGTCGATCACGAACAGGACGTAACGGATGTCGACAGCGATGTTGCGGCAGATCTTCGGATCGAATTCGATGTCGCTCATTGTCGAGAGCCATGTCCGGTCGAAATTGATGCCGATCAGGCGGCCGTCACCGTTGATGACCGGCGAACCCGAATTGCCGCCAGTCGTATGGTTCGAGGCGATGAAGGCCACCGGAACCGTGTAACGACCACCGATCATCGTCCCCCAACGGCCGTAATCCTTCGATTCGTATATCTCGTACAGCTGCTGCGGAACGGCATAGTCTGAGATCGCAGGATCGTATTTCTCGATAATGCCGTCCAGCGTCGTACAGTGCTTGTGATAGATACCGTCGGCGGCATCGTAACCGCCAACCTTGCCATAGGCCACGCGCAGCGTCAGGTTGGCATCGGGGAAGAAGGCCTCATCACGATCGTACTCCATCAGCGCACGCATGTAGGGACGGTACCAGCGGGCAATCTGCGGGGCATCGCTCATGTTGCGGTAGCGGCGTGCCGAGAAGTGCCCGCACAGAGCAAATTCGTTGAGCAACTCCTGCATCATGTCGTTCTCGATGGCCGCCGAATATGCCGCACTGTCGGCCGCAACCCCGGCAAACCGTTCGGGTGAGGTGAAGCGGCTGCTATCGAACATGGCATCGACATACTTCTCAACGCTGCCATATTCGGCAATCCGGTCGGTCAGGTACTTCGGAACGTATTCGGCCGGAATATCCTTCATGAACTCATTGATCATCGCCACCGCGACGTCACGGTCGATCGCCGGCACATAGTCCTTGAAGAATGCCGCCACGGCAGCATTGTCGGCCGCCGGACGCGCCCCGCAAATATATCGTGTCACCTGAGCCAGTTCGATGGCATTGATCGACTCGGCGAAATATTCGCTGCGGAAGTAGGCATCGCGCAGCGAAGCATAAGCCGCATGCATCGAATCGAGCAGGTGGGCATATTCGGGACGCTGCGACGCCCATTCGGCAAATTGCGCCTCATATCGGCGTTTCTTCTCGACCGTACCCAGACGTTTCAGCCCAAGCACCTCGCCCTGCCACTTCTTCCACGCATTGGCTATGTTGGCATGCTTGGCGGCATACTGTATCCGCACGGCCGGATCCTTCTCCTGAGCCTTCGAGATGATGTCGAGGCGCAGCGTACGCAGTTTGATCTTTGCCGGATCGGACCACTCGGCCACATACTCCGCCGCATCCGAAATAACATATCGCTGCGTATTTCCCGGGAAACCGTAGATCATCGTGAAATCACCCTCCTCGACCCCGTCGACCGAGATCTCGAAGTGACGTTTGGGACGGTACGGCACATTTTCGGGCGAATAGTCGGCCGGACGGTTGTCCTTGCCGGCATAGACGCGGAAGACCGAAAAGTCACCCGTATGGCGCGGCCACATCCAGTTGTCGGTATCGCCACCGAACTTGCCTATCGCCGAGGGCGGTGCACCGACCAGACGTACGTCGGTAAATTTCTCGTAGACGAACAGGAAGTACTGATTGCCGTAATAGAGCGATTCGACCGAGGCGTCGTAACGTCCGTTCTCAGATGCTTTATCTCTGATTTTCTTCTCATTGGATGCGATTACCTGATTTCGGGCTTCAGTATCCATGTCATCCTTGACACCACGCAGCACCTCGTCGGTCACATCCTCCATCCGGACCAGGAACGCAACATAGATCCCCGGATTGGGCAGCTCCTCGGTACGCGACATCGCCCAGAAGCCGTTGGCCAGATAGTCGTGTTCGACACTGCTGTGCTTCTGTATCGCGCCGTAACCGCAATGGTGGTTGGTCAGCAGCAGCCCCTCGGCCGAAACAATCTCGCCCGTGCAGCCGCCGTCGAACAGCACCACGGCATCCTTCATCGAGGCCTGGTTTATGCTGTATATGTCTTCGGCGGTCAGGCGGAACCCTTTGGCCCGCATGTCGTCGATACGCGAACCGATAAGGCTCGGAAGCCACATCCCCTCGTCGGCCGCAGCCGAAACGACCGAAAACATGGCAACTAAAATGGTTAAAATACGCAGTTTCATATCGTATAAAGGTTTATTTCATTCAGTTTCCGGCGGCAAAAGTAAACTTTTTCCGTTATTTTACGAAATCCGACAGCGCCGTATAGAGCCTTTGTACGGGCAAACCCATCACATTGTAGAACGAACCCTCGATGCTCTCGATACCCACATAGCCGATCCACTCCTGAATACCGTAGCTTCCGGCCTTGTCCATCGGGCGGTAATGTTCGACATAATACCCGATCTCCTCCTCGTCCAGCGGACGGAATGTGACGCTGCTCGCAACCGAAAAGCTCTCGGTGCGCCGTGCCGACCTCAGCACCACACCCGTAACCACACGGTGAGTCCGCCCCGACAACTTCCGCAACATCCGCACGGCATCGTCGGCATCCGACGGCTTGCCAAGGATCTCCCCGCCGACGATCACCACCGTATCGGCCGTCAGGAGGATGTCACGCTCACCGAGCTGTGCCGGATAACCCTTGCTCTTGAGGCCTGCAAGGTATAGAGGCACCTCGTCGGCCGGCAAGTCGTGCGGGTATATCTCCTCGACCTCGTAACTCTCGGCAAGTTCGAACTTCAGGTCGCAACCGGCCAGCAACTGCCGGCGCCGCGGCGAATGGCTCGCAAGGATCAGCCGGTAGCCGGCAAGTTTTTCATTCAACAGCATATCAACATTTTATTTCATTTATCTAATGTCAAAGTCGAGCAGTTTCACACCCTCCAGCTTCGCTACGATATTGTCACCCTCGGCAACCGGCCCCACGCCTACCGGCGTACCGGTATAGATCAGGTCACCCATCTTCAACGTCACGAATTCGGACAGATAGCTGATTATCCGGTTGACCGTGAAGATCATCTCCGAAGTCGAGGCCGACTGCCGTACCTCACCGTTCAGCCGCATCTCGAAGTGCAGGTTCTGTACATCGCCTCCCAACTCCGACAGCGGCAGGAAACGCGGCGACAGGGCTGCCGAATGGTCGAAGGCCTTGCTTGCCTCCCACGGTTCGCCGGCCGCTGCAGCAGCACGCTGCAGGTCGCGGGCCGTAAAGTCGATCCCGAGCCCGACCTCATCGTAATAGCGGTGTGCAAAACGCTCGTCGATATGTTTCCCCACGCGGTTGATCCGCACGACCAGCTCCGTCTCGTAATGCACCTCGCGGCTGAACGAAGGGATGTAAAACGGATCGTTGTTGCGCAACAGCGCCGTATCGGGTTTCATGAAAAAGATCGGGTGTTCGGGTATTCCGCCCATCCCAAGCTCGGCCACATGCGCCGCGTAATTGCGTCCTATACAGAATATCTTCATCTCCTGAAACGTTTCATAAATCCTCTGTCATACCTCCACGAGCACCATACCGCCCCGACAACAATCAGTACGATCGGCAATCCGAGGCTGATACCGACTATCCACTGGCCGCACGCCGCCAGAATCCACGGCAGGGCCGCAACAGCTCCGGCCAACGCCACGACGGCACTGATTGTGAGCAGCCGCGACAGGAAACGACCCGTTGCCGGAAGATCCACCAGCCGTTTCCGCTCGGGCGACATGGTGTTGTAACCCGCAATAGTCTCGGGATAGCGCGCTACCAGACGTCCGACGGCGTAGTAGATCGCAGCCGTCAGCAGTGCCGGGAGAAGCATGATCCAGTGTTCCATACAAAAGTCGTGGTTCTGGTTCTCTGTTCGGTGTCTTATGCAGGGCTATTGGATACATGTGGCCAAAGCCGCCAATTATTTGTTTGCCGGTTTCTTCAGTTCATCGACCATCCGCCGTGCAAAACGGTCACTCGCTCCAGGACCGCCTATGATCCGGCGCAGTTCGTCGAAGTCGTCGAGCATCCGCTGGCGCTTGCCGCCGCCCGGAAGGATTGCCCGCAGTTCGGCCGCAGCCTCCGCCGTGTCGTAACCCGACTGTATGATTTCGCGCACCGACTCCCGGCCGAGATTGAGATTTACCAACGATACGTAAGGCACTTTCAACACATACGGCCGCAACTTGATATTGATCCACAACGTTCTGTAAACCACCACTTCGGGCACTCCGAACAGAGCCGTTTCGAGCGTCGCCGTACCCGAAGTCACGATGGCAGCCGAAGCCGAATGCAACAATTCGTATGTACAGTCGCAGAGATAACGCACCGGAGCATCACCGATCGCCTTCTCGTAGAGCGCACGGTCGATCCACGGCACCCCGGCAACCACGAACTGCATCCCGGGGAACTGACGGGCGAGATCGGCCATCATGGGCAGGTTGTCGGATATTTCGCCGCGACGGCTGCCGGCCAGCAGAGCCACTATCGGGCGTTCGTCTAAGCCGTGCTCCGCAACGAACTCCTCACGCGAGGGCAGCGACTTGCGGCGGTGTTCTATGGCATCGACCAGCGGATTGCCCTCGAAAACAGGCTCGATGCCATGTTTCGGGAAGTATTTGCACTCGAACGGGAAGATCACGAAGAGCCGGTCGACATACTTCTGTATCGACCTGACACGCCATTCGCGCCACGCCCACACCTTCGGGGCGATATAGTAAAATGTCCGGATGCCGTGCCGGTGTGCAAATTCGGCCATCCGCATGTTGAAGCCCGGGTAGTCGATCAATATCAGCACATCGGGTGCGTAGGCCAGGATATCCTCCTTGCACTCGCGGATCTGGCGGCGGATCGTGCCATAATTCCTGATAACCTGCACTATACCGAAAAACGATGTCTCGCGATAGTGTTTGCGCAGGTTCTCGGCACCGCCCGCCTCGGCCATCTTGTCGCCGCCCCAGAACCGGAACCCGGCCTGCGGATCGGACAGCTTGAGTCCTTCGATCAGATTTGCCCCGTGCAGGTCTCCCGACGGTTCGCCTGCTATCAGATAATATTTCATAAATCTCGTTGTTTCAATACAGTATTGCCTACCACCTCAACCGAAGCACAATCTACTTGCATCCCTTCGGAGCAGGTTCGCCCTCCTCCCCCAGCAGGTCCGGACGCAGGCGGCGGGTACGTTCGAAAGCCTGCTCCTCGTGCCAGCGGTCGATCTCGGCGAAATTGCCCGACAACAGCACATCCGGAACCCGCCAGCCGCGAAACTCCGCCGGCCGCGTATAAACCGGAGGCGCCAACAGGTTGTCCTGGAAGCAGTCGGTCAGGGCCGACGACTCGTCACCGATCGCCCCGGGCAGCAGCCGAACCACCGAATCGGCTATGACACACGCTGCCAGCTCGCCGCCCGTCAGCACATAATCTCCGATCGAGATCTCGCGCGTGATCAGATGCTCGCGGATACGGTGGTCGATACCCTTGTAGTGCCCGCACAGGATGATTATGTTTTCGAGCGTCGAGAGGCGGTTGGCCTCATGCTGGTCGTACTGAATCCCGTCGGGCGAGGTGTAGATGATCTCGTCGTAACGGCGCTCGGCCTGCAGTTTCTCGACCAGTTCGAAAACCGGTTCGCACTTCATCACCATCCCGGCCTCGCCCCCGAACGGATAGTCATCCGTGGTACGGTGGCGGTCATGGGCATAGTCGTGCAGGTTGTGGATCACGATCTCGACCAGTCCACGCTCCTGCGCACGTCGCAATATGGATTCGTTGAGCGGCGATTCCAGCAGCTCCGGAACCGATGTCAGTATATCGATGCGCATCATTTCGTTTCAGGTTTGTCGCCCGCAGGCATGAATATGATATCCTTCTCCTCGCTGTACGACACCGGAACCATAACTCCGTGCTCGAGCATGTAGCCCGAATAGCCGAGCCCGCGGAAAAGTTCTATGATCCGGCGACGGTTCTCCCCGCCAGTCTCGATCAGCACCGTCGGCCGGAAACGCTCCAGTAACGGCAGCATTTCGTGCATGACGTGCAGTTCGTATCCCTCGATATCGCACTTGATGAAGTCGAGCCGTTTCAGGTCGGCAAAGAGTTCGCTGCCGCGGCGCATCTCGGCGCGGTACTCGACATCGGCACTCCCGCCGCTCTCGTTGACGAAATTCTGGCCCGTACCGAGGTAACCCGTTTCGCGGGCCGAATCGTTCGCCATCGTAATCTCACCATCCTGTTCTCCGAGCGCATAGGGCAGGATCGTCACGTTGCGGCAGCGGCGCAGATTGTGTCGCAGCACCTCAAGTACCGGCGGCATCGGCTCTACGGAGTAGACATGTCCACGCTCCCCGACCAGCTTCGACAACGGTCGCGAATAGTATCCCAGATTTGCGCCGATATCTATCGCCACATCTCCTCTTCCGACCAGTTCGGGCAGATAGTAGACATACTCCGTTTCGGGCGCATAACGGCCGAGCCCCAGCCGCCGCCACAGAAAAAACAACCGGCTGACAGCTCGCAGGTATCCCTCGAGCGGCAGCAGCCGATAAAGCATCTTATGAATGAATCTTTTCACCGAATAAAACTTTTACAATCCACCGCGGCAGCCTCAACCCGCTCAGCTGCGATAGTCGACCTCGTGGTTGAGCACCTCCGTAACGAACGGGTTGTAGAGCGTTTCATGGCCGATGTTCGACTCGGGGCCGTGGCCCGGGAAGAACTTGACATCGTCGCCCAGCGGCACGATACGGTCCAGAATCGAGCGCATGATCCACGAGTAGTCGCCCCCCGGCAGGTCCGTCCGGCCGATGCTCTCCTTGAACAGCGTATCGCCCGTAAACAGCATCTTGCCCTCCTCATAGTAGAGGCAGACGTGGCCCGGAGTGTGTCCCGGCGTAGGGATTATCTTCATCCGGCAGCCGCCGAACACGATTTCGTCCCGGTCCTTGAGGTCGATGTCGATCGTCGGCGAGGCTATCGAGGCCAACCCGAACATCGCGGCCTGTTGCGATGCGCTCGCCAGCAGAAAACCGTCGTCCGACGAGAGTGCATACGGAATTCCGAACTCCTGTTTCAGGGCATCTACCCCAAGTATATGGTCTATATGGCCGTGTGTCCCGACGATCATTTCGGGTTTCAGACCCTTGCGGCGGATGTAGTCGACCACGGCCGCCGTTTCGGTACGGTTGCTGCAACCGGGATCCACAATAATGCAACGGTCTCCATCCTTGTCTGCAACCACATAGGTATTCTCCTGGAAAGCGTTGACGCTGAAAAGTGCTATGTCGATCATGTCTTGTCGAATAAACTGCCACAAAGTTATCTAAATTTACTCCAATTACCAATACGCCCGCACGAAATTTAACTGCCGCAGGGTTTGCGCCTCAGGCATACGTATCTGAAGCTGTTTCGGGGCAGCCGACACAGTCCGGACCCGCCGTTGCTACGCTTTGACCGAAATGCCGGAGCCGCCGTACAGCACCTCCTGCACCCTGCCGCAGCCGCAAGTCATCCCATCTCCGAAACACCGTCCAGCAGATTTTGGCGCACCGCGTCATCGGCTTCCGCCGCCGCAGGCTTGGTTTATCGCACGATTTGGCGTACCTTTGTGTCTGCATAAACCTTTTATTTCTCGCATCGTGAACAGAAAACGCAACAACCATCCCCTGCTCGAGGGGCTCGAAATAACCGACTTCGCGGCCGAAGGAAAAGCCCTGGGCCGCTGGAACGACCAGGTGGTCTTCGTCCCGATGACCGTCCCGGGCGATGTGGTCGACGTGCAGATCCGCACCCGTCGCAGCCGTTACATGGAGGGATATGTCGTCCGGTACGTCAAACTTTCGGACTTGCGCTGCAAACCCTTTTGTGCGCACTTCGGGGTGTGCGGCGGCTGCAAGTGGCAAAACATTCCATACGACATGCAGCTGAAAATCAAGGCTTCGCAGGTCGAGGAGCAGCTCCGGCGCATCGGACATCTCGAACTTCCCGAAATACGTCCAATCCTCGGATCGGAACAGACCGAATTCTACCGCAACAAACTCGAATTCACTTTCACCCCGCGCCGCTGGCTCACAACCGAGGAGATCGCCTCGAACCGGGAACTGGAAGCTTCGCCGGCCCTCGGATTCCATATCCCCGGGATGTTCGACAAGGTGCTCGACATCGAGAAGTGCTGGCTCCAGCCCGAACCATCGAACTCAATCCGCCTCGAAACCAAGCGTTTCTGCATCGAACACGGATACCCCTTCTACAACGCCCGCGAACACACGGGACTCATGCGCAACATGGTTATCCGCACCTCGTCGACGGGCGAAGTAATGGTCATCCTGGTCTTCGCCGAGGATGACCGCAGCCGCATAGCCGCACTGTCGGACCACCTGTGCGAGAAATTCCCCGAGATCACCTCGATGATCCACATGATCAACACCAAGTGCAACGATGCGCTGGGCGACCTCGATGCTATCACCTACCGCGGCAACGGATACATCTACGAAACAATGGAGGGGCTGAAATTCAAGATCGGCCCCAAGTCGTTCTACCAGACCAACTCGCGGCAGGCATACGTCCTCTACAAGACCGCCCGCGAACTGGCCGACCTGCATCCCGACGACACGCTTTACGACCTCTACACCGGTACCGGCACCATAGCCAACTTCTGCGCTTCGAAATGCCGCAAGGTCGTGGGTATCGAGTATGTCCCCGAGGCCATCGAGGATGCCCGCCACAACTCCGAGATCAACGGCATCGAGAATACGGTCTTCTATGCCGGAGACATGAAGCGCGTTCTCGACGACGAATTCGTCGCCCGCAACGGCCGGCCGGATGTGGTCATTCTCGACCCGCCGCGTGCCGGTGTCGACGCCCCCGTAATCGACGTCCTCATGAAGGCCGCCCCCAAGCGCATCGTCTACGTCAGCTGCAACCCCGCCACGCAGGCCCGCGACATCGCTGCCATGAACCGTTTCTATGCAGTCGATGCCGTACAGCCGGTCGACATGTTCCCGCATACGCACCATGTCGAAAACGTCGTCCGCCTCATCCGACGCGACAAACCGCTCGAACAACCCGCGCCAAAACGCTGAATACGCCTCAACAGGACAATAAAAACATCGGCAAAAGAGTTTAGTGTATAAACAGAATCTAAAACTTCAAAAGCCATGAAACGGATCACTTTATTTGCGGCCGCCATGCTGTTGCTGGCCACCGCAGCCAATGCCCAACAATCTCAGCCGAACGAAGCATACCCGAGCTACATCGAGGTGAACGGAGTTGCCGAGCGCGAAATCACTCCCGAGAAGATCTACGTCAACATCACCATCAACGAGCGCGACTCGAAAGGCAAGATTACGGTCGAAGAGCAGGAGCAGCAGATGATCGCTGCACTGAAAAGTCTCGGCATAGACACCCGGGAAGACTTGAAGGTCAGCGACATGTCCAGTTCGAAGTTCAAGCGCAAGCAGGCCGTAACGGTAAAACATTACCAGCTGTTGATCACCGATCCGGCCATAATCGGGGATGTTTATGATATTTTGCAGCAGATCGGCATAACTTCAATCGACATCGCTCAGATCACCCATTCCGAGATAGACAAGTACCGCGCCGAGGTTCGCAAGGAGGCTATTGCCAATGCCCGCACAACGGCCAGTGAGCTGGCAGAAGCCATCGGACAAAGCATCGGCAAGGCGTTCTACATACAGTATTACAACAACAGTGCATACAACAGCAACATCATGCGTACCGTGGCTTTCAACAGCGCCAAACTCGCTGATGGCACCGTTATCGAGCAGCCAGAATTCAAGAAGATCAAGCTCACTGCAAGCGTAAACGCAAAATTCGTTCTCGAATAATACGGACGTTACATACGAATCCGACAAGCCCCACTCCAGAGTTCATAACCACTGGCTACAGCTGTCGACGAATTGCAAAAAAATCGAGGCCGATTTGTGCGGCTTCGATTTTTTCACTAACTTTGGTTTCATATACTGCGACGACTCATCATACGGTTCATACGCCCCAGTCACTGAGTCCAGGGCCATGACTGTCGAGATGAATCGCAGGCCTACGGCTGTCGGCATTGGAATATCACGCTCCAATTCCGGAGACTGTAGGCAGAAAACAACCACCAACCATGCGGCCGGGATGGATGCCAACACCGGCACACCCTCGGGAAACGCCGCATGCTGCAGGCCGTAAAACCAATAAACACGGTACGCAGCGCTTACGAATATCAGCCGCGGAACGATTACGTCTCCGTAGGCCTAAAAAAAACGGAAAAAACGATGAAATGCGATTTCAAATTCACCTATGACCGTTACGACTCTACGGACGCACTGCCCGAAGATGAACGGCAACTGATCTTACAGGCCCAGGAGGCCTGCAAAACCGCCTATGCACCCTATTCCGAATTCAACGTAGGCGCCGCAGCACTGCTCGAAAGCGGCCGGACGGTAATCGGCAGCAATCAGGAGAGCGAAGTCTTTCCGGCCGGCATCTGCGCCGAACGGAACCTGTTGTTCCACCATCAGGCCCTGACCCCGGACGACAAGATCGTAAAACTGGCTATCGCCTCTGACCCCTCGCAACGCGAATGTTACCCGTGCGGAATATGCCGTCAGGTTCTGGTCGATGTCGAAAAACGGCAGGGTGCCCCGATACGCGTCATCATGAGCGGCGGCGGAACAGCATCGGCCGTAAACTCCGCTGCCGACCTGCTGCCATTCACTTTCGAACTCTAATAATCCGCCTCGAACCATGTTCGCAATCGAAGACATTCTCTACGAAGACAACCACCTGTTGATCATCAACAAACGTTGCGGAGACCTGGTACAGCAGGATACCGCGGGCGAAAGTGCATTGGAGGACCAGATCAAGCAATTCATCAGGGTTCGTGACCACAAGCCCGGGGATGTATTCCTGGGTGTTGTACACCGCATCGACCGGCCTGTCAGCGGCGCCGTACTCTTCGCCAAGACCAGCAAGGCCCTCATCCGGCTCAACGAAATGCTGCGACAGGGGCAGATTCGCAAAACATACTGGGCCGTAACCGAAGCCATGCCCGTACCCGAAGAGGGCGAGTTGTCACACTACATCCTGCGCGACGCAAAACGCAACCGGTCATATGCCTACGACACCCCTCGCGGCGATGCAAAACTCGCACGCCTGCGGTACAAGGCCCTGGCTTCGAGTTCAAACTACCATCTCCTCGAGGTCGACCTGCTCACGGGCCGCCACCATCAGATCCGCGCCCAGCTCTCGAAAATTGGATGTCCCATCCGCGGCGACCTCAAGTACGGCGCACGGCGTTCGAACCGCGACGGCGGCATTTCGCTCCACTCGCGAACCATCGAATTCATCCATCCCGTCCGCAAAACTCCGCTCACGGTAACCGCCCCGACTCCCCCGAACGACAACCTGTGGAGCTTCTTCGAACAGGAGTGCGGCGTAAAATAATACCGGCAGTGTACTGAAAGCGCAGTTCAAGCCGTCCGCCCTCGGCCGACAAGTCGGCAACAGTTGCCCGGCCACGAAATTTGACCGGCTACGAAATTCGCGGAATTTCACTACATACGGCTTCCCTCGCACGGTTACTCTCACAGAAGCCGCAACAATAAAAACAGTTCGGCCCGACTTTCGGAATCTCCTCCGGTCGGGCCGAACTGTTTCATATCGCGTCGGCATTCAACGGTTCAAACCGCTACATGCCCATGCTCTTTTTGATATAGTGGTGGTGCGAGCCGAAACGCTCGAACGCTGCACGGTCCAGAGCCTCGCGGTGATCGGGGTGAGCCACCGAGATCAACAGGCGGGCACGCTCCTGCAGGCTCTTGCCATACAGATCGACGGCACCGTACTCGGTAACGAACCAGTGCATGTGGGCACGCGTGGTAACCACACCGGCACCCTCGTTCAGCACCGGAGCGATCTTGCTGATACCCTTGTTGGTCACCGAAGGCATGGCGATGATCGATTTACCCTCCTTGGCCAGCGAAGCACCGTAGATGAAGTCGATCTGGCCACCTACGCCCGAATAGAACTTCGTACCCAGCGAGTCGGCGCAAACCTGACCCGTCAGGTCAACCTGCAGTGCCGAGTTGATGGCCGTCATACGGGGGTTCTGCGAGATGATATACGGATCGTTGGTGTAGCCCACGTCCATCATCATCACACCCGGGTTGTCGTCGATGAAGTCGTACACCTCCTTCGAGCCCATCAGGAACGTCGAAACCATCTTTCCGGGATCGGTCACCTTGTTTGCACCGTTGATGACGCCCGAATATACGAGCGGCAGGACTCCGTCGGCAAACATTTCGGTGTGGATACCGAGGTTCTTGTGGTTTCCCAGCTGCGCCAGCACGGCATTCGGAATGGCACCGATACCCATCTGGAGGCAGGCACCGTCCTCGATCAGAGCGGCGCAGTTCTTACCGATCATCGTTTCGACCTCGTTGGGCTGTGCGAACTTGGCCTCGATCAGGGGCTGGTCGTCCTGGACGAAGATATCGATCTTCGACATCGGGATCATAGCCTGGCCGAACGAACGCGGAACATACTTGTTTACCACGGCGATGACTGTCTTTGCCTTCTCGATGGCGCCCAAGGTAGCATCCACGGAGGTTCCCAACGAGACGTATCCGTGTTTGTCTGGGGGGCAGACCTGAATCATGGCCACATCGCACGGCAAGACTCCCGAACGGTAGAGTTTCTGGGTCTCGCTCAGGAAAATCGGAATGTAATCGGCATAGCAACTCTGGGTTACCTTGCGCACATTGCTGCCGACAAAGAACGAATCGAGTTGGAAAATACCTTCGAATTGGGGATCAGCATACGGAGCCGGACCTTCGGTGTGAAGGTGGTGTACATGCACATTCTCGATCTCATGGTTGGCACCGCGCTCGCACATGGCCTTGATAAGGCACTGCGGGGCACTTGCCACTGCGCTCAAATGGACATGATCGCCCGACTTGATGACTTTCACCGCCTCTTGAGGGGTGGTAAATTTGATCTGACAGTTCATCTTTATAAACAGTTCGTCATTTATTTAAGTGATAATTCCGCTTGTAAAAGGCAGCTTTCGGTTGCACTTAGTCGCATGAAAGCGCCACAAAGTTAAAAACATTTTTAGATCGAGCCAAATTTCCGCAATACTTTATTCCCACATCCGTAGTCGAGCCATAAACCCGACTGACAACCCGCCAGAAACCAATCTGTTTCCGCACGCGAGGCTACCTCAACGGGCCCCCGTGCATGACAAAATACCCACGCACGGACAGAAACTCCTCCCAATGCCCCTCAGAGCCCGTGCCGAACGAAAAAATCGCTGCTGACGGATAACAATATATCGGAAGTTTTTATACATTTGTGTTCGTGAAATACAATACGCAAAAATATTTCCCACAAAACTACAACTAAAACTTCTTATGGATAAACAGAATGTAAAAGAGGTGAAGGATGTCGTCATCCGATTTTCCGGAGACTCCGGAGACGGAATGCAGCTTACCGGTACCCTCTTCTCCGACACTTCGGCCTTGATGGGGAACGGTATATCGACATTCCCCGACTACCCTGCCGAAATCCGAGCCCCGCAAGGTACCGTATCAGGCGTTTCGGGTTTCCAGGTTCACTTCGGAAGCAACCTGGTAATCAACCCGGGTGACTATTGCGACGTGCTGGTGGCCATGAACCCCGCCGCACTCAAAGCCAATGCCCGCTGGCTGAAACCCGATTCGACAATCATCATCGACGGTGATACCCTCAATGAGAAAGCGGTCGAAAAAGCCGGCTTCAAAACCCTCGACCCTATCGCCGAACTCGGCCTCGAAAACCACAATATCGTCATCCCGAACATCACTTCGATGACAAAGGATGCTCTGGCCGACATGGACCTCGACAACAAGAGTGTCACAAAATGCAAGAACATGTTCGCGCTGGGTATCTGCTTCTATCTCTACAACCGCCCGTTCGACTATGCAAAACACTATGTCGACTCGAAGTTCGCAAAGAAAAACCCGCTCATCGCCGAAGCCAACAAACGAGCCATGGACGCCGGTTTTAACTTCGCAGCAAATACCCACGCCTTTGCCAATACTTATGACATCGCTCCCGCACCCCTCGAAAAGGGTACATACCGCTCGATAAACGGTAACACCGCCACCGCATGGGGCTTCATCGCCGCATCCGAAAAGAGCGGCCGACCGCTCTTCTGCGGTTCCTACCCCATCACCCCGGCTACGGTGATCCTCGAAGAGCTCGCAAAACGCAAGGATCTCGGTGTCAAGACCGTACAGGCCGAAGACGAAATCGCCGGCATCTGCACCTCGATCGGTGCCGCCTTCGCCGGAAATTTCGCCGTGACCACCACTTCGGGCCCCGGACTCTCGCTCAAGAGCGAAGCTCTCGGTCTGGCCGTCATGGCCGAACTGCCGCTGGTTGTCGTCGACGTACAGCGCGGCGGCCCTTCGACCGGCCTCCCGACCAAAACCGAACAGAGCGACCTCGATCAGGCCCTCTACGGACGTAACGGAGAATGCCCGCTCGTGGTGATCGCCGCAAGTACCCCGAGCGACTGCTTCCACTATGCCTTCCACGCTGCCAAGATCGCAATGGAGCACATGACCCCCGTCATACTGCTTTCGGACGGTTTCATCGCTAACGGAAGCCAGCCCTGGAAGATCCCCTCGATGAGCGAATATCCCGAAATCGTGCCGCCGATCGTCACCAAACTCGACGACGACGAAACCCAATACATGCCCTACAAGCGTAACCCCGAAACACTGGCCCGCCGCTGGGCATTCCCCGGCACCGAAGGCCTCGAACACCGTATCGGCGGTCTCGAAAAGGACAAACTCAAGGGCAGCGTATCGCACGATCCGGCAAACCACCAGTTCATGGTCAACGCCCGTGCCGAAAAGGTTGCACGCGTAGTCAACTGCATACCCGACCAGACGGTCATCGGTCCCGACCAGGCCGACCTGCTCGTAATCGGTTGGGGCGGTACCCGCGGAAACCTGCAGACCGCAGTCGAGGATTTGCAGGCCGAGGGCAAGAGCATCGCACTGTGCCACTTCAACTACATCAACCCCCTGCCGCGAAACGTACGCGATATTCTCGGACGTTACCGCAATCTGGTTGTCTGCGAACTCAACGGCGGCCAGTTCGCCGGATACCTCCGCCAGAATTTCCAGGAGTTCACCTTCGAACAGTACAACAAGTGCGAAGGCCTCCCGTTCACGGTGGTGGAGCTTAAAAACAAGTTCAACGAGATTTTAAACAGATAGTCATGAGCGCTCAATTCAAATACACATCAGCTGATTTCAAAAGCGATCAGGAAGTAAAATGGTGTCCCGGATGCGGCGACCATGCCATTTTGAACGCCGTTCTGAGGGCTATGCCCGAAGTGGCCGAACAGACCGGTACCCCGCACAAGATGTTCACCGTGGTATCGGGTATCGGTTGCTCGTCCCGTTTCCCGTATTACGTGCGCACGTTCGGTTTCCACTCGATCCACGGCCGTGCAAACGCTATCGCAACAGGTATCAAAACCGCAAACCCCGATCTCAACGTCTGGGTGGCAACCGGTGACGGAGACTCGCTCGCTATCGGCGGAAACCACTTCATACATGCAATCCGCCGTAACGTAAACCTCAACGTTATACTCTTCAACAACGAGATCTACGGATTGACCAAGGGGCAGTACTCCCCCACTTCGAAACTCGGCAAGATCACCAAGACTTCGCCTTACGGTACGGTTGAGAAGCCGTTCAACCCGGGTGAGCTGGTCATCGGCGCAAAGGGTACATTCTTCGCACGCTCGGTCGATGCCGAGGTGATGCTCACGAAGGACTGCCTGGTGGCTGGTGCCGAACACAAGGGAATGTCGGTTGTCGAAGTGCTGCAGAACTGCGTAATATTCAACGACAAGACCCACGCCCTGTTCGCAGGCGACAAGGCTACACGTGCCGAACGTACCATCACGCTCAAACACGGTGAAAAGATGCTGTTCGGCGCACAAATGAACAAAGGCCTCATGCTCGACGGCATGAAACTCAAGGTTGTGACCGTAGGCGAAAACGGCGTCACGATGGACGACATCCTCACCCACGACGCGCACGAGAAGGATACTACCCTGCACGTCATGCTGGCGGCAATGAAGTATCCCGACTATCCGGTTGCGCTGGGCGTGATCCGTTCGGTCGAGGATGATGCCGTCTACGACATCAAGGTTGCCGAGCAGGTCGAGCAGGTCAAGGCACAAAGCAAGATCAAGTGCGTCGACGACCTTCTCCACAGCGGCGCTACATGGGAGATCAAATAAATTGCGCAGCCGCCTTGCGGCAGACTGTCAGCGCAATTTGATCGACTGAATCGAAAGCAAAAGGAGCGAATACGTGTTATTATACGGTTCGCTCCTTTTCGTTTTTTTTGTATCTTGCAGACCGGATTACCCGATTTTCCAGAACTGTACAAAAAACATGACCAGCGAAAGATTCTACGACTCCCCGCTCGGCCGGTTGACTCTCACCGATAACGGCAGGGCCCTGACCGGAATATATTTCGACACGCAGAAACGTGCCGTGTGCAATGGCATGTCCGGTGCCATATGGGAACCGGACACAGCATCTTGTAAGAATCGGGACGAGATCAACGGGTTATCAGTTTTTGCCATGACATGCAGATGGCTCGATATCTATTTCGACGGCAGGATTCCGGACTTCACACCGCCCCTGCAACCTCTGGGCACACCATTCCGACGGGCCGTCTGGGAGATCCTTCGCGAAATTCCGTATGGCCGGACCGTAACCTACAAACAGGTTACCGAAGAGTTGGTGCGCCGCACCGGCAGCACACGCATGTCGGCACGTGCCGTCGGGAGTGCAATCGGGCACAATCCGATCAGCATCATCATCCCCTGCCACCGCGTCATCGGCAGCAACGGCCGACTGACGGGTTATGCCGGCGGACTCGACCGCAAACGCCGCCTCCTCGAGATTGAACACTGCATGCCTTGATCAGAATAAACACGGCCCTGACCCGGTCCTAAAGCTGATACGGCTTCGCCCAACAGTCGCAATCGGGATCTTGACCCGCGAAATCTCTCTGCCAGGCTGCCAGAAATAAAAATCCCAAAACTGCGCAAATATCAGGCGCAGCTTCAGGATCAATCAATTACTACCGGACGCGCGGCAAACGCCGGCAGAACGGCAAACCTATCTCCGCAAAATGTATCTGAGCAGCAGGAAGCCTCCCACAACCTGGAACGCCATGCCGGGAATGCCGATACGGAAATCCTGCGCGGCAAGATAGAAATCGCCTTTCAGAATCCACTCTCCGAGCGTTCCGGCAACCTGATAGGCCAATACAACGGCCAGCATCAGAATGATCGACACCCTCTTGAATCGGTATGCCGCATAACCAGCAATACCGGCCAGAAGTATCGACTTGAGCATAATGGCCGGAAGGGCATCCGGTGCAGGCATTCCGAACAAAACCGAATTGACCACCGGTGAGACGACGGCCGTAAGCAATCCGACTCGCCAGCCGTACTTATAGGCGCCGACCAACGTGAAGAAGTAAATCGGAAGCCACGTGGGGCCTCCCATCTCGACCGTATGGCAGAGTTGCGGCAATGCAATGTTCCCGACGGCGAACAAGAGTGCAAAAAGGTATGTTTTTGCCTCGCCGTACCGCAGCGAATATAGTTTTACGGTTGTTGTTTCCATCTTGGCCTCCTTGTCAATCAAGTTCTACAAGTTCGTATTTCTGACTTCCCATCCCGAGCGACTCGGCATAATCCAGCGTATGCATGCCATGACGCGAGTCGATACGCTCGATAAGATGTATCTTTCCATGGTCGTCCGAAGCCCTGACGAGGTCCGTACATGCACGGTCGAGCGCAACGGGATCGAGCGACGCCAGAATGCCTATATCACCCATCTGGGGATCGGCCGGCGACGAATCGCAGTCGCAATCGACCGACAGGTTGTTCGCCACACTGATATACAGTATGTTGTCTCCGCAATGGTCGGCAACGGCCTTGGCAGCTTCGGCCATCGACTCCAGAAAATCATCCTGTTCCGGCAGATCGCCCCATACACTCGAAACATCGGTGGTCTTGCCGGCCGAATGGATCCAGGCCTTGCCGTGCGACGAGGCGATGCCGATCGACATGTTCTTGATGGCGCCGCCGAAACCTCCCATAGCGTGACCCTTGAAGTGCGAAAGGATGATCGTGAAGTCGTAATTCATGAAATTCTTACCCACAATGTCGCGATCCAGATGACGGCCTCCCTCAACAGGCAGTTCGACCTCCCCTTCGGCATCCATGATGTCGACCGGTGCAATGGCCGTAAATCCATGGTCACGGGCGGCCTTCAGATGTTTTTCGGTATCCGAACGGCCGCCTCCATAAGCCGTATTGCACTCTACGATCGTGCCGTTCACCTTCTGTACCAGATCCTTGATAAGGGCCGGCTGCAGGAAGTTGTGACCGCCGGGTTCGCCCGTAGAGAGCTTCACGGCGACCTTGCCACGGGCCTCGCGACCCAAAGCCTCATAGATCTTCACCAGATTCTCCGGAGTGATCTCCTTGAAAAAATAGACCTTCGGCAACGAATCTCCGGCCGAAGCGTTCCCGGATTGGGATGATTCACGATTGCCCTGTGCATTGGCGCAACCGGAGGCAGCAAACATCGTTGCTAACATAATTGTCATGATACTTTTCTTCATATTTGTAAAAATATTCTTCTCCATAATTCGTCCGCCGCACCGCCGGATCGCCATCATGCAACCGGAGCATGTTGAACGGCATTGGGCAGGCTGTTCCATACGGTATCCGGCAAGCCCTGCCGGCATATATTCAGTAAGACCTTTCGCCCCTGACAGCGTAGCCTAATCGCAGACCGCACTGCCGTCGGCACAAACCGTTTCAAACCGTCAATGGCGGTTCGCTTCGATAAAGGCTTCGATCTGCCGGTAGCACTCCTCCGGCGTACGGCAGTCGCGGCAACGGCTCTCCAACGGGCACCAGCCTGTTTTCGTACGGTTGATGATATGGTCAACCAGCCGGTCGAACGCTGGTTCCACTCCAGCCGCAACGAAGAGTTCAAGCGCCGGACGGCTCAACACATCCGCATGAACCGCTCCGACACCTCCCAGAATCATCAGCGCAGCAGCCTTCCCGACCACCTTGTCTGCCACGACGGCGCCCGACAGAAACTCCGGATCCCCGTTCAGCAATCCATACAGATCAGCGACACCACGTCCGTCGAATGTCCTGACCCGTCCGTTCGAGACGACCAGCGAATGGCCGCCCTCGTGCAGCAATCGTATCAAATCTTCCATCATGACCGTTTGACAGATTTCAAAATTCCACTTATGCAAATATAACAATTCCCACCGAACCCTCGCACCAAACATCCCGCTCCGCTCCTGAATTGGTCGGATTTCACACCTGTCCGGATGGCGTTCAAGACCGCCTCCCTACCACCACACTGCCAGCCGCACATGTCATTTCCGGCCGAAGAGGATATCCTCAGGCCGCCGGCCCTCCAACCGTTCGAAAAATATGCGGAATGCACGGTCGGTCGGGAATCCCAACTGTACGGCCACCTCGCTCAGGCTCTTGTCCCGCCGTTTCAGCATGGCCTCGGCAAAGGCTACACGTTTGCAGTCGACATACTCCGAAGTATATTTGCCGGTCTCGGCCCGCAGCATGTCGTCGAAATAGGCCTCCGAACATCCCCAACGACCAGCAAAGAACCGAACCGACGGAATTTCGGAATATTGCGCCATACCCGATACGAAAAACTTCTGCAACCAGCGGTCGACCATCCTCACGGCTTCGGCGCAGGAGTCGTGGCGGGTTATGAACTGACGGCGGTAAAACCGAGTCACATAATCCAGGAACAGTGATATTCGCTCCCCGACGATACGGTGCGTGGACTCATCGATGCCCCATCGCAACTCCTCGTCGATACGCTCCATCTCATGCTCCAGGACAATCCACTCGCGCTGAGACAGATGCAACGCTTCACTCTTACGGTAGCCGAAGAAGCCGTATCCGTTCTTCCGGCGATCATCCTGCAGCACAGGCGTCAGTGAGGAGTGAAAGCAGAGCAGATGTCCGCACTCCCCGCAGCAGTCCGTTCTGCACAACTCTTCGCCTACCGCCTCGCCCGGCTCCAACGCCACCAGTACGGCATCCGAAAAGTCATACCCTTTCCAGCCCAAATCCGATGCACAGCATCCACATCCCGACTTCAGCCACACGGTATGGAAGCCGAAACGGGTCGCTGCATCGAGAGCCGCCGTCGCCGGCAACTCGACCAGCGTCGCCAGCGGATGGCGGGTTTCGGTCGAGAATATCTCGTTGCAACGCGATATGCTGACTATGGTCGATCCGTTCATCTACTCCAACGAAAGCGTTACCGTAGCATCGTCGCCCTTGCCCCAGAGCTCCAGCATCCGTTCACGTGACGAAACCCCTTCGACCTTGCCCAGAAGCGTATAGCTCCACGTATTGGTGCCATAGAAGATCACCAGCGAATTACCCTGATACAGAACCATGTCTCCGGGCCCGGTCACCGTCCGCACGTCGTGCCTCGGCAATGAAAAGCCCAGTCCGCCGACCTTCTCCATATTCCCGTAATCCTCCATACGGATCTTTATATCACCGCGCTCAAGGCGGGCCCGCAGCGCTTCGGCCGTCTGGCCCGGCTCAAGCACCGCACTGAATGAATTGCCGTTGACCGTCAATCTTATCCTTATCTTTTCCATAATATGGCAACCGTTGTTACACAAAACTTTCATCATAATGCTGCCGGCTTCGGCCGAATGCCGAAATGGCCAGCCGGTAGGCTTATGGTCAAAAAAAGCAGCTATTTCAGAGCGTTGTATTCATCCTCCGGTACCGGTTCGAGCCACTCGTTCGAGGTCTCTTCGCCCGGAACCTCGAAGGCCAGGTGCGCAAACCAGCTGTCGGCCGCCGCTCCATGCCAATGCTTTACGTTGGCCGGGATGTGAATGATCGTACCGGGCAGAATCTCCACCGCCGGTTTACCCTCCTCCTGATACCAGCCGCGGCCGGCAACACCGATCAGCATCTGTCCGCCGCCGCTCTTTGCACGATGTATGTGCCAGTTGTTGCGGCATCCGGGTTCGAATGTCACATTCGAAACGTTGACCTGCTCACCCGAAAGCGGTGCCAGATAGCTGTTGCCGACAAAATAACGCGCATAGGCCGTATTTGGCTCCCCGATCGGGAAGATCATCTCCCGCTGGAAGGCCGCCTTTGCATCCTCGCCGGCCTCATCCCCGGCCCACACATCCTTCGCCAGCCGAAATGCCGCCCATGCCTTCGGCCAGCCCGCATAGAACCCGATATGTGTCAATATCTCGGCTATCTCGGTACGGGTAATGCCGTTCTGACGAGCCGTCTGAAGATGATACGTCAGCGAGCTGTCGGTTATACCCTGGCTGATGAGTGAGGTGATGGTGATCAGACTGCGGTCGCGAAGCCCCAGAAGATCCGTACGGCTCCAAACCTCCCCGAAGAGTACATCATCATTGAGTTCCGCAAATTTGGGCGCGAAATCACCCAGCTGATCGCGGCCAGCCGTCTGTTTGATTTTTTCCTGTGCCATAATCGTAGATACGTTTATTGTCATTGCCACAAGGGCAAGCATGAATTTGATCTTCATTGCCGAATGGTTTTATTGGTTTTTCACGATACAAAAGTACCCAATTGCATATAACCGTTTTGTATACGATTTACTGATCTTTGTACCCGAATCGCCGATCACGGCCCGAAGGTGTAAAATATTCCGTCAGGAAATATTATATTTGTCGAAAACATACCTCAACGATGGAAGAAATAATCAATCTCGACAGCGTAGACAAGTACAACAAACTCTTCGGGCTCGAAACTCTGCACCCGATGGTCGCGGTAATCGATCTCGCAAAGGCTACCCGCTGGCCCCAACACTTCAAGGCTACTTACGGAATATATGCCCTGTTCCTCAAGGATACCCTCTGCGGCGACATTACATACGGCAAGCAGCCTTACGACTACCAAGAGGGTACGATCGTATGTTTCGCCCCGGGACAGGTTGCCGAGGTCGAAATGCTCAAGGATGTACGGCCATCGGCACTCGGCGTGCTGTTCCATCCCGACTTCATCCGCGGAACCGCACTCGGTCAGGAGATCCGAAAATATTCATTCTTCTCATACCAGACCCGCGAGGCTCTGCATCTCTCCGAGGAGGAGCGAAATACCATAACCGACTGCCTGCAGAAGATCGATACCGAACTCCGGCACAATATCGACAAACACAGCCGACGCCTCATTACGGCAAATATCGGTCTGCTGCTGGACTACTGCATGCGGTTCTACGAACGGCAGTTCACCACGCGCGAAGTCCCGAATCACGACATTATAGTGCGGTTCGAGGAGCTGTTGGACAACTACTTCGACTCGAATGCCCCGCAACAGTCCGGACTCCCGACAGTCAAGTATTTTGCCGAGAAGGTACACCTGTCACCCAACTATTTCGGCGACCTGATCAGCAAGCAGACCGGAAAGACCGTCACCGAACATATCCATTCGAGACTCATGGAGCAGGCCAAGGAGCTGTTGCTTTCGACTTCGATGTCGATGAGCGAGATAGCATATTCGCTTGGGTTCCAATACCCGCAGCACATGAGCCGGATGTTCAAACGGGTCGTGGGCTGCACCCCGAACGAGTTCCGCAACAACGCCTGACAAAAACACATCCGGTCGGACGATGCAATCACACACTGGATCGACATCTTCCGGCCGGTTTTCTGTCTTTGTGCCAGGCCCGTCCGCCACAATTCACCGCATCAGGCTGCGGCAAAAACGGACTGCCATCCCGCAACCACTGTCACCGGCCGCCGTCAATGGCCGAAGCGTGACGTATCCACCTCCTTGTGTTTGCGCTCCTTGTAGCCACCGAAACGGTATGAAAGCTGTACGGTCGTGGTACGCGTATACATGTTGGAGCCCATATCGAGCCACTGGCCGCGGTAACGGATCCGGGTAAAGGGACGTCCCGTCTCGAACAGATCGCTGCACCGTACCGAAAGTGTCGCCCGACCGCTGTCGAACGTCCATTTCAGCGCCGCGTCAACCGCCCCCAGAGGATCTATGTCATAAGTACCCTGAATTGCCTTCGTCTGGAAGAACCCATTGACCTCAAGTGCCAGATCCGGCTTCCGGCTCAGGCGGAAGGTGTTGATCAACCGTACGATGCCGACCCATTTCGAGCGGTCGAACGACATGTCGTGATAGGCATCGCAACGCTGCCGCATCCTGAGCCCAGTAACCGTCAGCCGCGAATCCATCCACTCCCTGATGCTGAACGGAACAACAACATTGGCACCCCATTGCCGGTTCGTATTCCAGTTGAGCGACTGGTAGATGAGTGCCAGCCGGTCGGACGACTGCCAGGCCGCCTGAACGAAATAGTCGGGCATCTCGTTCCAGAAGAGCACAAAGATATATTTCTGACGGTAGATGTAGATTCCCTGGGCACCGTAACTGCGCGAGGGGCGCAACCCCGATGTTCCGTGAACCTCCGAATAGCCATCGATATAGGATACGGCGCCCTGCATCTCCCAGTACGAGGGATAACGCTTGTCCGACGAGAAGTTCAGCTGTACGATATGGCGTTCCGAGGGCATCCAGTTGAACGTTGCCTGTGGGTAAAGCGACCAGTTCTCATAATCTCCCAGACGGTAGTATTCCCCGGCAAGCGACACCGAAAAACCGACTCGTCCGAACTGCCGCCCGGTACCGGCATAGAGGTTGCCCGTATATTCGTCGAGCCGCGAATCGGTATCCGACGTCACGGGATCGCCTTCGAGAATCGTGTAATGCTGCCAGTCATGCGAGGTGGCGAATCCGAATGCCCCGCCGGCCGAGAGGCTCCAGCCCGAATCAAACGTATGCTGTTCGTCGAGTGTAACGTTCAGACGGTCGATACGCTGTCCCGACACGACATCGAAAGCCGTCGACGAACCGTCCGTATAACCGTTCTTCAGGGTCGACCGTTCGGGATTGTCGTAATGGGTATAGTCGAGCCCCAGGTCGAGCCCGAAGGCGGAGGTATAGCGCATCGAAACGTTATGAAGCGCCTTGTCGCCATGCTTCTCGGAGAGCGACTCGACAAACGTTCCCGCTGACTGCGACACTCCCCGGCTGCCGGGCGTGAACGATGCCGTATAGGCTGCACTCAGCTTCCCGCGCCCCTGAGGAGCATATTCGAGACCGGCACGGAGCTGATGGCTCCACCCCTCGCCCGTAATCATCTCCTCCTGCCGTATGTCGTAAAGCCCGTCACCGAGCGAATGCAGCGAATGCAAATCGTAACGGAGCATCTCCTTGCCGCAATTGGCCGTGTAGAGCAGATCGGCCGACCATTTGGGAGAGGTTACGACAAAGTTACCTCCGACATTCCAGTTCCCGTAATAGCGATCCGTGTAGTTTCCGTGCACCTCTCCCGAAAAGGCCATGTCGTAGCTGCGCCGCAGGACAACGTTGATCGACGCTCCCCGGACGTGATACTGAGGCGGCGTGCTGTACATCACCTCGACCTTCTCGACCCGTTCGACCGGGGTTGAACGCAAAAGCGTGGCAAGCTGTTCGGTAGTCATCGTCGAGGGACGGCCGTTGAGAATTACCGTCACGGAAGAGGTGCCGGCAAGGGTCAGCGCACCATCCTGCTCGGCAACCCCAGGCAGACGGGTCAAGGCCTCGTAGGCGTTGTTCACGGCCTGTCCCTGCGTCAGGAGTTCCAGATCGTAATTCAGCCTGCCCTCCTCGACCTGCACCACCGGACGTTCACCCTTGACAACCACCGCATCGACCGCCGCCGCTCGCTCCGAAAGCCGGAGATCGCCAACATCCGACCGATCGGACTCGAGATTCATTATTTCATAGCCAAGGTGCTGTATCTGCAACCGATACGGGCGTTCCGCCGAGCGGAGTTCAAAACCACCGTCGAGGCCCGAGGCGACAGCTCCCAGATATACCGAATCGCAGTCGAACAACACCACGGCAGCCCCGACGACGGGTTGGTCATTAGCATCGACCACGCGGCCGCGGATCAAATCCGTATCGACGGCCGGCGATGTGGCTCCGTTCCGAACCGTACGGGTCGTTGAGTCAGACGTAACCGGAGTTTGGGCCGCGACGGCCGATACGGCCATGAACACAGCCGAGACAAGAATGATTTTCAGTGTGTGTGATTTCATTTTCATGCAGTTTTCAAAGGATTCTTCCGACTGCAAATTTAACCCGAAAAGGGCCTTGCCGGTACGGATTTATCCTTGCCGCAACGGATGTAACACACTGTATATCAACAATTGATTTCGCGAAAATCTTGCCGCGGCACAGAAATGCCTTGCCTGCGAATCCAAGTTCGGAACAACTCCCGAACCGTGCCCGGCAATCAAGCGAAGAACCCCATCAACCGCTCACGATCCGGCGCCTGCGACTCGGCAATCCGCCGTTTGAGTTTGGACTTGAGGGTGTAGACGCCGTTCAGGGACATCCCCAACATGACACATATCTCCTGCGGCGTGAATCCGGCAATCACCAACGCCGCAAAATCGTAATTGCGCTCAGTCCACCCCGGGAACTGCCTCCGCAGACACGTCACTGCCCGATCGCTGTATAGATCGGCCATGTCCACCACATCGGCCAGCAACGCCGGACTCAAGGCCAGTTCGCGCATCTTGGCCGTCAGACGCTCTCCCTCACCATAGGTATAATATGTCGCGGCAATGTCGCGGACTGCCGCCATACGCCCCTCCAGAAGCCGTTTCACGGCCGCTTCGCGGGCATCCGACGCATCCAGACGTGACGTAAGGCTGTCATGAGACTCGCGGTAGGAGTCCAACAGCGCCAGCGATTCGCTCAACTGCTCGTCGCGAAGGCGCAACTTGCGGCGATATCCGACAAATACAAATCCCGCTACCGTAACGCCCAAAATCGCAACCAGAGCAAAAATCCATACCCTATAGCGCAGCGACGACTCACGGAGTGCGACCTCGTTGGCCGTCCTGAAACGGAGTTCCAACTCGGCAACCTGCGCCCCGCGCTGCACCTCGAACAACGAATCCTTGACCGAAACGTACTGCTGCATGTAATCGTAGGCCCGGGCGTTGTCACCGCCGTCGTGATAGATCTCCGCAGCCAGCTCGTACAACCCCACATCTCCCTGATGAAACGCTTCACGCTGTTCGAGCGACCGCTCGATGTAGACACGTGCCGAATCGAGATTACCGTCGCTATGGAAGATTACGGCCGACGCCACGTCGTAGAACTTCCGTTCGGGATCATCCGCCTCCGCCCCTTCGTAGGAGAGTGGTGCCGACCGTATCTCGTCAAGATCGATACTCTGCCGCGCGGCCAGCATCTGCTCGGTCGACCAGTCCCCGAGATAGGTGTGGAATATCAGGTTCTGCAACCGCACCTGCTGCGCAAAGTAGCGGAACGGAAGCGTATCGCACGCCTCAACCAACGGTGCCAGAGTCTCAATGGCCTGTTCGAAATCCCCGTCGGCACAATAGGCCGATGCCAGCATGAAGCGGCTGTATCCCTCCTGTTCGGTATTGCCGTATGCCTGCGCGGCAGCAACCGCCTTCGCAAAGGGCTCTACGGCATCGTAACCCTGCTCGAAATAGAGCAGCCCCAGCGTATGGTAGACCGCAACAAGCAATACCTCGGTTCTCTTCCGCTGCGGATCATCCCCGCCTGAGGACTTCCCTGCCAAAGCCTTCTCAGCCATTATGGCCGACTGCGTATAGCCGCGGATACCCTCCTCCAGATCGCCCGAAACGACATGCGCCTTGGCGTAGGTATACCATGCTTCGGCCCGCTCGCCATATGTACCGTGACGGTCGTAATAACGTATTCCCCGTTCGAGCGCCTCCCGTCCCGAAAGCGTATCGCCCAAAGCCACATCTGCAATCCCCTTCAGAAGCGACAAGCGGGCCCGTTCATCACGCGTCAGCTGCTCGGGATCGACCGTCTGCAACAGTCGAAGGGTGCTGTCGGGATGATCCGCAGCAAAGAAGCCGTCAATCGACACTGCCTCCCCTGCCCTGTCCCGACAACCAACCGTAACGAGCGCCGCAAACAGGATTGTCAATTGTACAATTCGTCTCATGCTCCCGATCATAAACTTATTTGCGGTTCTTCCTGTCTTTACGGTATATTTGGAACGAATTTACGAAATTCTGCCAGATAATATAGGCTGTTGGCGCTATCGAACTCAGCGGATCCAGAAATGCCTGAGACATCCACACCGCCAGGACCGTATTCTTCTGTCCCAGCGACTGCCCACCCGCCACGGCATCTCCGTAACGGCGGCCGATACGGCGTCCGAGCACGAACTGCATAATGCAGATCAGCAATGCCACTACGGCCAATGAGATTTCGGTCCACGGGTCAGCCCCGCGAAAATCGATGATGAAGGTTGTCGTGCGGCCGACGATAACTATCAGCGACAACAGCCACAGGTAAAACGTAATCTGGCTGTGCTCCGCAATCCAGCCGCTCATGCGCGGCGAAACCACCCTGAACAGCTGCGCCGCGACAAACGGCATGATAAGCAGCGGCACTACCTTCATGAATATCTGCATGAATGTACATTCGCCATTCCCGACCACCGACAATACCACCGGAGCCACAAGCGCTATCGTGAAGTTGCACAACAGGCTGTAAGTTGCCATTGTAGTTATATTCGCGCCGAGCATGCCCCCGATCACCACCGCAGCCATCGCCACCGGTGTCAATACGCATATCAGTGCACCCTGAGCCACCACGGCGTCGATCCTGTACAGCAGCAGGTACAGCAGAATACTCAATATCAGCTGAAAAAGCAGCAGCCGGAGATGTATCGGTTCGATGCGCATGTTCCGGATATCGACCCGGCAGAACGTATAGAACAACATCAGGAATATCAATACCGGAGTGAGCATATGCCCGCATGCCATGTCAAGCGCCATAACCGGTCGGCACAGCAATGCCCCCACAACCATCGACAGAGGCATCGAGACCGTTTTTATCATCGGATTCATTATCAATGCTGGATTATACGCGTGCAGCCACGACGGCCGCACAACGCCTGCAAAGGTACTAAAAAATAACGGAGCCTGTCAACCGTACCGGAAAAATATCCCTTCCTCCCCGCCGTGCCGAACCATACACACGGCAAAACATAATATCGCGTGCAACCTCAATTTGGAAAGTGCCCACCGCAACGAACATCCGTACAACCACACCCTGGGAAGCGCTCCACCGCAACACGAACATCCGTGCAAGCTCAATTTGGAAAGCGTTCCACCGCATAAAACAAAAACGGGAACCACCCTTGTGCAGGATGATTCCCATTTCAGTTATCCGATCAGGGGCTTGCGGTTCGCAAAAACTATTCTGCTCCCTGAGCCTCCATCTCCTTGAACAGCGTGCTGTACTCCTCGCTCTTCTTCATCATCTCGTCCGAGTCGTAACGCAGACGGAAATAGACCTCCTTGAGCATCTGTACCGGAGTCAGCTCTTTCGGCGACAGCTCATGCGCCTTCTCCAACGACGGCAGTGCCATTGCGTAGATCTTGTTCACCTCCTGCTGAGCAGCTTCGCTCTCGGCATAGCTCGTGAACGAACGCTCCAACAGTGCATCCTGTTCGCTGTCGGCCTTCGAGCAATATACGTAGCCCAGACGCAGCTGGTTGATATATACATCGGGCTGCAACTCTACAACCTTGCCGTATGCCTCGATGGCATCATCCCATCTCTGCGTGTGCAGATAGATGTTGCCCAGACCGGCCCACAGCTCCGGATTCGTAGGATCTTCACTGATGGCCTTCTTCACGATCGCGAAGATCTCCTCGGGATCATCCTCGCTGCCCTCGCGGGAATAGAATGCCATCATGCTCTCCATGATGTTCTCATTCTTCGGGAATTTGGCAATACCGTCCAGCAGCATCTGCTTGCTCTTTGCCATATCGCCCTCGTTGTTGCGGTAGTAGCTGTGGAACAACAGATAATAGACGTCGCCATCCGAATAGTAACCGTTGTCAAGAGCCTTCTGCAGGCACACCTCGGCATTGTCGAAATCCGATGCCAGCGCATACAGATAACCGGCATTGAAGATGTACGAGGTATCGTTCTGATTGACCAGTTTGTTCTGGCCGATCTCATAAGCCGCCTTGAAGGCGTCGGCACCGGCCTCATAGTTGCCCAGGCTGGTCATGTTGTTGGCTGTCTGCAGATAGAAGTCCTTGATCTGCAGCAGACCTTCCTTGGCCTTCTGAGCCTGTTTGGGATCTACTTCGGCTGCCTTGACATAGGCCTCTTCCGAAATACCGATTGCTCCGTCGATGATCTCCTTGGTCTGCTCCCAGCTGAATACCTGAGAGTTGGCAACATAGACATCAACATAGTCATAAACCAGCTTCTCGGCCGGAGTCCCCTGAATCTCAACCTGTTCCTTCGAGAGAGGTTCTCCGATCGAGGCCGCAATCATCGACGAGGGCATGCCTCCGAAAAGTCCCGCTGTCGGTTCGGCTGCCACATCGTAATAGGCTTTTCCGCGATTAAGCCAGGTCGATCCCTTGGCCGCTTTCTTTGCGTCCTGGATATCGCTATCGCTTTTCGCCGCTTTTGACTTGAGTGCCGCGTCATTCACTTTCTGTGCATTGGCGGCCGGCGCAGCGCACAACAAGGCTGCTGCTGCCAGCATAATCAGTCGTTTCATAATAATTAAATTAGCTTTGGTTTCAATTGTAAATTAACTTTTAATTGATTATATCTTGCTATCATTCATTAGATTGCGACGAGTTTTCACCTTCTGCTGACGGCTGATCGGCCGTCGTGCCTTCCGACACCGCATCTTCCTGCGCATCATCACTCTTCGGCACTGCAACAACAGATGCTATCGTATCGCCCTCGCGCAGGTTGATGATCTTCACACCCTGGGTAGCGCGGCCTGCGATACGTATCCCCTCAACGGCCGTACGGATCGTGATGCCGCTACGGTTGATTATCATCAGGTCGTTGTCGTCCGAAACTGCCTGTATCGAGATCAGCTTGCCGGTCTTGTCGGTGACGTTGATCGTCTTGACACCCTTGCCGCCGCGATTGGTGATACGGTACTCATCCAGGTTGGTACGCTTGCCGTATCCGTGCTCGCTCAGTACAAGGACATCCTGGGCCGAAGCATCCTCGATGCAGATCATGCCGATCGCCTCGTCGCCCTCGTCCAGAGCTATGCCGCGGACTCCGGCCCCGACACGTCCGATCGGACGGACCGTATTTTCATTGAAACGGATCGCCTTGCCGTTGCGTGCCGCGATCATGATCTCGGCATTGCCGCTGGTCAGCTTGGCATCGATCAACTGGTCGCCCTCGCGGATCACGATCGCATTTACACCGTTCTGGCGCGGACGAGAATAGGCCTCGAGTTTGGTCTTCTTGATCGTACCCTCGCGAGTACACATCACTATATAGTTGTTCTCGACATACTCCTTGTCATCCAGACGACGCACGTTGATATATGCACGCACGTTGTCGTCCGGCTCGATCTGGATAACATTCTGTATGGCGCGGCCCTTCGACGAGCGCGAACCTTCAGGAATGTTGTAGACCTTCAGCCAATAGCAGCGGCCCTTCTCCGTGAAGAACATCATCGTGCTGTGCATCGAAGCCGTATAGATATGCTCGATGAAGTCCTCGTCGCGCGTGGCACTGCCCTTCACCCCGACACCTCCGCGGTTCTGGGTGCGGTACTCGGCCAGCGGCGTACGCTTGATGTAACCCATGTGAGAAATGGTGATCACCATGTCGTCGTCGGCATAGAAATCCTCGGGATTGAACTCCTCGGCCGAGAAGACAATCTCCGTACGCCGAGGATCGCCGTACTTGGCCTTCATGTCCATCATCTCGTCCTTGATGATCTGCATCTGCAGATTCACATCCGACAATACGTCGTTGTAGTATTTGATACGGGCCTCCAGGTCGTCGCGCTCGGCCGTAAGCTTGCCGTGCTCGAGCCCCGTCAGCGCACGCAGGCGCATCTCGATGATCGCTGCCGTCTGCAGGTCGCTCAGCCCGAAACGTTCGGTCAACTGGCGGCGGGCAACTTCGGGATCCTTCGACGAACGGATGATATGTATCACCTCGTCGATGTTGTCCTGTGCAATCAACAGTCCCAGAACGATATGCAGACGCTCCTCGGCCTTCTTCAGGTCGAAACGCGTGCGGCGTACAACCACATTGTGGCGGTGTTCGACGAACTGTGCGATCAGGTCCTTCAGGTTGAGCAGCATCGGGCGGCCGTCGACCAGCGCGATATTGTTGACCGCAAACGAAGACTGCAACTGGGTATTCTTATAAAGCGTATTGAGCACCACGCTCGCCACGGCATCCTGCTTGAGGATGATAACCACTCGTATGCCGTTGCGGT